>Ga0209501_10000789_pt1 | contig 37300 bp, 48 predicted proteins | sample ArcticOcean_MG_C_4_FD_187434 | JGI IMG/M metagenome (GOLD analysis project Ga0209501, IMG submission 187434) | Marine microbial communities from western Arctic Ocean - ArcticOcean_MG_CB4_134 (SPAdes) (version 2) | ecosystem: Environmental > Aquatic > Marine > Oceanic | place: Arctic Ocean...
GCCCTCTTAGAAGCCTACCATCAGTCAAAATTGTTTTTTGGAGGCGGAAATTGCCTTCTGGGCTAACTTCTTACAGACCCGCAATTACTGGGACAACTCATATGGTGTCTTCCGGACACTGGCTCGCAACTGCAGCTGGTTATCGCATCTTAGAACAAGGCGGAAATGCCATTGATGCGGGAGTTGCAGCCGGCATCGTCTTAGGCACAGTACTCCCACATTGGGTAAGCTTTGGAGGAGTAGCGCCGATGATCATCCATAGGGCTGATCGCGGAGAAACCGTCAGTATCGATGGTCTAGGTCGCTGGCCTAGCGCAGCAAATATTGAATATTTCAACTCGCATTCTGGAGGAGAGATACGTTCAGGGGTCCTGCAATGCATAACTCCCGGAGCCCCAGATGCATACTTCTCTGCACTGAAAAAATATGGCAGTATGTCCTTTGAGCAAATTGTAACGCCTGCGCTAGAGCTTGCCGAAACTGGATTCCCAACTTCAATTTCGTTGAAAGAGGCCCTAGAAATTGGGACGGCACAAACTACGGCGTTCGAATTACGGACTGGAAGTGGGACTCAGGGTGCAGAGGGCAACATTCACACTTGGCCATCTACGAATAGCATTTTCATGCCTGATGGTAAAGTGCCAGCGATTGGACAAGTGATATTTCAAAAAGATCTTGCTAAAACCTTCTCAAGGCTAATTGCTGTAGAAAGGTCCAAGTCAAACAAAGGACGGGAAGCGGCACTTGAAGCGACTCGAGATTTTTTTTACAAAGGCGAGATTGCCAAAGAAATCACTGATTTCATACAGTCACAAGGTGGGTTACTCAGTATGGCTGACATGGCATCCTATAGAGTACTAATTGAGCCCCCAACTACCGGTCACTTTCGAGATGTTGAAATTAGAACTTGTGGGCCATGGTCTCAAGGACCGGTTAACATCCAAGCGCTACAAATTCTTGAATCCTTTGATCTAAAATCGATGGGGCACAATAGTGCCGACTATCTCCACGTGATAATCGAAGCGTTGAAGTTGTCATTCGCTGACCGGGAAGCCTTCTATGGTGATCCTGAATTTGTTGACGTTCCAATTAATGGTCTGACATCGAAGGGATACGCCGCCATGAGGCACCAAACCATAGACATGATGAATGCTTTCCCTGAAATGCCGGCAGCAGGGGATCCTTGGCCATACCAAGGAGATAACAGAAGTGGAATCCCTCGATCTCCGGCACAAAAGGACGGACCTCTTCAACCTGACACTAGCTACGCATGCACCGTCGACCGCTGGGGCAACGCTTTTTCCATCACGCCAAGCGATGGCATCTACGGGGCCCCAATAGTTCCCGGACTCGGAATGATCGCGTCCGCAAGAGGATCACAAAGCTGGCTAGATCCTAAACACGCCAGTTCACTACAGCCCGGGAAACGTCCTCGGCTAACCCCTAATCCGGCAATGGCGTTCAAGAATGGGCAGTTCTGGATGGCCTACGGAACTCCTGGTGGCGACACACAGTGTCAGTCTATGGTGCAATCACTACTTAACATGGTCGAATTTGGAATGAACCCGCAGGAGGCCGTAGAGGCCCCTAGGGTTGCAACTTTTAGTTTTCCTAGCTCATTTTGGCCCCATTCATACTATCCCGGCCAAGCTGCAGCAGAAGCACGTATAGAGGCAGACGTAATTGAAAACCTTAAAGCCCGCGGGCATAAGATAGATGTCTGGGAAGAATGGACGGGTCGAGTTGGGAACGTATGTGCAATTCAGATTGACAGAGATAAGGGCATTATCATAGGAGGAGCAGATGCCCGTCGCGAGGGATACGCGATGGGGCGCTAAACTATAAGAGACGGCTGCTCCATTTTGGCAGATTCAATGCACACTCCCGTCCAGAAGCAACGAGCAGACAACCAAGAACTCCCACAATAACTAGAGGGCACCATGACAATCACTGAGGTACAAGATCTAATCTCCAAACTTTCCGAATCGGTTCAGTCATTTCATAACCGCTTTGGAATCACGGGGGAAATAACACAAAAAGAACTCCTTAGTCGTATACCTATTCAAGAAGAAGAGGTTAGAGAGTTAAATTACTCGGTTCTAAATGAAAGTGATGAGCGAATCGCCAATGAAGCAGTGGATGTCCTGTATGTAGCAATCGGAACTGTACTACGACTAAATTCAGGAACTGCCTCATTGGCCTTGAGAGAAGTGATATATAAAAACAACGCCAAGACCCTGATTACTCACTACGTTAACGAAGTTGGCAAAGTTTCCCGGCGGCCATAATTATGGCCGCCAGATTGCCAAGAACAGCAACAATACCCATCGCCAATAACAGGTGTATATCTTGACACTACGTGCCTAGCATAGTAGTATTTCGTACAATTCCATAGGTACATTCTCTTATCAAGAGTGGCAGAGGGAACCGGCCCTGTGAAGCCCGGCAACCGGTCGCATATATGAAAAAGCGATACGGTGCCAACTCCGGCAAGCTTGACAGCTTGAAAGATGGGAGCGAAGAGTAAAAAAACTTCTCGACTCATCGAGAAGTTTTTTTACGTACCGGAGAAACCATATGCCCGAAATAGTCCCGTTAGAATGGACCGGAGATTCCTTACGCTTGCTAGACCAGCTAATGCTTCCGCAAGAGCAGTCTGTAGTGACTGTCCACACACACACGGAAGTCATTTCAACTGTAAACAACATGCAGATAAGGGGCACTTCTTTAGTTGCGGTCGCAGGCGCATACGCGTTGGTACTGGCATCCAAGTCCATTAACACCCTCGACTTACAAAGAATGTTTAACTACTTAGGAGATGTTGGCAAAGAAGTGCTAGATGCAAATCCAATGAACCTCAGTCTTGAAAAGTCGATCTCTCGGGTTCTTCTAGCAGGATATGCGGCTAAGGTCATTTCGTCAGTGCGAAGCCAAATGGAAGACGAGGCTATAGCAATACACCGGGAAGACTTGGCAGCAAATCAACTCATTGGAGAAATTGGCTCGTATCTATTGCCTACGGAAGGGGCTATTCTAACCATGTCTAATAGCGGGGCTTTGGCAACTACTGGGTATGGTACAGCTTTGGGAGCCATAAGATCAGCACACAATCGCAGCAAGAAATTGCAGGTCATCGTAGCTGAAACAAGGCCGATGCTGGAGGGTTCTAGGCTCACAATGTGGGAACTAGTTCAGCTCGGAATACCAAGCACACTAATTGTGGATTCAGCATCGGGTAAATATATCGCCTCTGGTAAGGTGAATTGTGTCGTGGTGGGAGGTGACAGAATTTCTCCTACTGGAGATGTGGCGGGAGTAATAGGCACCTATCCCCTCGCCGTGATCGCACATGCAAACCAAGTGCCTTTCTATGTAATGTCTCCGACTTCGAATATAGACCAATCTGAGAAAACATGGGAGTCGATCGGGCTCGTAGACCGACTATCAACAGAAATACTCCAATTCAGTAAGCCACTGATAGTTCCAAAAGGGGTAAACATGCACAATCCTTCTGTTGATATCACCCCAAGCAAATATATAACTGGAATCGTTACTGAAAAAGGTACTATTGAACCGCCTTTCGGCAATGATCTTGAGAAATTCTCCAAGCCCAATACTGGGATACACCAAGAAGATTCCAAAGAAATGTCACATGGACAATCGTTCGCAAAAAGTTAAGATTCTGCTGAGGAAATATATATATGTCGGAACAAAGTGAACCATTCAAAAGAATTTCCGTCGATGAGGCCTATAAATTATATGGGGAGGCGAATTCCACTGTGGTGGACGTTAGGCAGCTTGATGAATGGAACGCTGGTCACGTCAGTGGTGCCATTCACATACCTGTCGAAGATGTAATATCCCGGGTCGATAGTCTGCCAAGTGGTGGAGATTTGCTATTCATATGCGCCCAAGGAGTTCGAAGTGCCCTGGCCTGTGAAATGGCAGCAGCGATGGGTAGAGAATCGAGCGCCTTATTTAACATAGAAGAAGGAACCGGAGCTTGGATAGACCGTGGATACCCAACAACTTACGGAAACGACAGTTAACGCACTAATCTATTATCTAGAAGGTTGATATGAACAAACGCAAAAAAGTAGCTAAACGAAAGCAGCGCCAAACCAAGAAAAGATTTGAATCCCTACAAAAAGTATCTACTTTGCCTGAGCCTACAGCACAAGAACGACATAGTAGACGTGCGGTTTCAAATGTAAAACAAAGCTCATCACAAGCCACAACAGCAACAAGCCCTGCAAAGAGCGCAAAAAGTGCTCATAAAGTGGAGCTTGAGGCTCCACTGAAACCAGAGCAACAAGCTGACGAAATTGAATCGTCTGCCATCACAGATGAGTCTTCCAACAAAAGAAATGCAGGTAAATTAAAAAAGGCGGACCAGCCCGACTCAGCTAGCAAAGAAAAGCCAAAGCAAACTCGGACTACTTCAAAGAAGTCAGCCGAAGAAGAAAAACCGAAGCCACCTAAGCGCCCAGTTAAGAAAGCCGAAAGTGCCTGATCAATCTATATTAATCGTAGGCTCAGTAGCCTACGATTCGATCAAAACGCCCTACGGAAGCCGCCTCCACACCCTTGGCGGGTCGGCCACATACTCGTCGATTGCTGCTAGCTATTTTTCTTCCGTAAATCTGGTAGCAGTGGTAGGTGCCGATTTTCGGGATGAATCCACTTTCCAATCCCATAAAATAGGCATGAAGTGTCTCACAAAAGCCTCAGGTGAAACTTTCCAGTGGGTAGGTGAATATCGAGACAATTTTTCAGAAACTTTAACCATTGACACTAAACTAAACGTTCTTTCTAACTTCAAACCACTATTGGGATCAGAAGAAAAAAATAGCGAATATCTTTTTTTAGGGAATATAGATCCAGAACTCCAAAAGGACGTACTAAACCAAATGAACCAACGACCCAAGTTAGTCGTAGGGGACACAATGAATTACTGGATTGAAAGTAAACCCAAGCCCCTTTACGAGGTTATAGGATTACTTGACGCCCTCCTAATCAATGAATCTGAAGTCAAACTACTTGCAAAAGAGGCCAACCTAGTAAAGGCCTCAAGGTTAATTCTAGAAAAAGGGCCATCCATATTGGTGATCAAAAGAGGTGGTGCCGGCCTCATAGGATTCACCTCAAATGACACTTTCGTGATTCCAGCCTATCCAATTGACAAAGTAATGGATCCAACCGGAGCAGGCGACACATTTGCTGGAGGATTCCTCGGATACTTATCAGCGATCGGAACACTCTCGAAGGAAAGCCTCAGGCATGCTATGGTAATTGGCTCCGTCATGGCGTCCTTCGCTGTTGAAACTTTTGGCCTTGATCGATTAGATTCTTTAACCGATAGAGACATTCGAGAACGGTATCAAAACTTCCGGGAAATGACCGCATTTGATACAAAAGCAGAACTCAGAGTGCCTTCTAGAAAACAGCTTAGCAAGAAATAAGAACAACGGAGGAAAATTGAGAACTAAAAGAACGCCAGGAGATGTCAAGGATTTACAGCTCGCTGATCAAGGAGTGTCCAGAATAGAGTGGGCAGCAAGAGGCATGCCAGTTCTTGAGATCATTAGGAAGCGATTTACTAAAGAACGGCCATTAGACGGCCTCCGTATATCGGCGTGCTTACACGTGACTTCAGAAACAGCAAACCTAGCTTTAACGTTACGAGACGGAGGGGCCCAAGTAGCCTTATGTGCAAGCAATCCTCTTAGCACTCAAGACGATGTTGCCGCAGCTTTGGTAGAACGATATGAAATCCCAACCTACTCAATCAGGGGGGCGGACAATGAAACATACTATAAACACATTCACTCAGCGCTAGAGCACTCTCCTCATATAACGCTAGATGATGGGGCTGACCTGGTAGCCATCGTACACACCGAACGACAAGATTTGCTGAATAACATTAAGGGTGGAACGGAAGAAACTACTACAGGCGTGACGCGCCTCAGGGCTCTCGCCAGAGACTCTAAGTTGCTTTATCCAATAATCGTTGTTAATGACGCGGATACTAAGCACCTGTTTGACAACCGGTATGGCACAGGCCAAAGCACATTGGATGGAATAACAAGGGCGACTAATCTGCTTTGGGCTGGAAGCAAGGTTGTGATAGCAGGGTACGGTTGGTGCGGACGTGGCGTGGCAAATCGGGCACGAGGCTTAGGTAGTCACGTTATTGTTACCGAAATCGATCCCATACGTGCTCTCGAAGCAGTAATGGACGGGTTTCAAGTAATGCCTATGCTAGAAGCAGCGAAGACAGGTGATGTATTCATAACCGTTACAGGCGGCCTGAATGCTATAGACAAAGCACATTTGGAGATAATGAAGGATGGTGCCATACTAGCCAATAGTGGCCACTTCAACGTAGAAATTAATATACCCGCTCTAATTAAAATGTCAAAAACACAACGCACAGTTCGTGGCTCTGTAGAGGAGTTCTCCCTTAAAGACGGGCGTAGATTGTTCCTTCTAGGCGAGGGGAGGCTGATTAATCTAGCAGCCGCGGAGGGACATCCTTCAGCCGTAATGGATATGAGTTTTGCTAACCAAGCACTCGCGGTTGAATTTCTCAACCAACAAAGCGAGGGTTTGACACCAAATGTGCACCAGGTCCCGCAAGAAATCGATCGAGAAGTAGGCAGACTCAAGCTGGCTTCTTTAAGCATAGGCATAGACACTCTTACTATTGAGCAAGAGAAATATATCTCTAGCTGGGACATAGGAACCTAAGCGGGCCCAAGGCATTTAGCTAAAGGAGGAACATTAATTGGCACCAAGTTTTCTAGAATCACCTTCTTACTTGTTCACCTCTGAATCGGTGACTGAAGGGCACCCAGACAAACTTTGCGATCAAATTTCAGATGGGATATTGGATATTATATTAAGTCAAGATCCCCTAGCCAGAGTAGCTTGCGAGGTAATTACCACAACTGGGCTTGTAGTAGTAATGGGGGAAATTACTACCGCAAGCTACGTAGATATTGCTCAGATAGCAAGGGATACCTTAGAAGAAGTGGGATATACCAACTCAGATTTCGGTATAGACTCCAAAACATGCGGTGTAATGGTATCTGTACAAGAACAATCTCCTGACATTTCAGTAGCGGTTACCAATTCATTCGAGACACGTGGAAAATCCAGCAGTCAAGAGGAAGAAACAACTGGGGCTGGTGATCAAGGAATGATGGTAGGATTTGCATGTGACGAAACACCAGAACTTATGCCTTTACCAATATCCCTCGCTCACAAACTGACTCAACAACTTGCAACGGTAAGGAAAACCCGCGAATTAGAATACTTGCGACCCGACGGGAAGTCTCAAGTAACTATAGAGTACGCATATGGGAAACCTAAGCGGGTTCATACCGTGGTACTAAGCACACAACATGGGCCCGATGTAACCATGAGTACATTGACTGCTGATTTGCATAAAGACGTAATTGAAAAAGTTATACCCTCCAATCTTATCGACAACGAAACGAAGTTTTTCATTAATCCCTCCGGAAGATTCGTGATCGGAGGCCCACACGCTGATACCGGGCTCACTGGGCGTAAGATTCTCGTAGATACTTATGGCGGAGCTGCTAGGCATGGCGGAGGAGCTTTTTCAGGAAAAGACCCCACAAAAGTGGACAGGTCAGCTGCTTATGCAGCTCGTTGGGTAGCAAAAACCGTTGTGGCGGCACAATTGGCTGAAAGAATTGAAGTACAGATTTCCTACGCTATAGGTGTAGCTAGTCCTATATCAATTAGCATAGAGACTTTCGATACCGGGAAAGTCTCGGACGAAATAATTCTTAAACTCATCAATAAGCACTTTGATCTACGGCCTGACGCCATAATCAGCGAGTTAGACTTACGCCGACCGATATACAAGCAAACGGCAGCGTACGGACACTTTGGACGTAACGACTTGAATCTACCATGGGAGCAAACTGATAAAGCCGAATTACTTAAGGCTGAGGCTGGAATAAATTGAAGGAGATCTCAATATGACCATCCGATTCGGTACAGACGGTTGGCGTGCACTAATCGGATGGGATTACACTGCGGAGAATGTGAGAGCCTGTGCAGCTGGCACTGCACTGTACTTAAAGAAGAGAGGGTTAGATCAACGTGGCCTAGTGGTAGGCTACGATACCCGTTTTGCATCTAAAGATTTCGCATCCGAGGTAGCAAGCGTCACAACCGCTCTTCAAGTGCCCACCTACCTCTGTTCTACGACAGCACCAACTCCAGCAGTAAGTTACAACATAATGGATCGGTCTGCTGGAGGAGGCGTGGTAATTACAGCTAGCCATAACCCGCCAAACTGGAATGGATTCAAATACAAACCAGAATACGCAGGCAGTGCATCGTCGGAAATAGTTGAAGCTTTAGAAACAGAAATCAACAAGGCCGCGCAAGGTTCGATAGAAATGCTTTCACTCAACAAAGCACGGGACCAGAACTTATTGCAAGATATAGACCCTACCCCCCCGTATATTAACCACCTTGCCAAACTTGTAGACTTGACTGCAATTAAAAATAGCGGATTGAAGGTTGCCGTGGACGCAATGCACGGTGCAGGAGGAGGTTATCTTACACAGCTCTTAGAGGGAGGGAAAACGACCGTCAACGAGATCAGAGCAACCCCCAATCCCGCGTTTCCAGGAATGATTCAACCCGAGCCAGTCAAACATAATTTAACTCCTCTTGCAGAATGCATACAATCGAGTGGAGCCGATATTGGCATAGCACTGGACGGTGATGCTGATCGGGTTGGATTGATGGACGAAAACGGTAGATACATCAATACACTGCAGACTTTCTCGCTGTTGGTTATGTACCTACTAGAACAAAGAGGGCAAACTGGGCCATTGGTAAAATCAACAACTATGACTAGTATGATTTACAAATTAGGGGAACTTTTCAACGTACCTGTATATGATGCTCCCGTTGGATTCAAATCATTGGGACCATTGATGATAAAGGAGAATGCTTTAGCAGCGGGGGAAGAAAGTGGTGGGTTCGCATTTAGAGGTCATATACCAGAACGTGACGGCATTCTAAGTGGTTTATTCCTTATAGACATGGTCATAAGGACCGGTAAACGACCTTCGGAGCTATTAGAGTATTTGTTCAGCAAAGTTGGCGCCCACTACTACGACCGGCTTGATATCCCGTTTTCTGGGGAAGACCGGCAGAAAGTCGAGAGCCGTGTTCATTCAAAAAAACTAGGGTCACTGATCGGATTGAAGGTCTTACATCGTGACGATCATGACGGAGTGCGTTACACACTAGAAGACGGTAGCTGGCTGCTTATACGTTTTTCAGGAACTGAACCATTGCTGAGGATCTATGCAGAATCTAGAAAAGAAAACGACGTTTCGCTGCTACTAGAAGAAGGACGCCTGCTAACAGGTGTCTAGCTGGCATTCTCGACATTAAGACCGTCTAATTCAGGAAACTAGCCCTAAAACTTAGTTTAGCGCTTACTGTATTGCTCGGCCTTTCTAGCTCGCTTCAGCCCATACTTCTTGCTTTCCTTTATCCTAGAATCGCGGGTTAGCAAGCCGTGTCGACGTAATTCTTTTCTGAAGCCTTCATCCAAAGATACAAGCGCTCTTGCGACTCCATGTCCCACAGCCCACGCGCGGCTGCTTGTTCCTCCGCCTTCAACCTTAGTCTTAATACTGTATTTCCCAACACTTCCGGTAACCTCCAAAGGTTTCAGAGCCATCTCCTGCAATGGCTTCCAAGGCATCGCCTCGTCTAGCGGTTTTCCATTGATAAAAATTCCGCCAGGTTCCAGGAAAAGTCGGACCTGTGCGATAGCAGTCTTGCGCTTGCCCAGACCATGATAGTACCTTTGTTCCGTCATTTACTCCTCCGCTTTCTAGTGCCCGATGGATCATTTTGTTCAGTTATTTCTTCCTTCTCACGCCTGCCTCTGCTTTCATCGACAGCCTTCACCCGTTTGGCGGGCTTGCTGTCTTCTGTGAGGTCCTTATTAGCGTTAACCTGAGCAGCATGAGGGTGTTGAGGACCTGGATAAACTTTCAGTCGCCTCAACATGTGCCTCCCCAAGATATTCCTAGGCAACATTCCTTTAACAGCCGCCTGAATAACCCTTTCCGGATGTTTATTCAAAAGAGCTTGCAGAGGTGTAGCTCGCAAGCCACTCGGATATCCTGAATGGCGATAATACATCTTTTGTTCTAGCTTCTTGCCAGTAGTTGCCACCTGTGACGCATTCAATACAATTACATAGTCTCCAGTCAGCATGCTAGGCGTATAAATAGCCTTGTGTTTACCCTGTAAAACCCTGGCGATTTCTGTTGCCAACCTCCCAAGCGGCTTCCCGGCTGCGTCAACAACTTGCCAACTGCTATCCACTTCTGAGAGTTTCGCACTATATGTTTTGCGTTGATTAATAGTCATCAGGTGGAAAATCCTTGTAATTTACTTGCATAAGACATAACCCTTGCGGAGCCATACTTCTTGCCACACCTGAACTCCACGGGTCGATTGTACCTTCCAATGTCTCTAGTGCTCCTTCGGCAAGCACACGTCTAGTTCCAACTGCCACCAAAAGGCCCGCGATTCTGCGCATTTGGTTCGGAAGGAACGCATTAGCCTCGACCTTCACTCTCACTATGTCATCTTTGCGCTGGACACTAGTAGACCAGATATTTCTAATTGTACTCATTCCTGGCGATACCTGACCACTAAAATTTGCAAAATCGTGTACACCCTCAAGATATTTCAGGGCCTTGCCCATAGCAACGTCATCTAGTTGTTCTTGTACCCTGACCGCATAACGTTCCCGAAGAGGGGAACGCCATTGACTATTAATGATTGCATATTCATAAAGCCTGCTAACAGCATGTCTACGTGGATCAAAACCAGAATTTGTATGATACGCCTCTTTAATTGCAATGTCCTGTGGCAAAAAATGATTAAGCCCACTTATTAGTTTTGGTGAAGGGAGCATATTTCCTGTTGAAAAAGCAACTACTTGCCCCTTTGCATGAACCCCACTGTCAGTACGACCGGCAGCTCTAACTCGTACTTTCTCTGACGTCAGTCTCTCTATAGCTGACTCTATCTCAAATTGGACAGTGCCTAATTCAGGTTGATCCTGGAATCCGTGATACCGAGTTCCATCATACTCTACGATGAGTGCTGCCTTATGTTCCATTAACTCGTTCATAGCTAAACCAACTCCAGTAATGCCATCGGAGCACTATCACCCTTCCGCGGCTCAAGTTTAAGCACTCTCGTATACCCGCCAGCTCTCTCAGCATACCTTTGGCTAAGATCATCGAAAACCTTAGCTACAACATCTTTGTCAGGAATGGATGAGAGCGCTAACCGCCGGTGGTGCAGCGAACCTTTCTTGCCATACGTAATAAAGCGCTCTGCCAGAGGACGAGCCGCCTTCGCCTTCGCCTCGGTGGTAATGATTCTTTCATTAATCAAAAGATCTCTTATCAAGCCCCGATACAAGTGCTTCCTTTGCGCTGGGTTTCGGTTCAGCTTTTTTCCTGCGATTCTATGTCTCACGCCTAATTAGCCTCGCTTTCTAAGGAAATTTCATTCAGCTCATCTTGATAATCTGTTCCGTCCAAACTCGTCGTATCTTGCTGTTCACTATCAATTAGAGGCTCAGTCCCTTCCTTAGGAAGATAGCCTCTCTCCTCAAGTGTGTTAAAGAGTTCATCTAAAGATTTTTGCCCAAAATTACGTATTTTCAGAAGGTCTGATTTCTCTCTTTCTAATACCTCTCCAATCCGATTGATGTGTGCACGCTTCAGACAATTAAGCGTACGGGCAGAAAGATCCAGCTTCTCTACTGCCATATTATAAACTTCTGCAGGTACTGCAGCAGATAGTGCAGCTAAATCACCCGCTGCCTCACCGATCTTACGAATGTTAGCAAATAAGAAAAATTGGTCGACCAACAGCTCTCCTGCTTTCGAAAGAGCTTCAAGTGGACCTAGTGTCTCATCAGTCCATATCTCCAGCACAAGTAGCTCAAAGTCTGTTCTGTGTCCAACTCTTGTGAGATCAACTGCAAAGTTTACACGGCGAACAGGAGTGTATATTGAGTCCACTGGCAACACTCCTATCGGCAAGCCATCACCTTGTATAGCAGGGACATACCCAACCCCCTGCTCCACATTGAATTCTACTACCATCTTCGCCTCTGAGGAATCTAACGTGGCAATATGCAACTCAGGGTTAGCTATTTCAAAATCAGCAGAGGCTAGGATATCACCAGCAGTAACCCTACCTTCCGTCTGGACATCTAACCTAAGCTTACCGGGGCGATCTGTAAGGGAGCGAAGCCTGATAGCCTTGAAATTCATGAGAAGATCAGAAACTCCCTCTTTAACATGAGGCAACGTTTCATACTCGTGTTGGACAGATCCACTAACTTTTCCGGACCTAGGAGTCCCTTCTACCTTAACCCAAGTAATTGCCGTGCCTGGTATAGAGCTTAATAGAACTCTCCTCAAGGGATTACCCAAAGTGGTTCCGTAACCCCGCTCCAGAGGCCCTATTACGAACTTACCATATCCATTAGTAATCTCCTCAACCTTAATCTCTGGTTGAGGGACTTCAATCTCTGAAACAGGGGTCAGCAACACAGCACCTCCAATTGGTACACATCTTTAATCAACATAGCCATTACTTCGAATAAAACTCCACTATTAATCTCGTTTCGATGCCACCCTCCATCTCATCAATTTTTGGTCGCCTAATCACTGTGCCCTTTAGATTGCCTGAGTCACAAGTTAGCCATGCAGGCACGGCTTTTCTAGGCATGGCTGAAACAAGTTCTTTCACAAAAGGTTTCTCAGCATCAGCAGGTTTCCATGAAATCACCTGATCTGGCTTCAATTGATATGATGGTATGTTCACCTTCTTTCCATCGACCGTAAAATGTCCATGTCTAACCATCTGCCGGGCTTGCTGCCTAGACTCCGCGAAGTCCAATCTATAGACCACGTTGTCAAGACGTTGCTCGAGCAACCGAAGCAGAACCTCGCCTGTATTTTCAGGGTTTTTCTTGGCAGATTCGAAGTAGTTCCGAAACTGCCGCTCCAACAAGCCAAATGTAACGCGAGCCTTTTGTTTCTCTCGAAGTTGTAAGCCCCAATCACTAGCTGTTCTACGCCTCGGCATAGCTCCTCCTGGGGGACGCCTTCGACGGTCAACTGCACATTTTGGGCTATGACATCGCTCACCTTTTAGAAATAATTTTTCACCTACGCGTCGACACAGCCGACAGGCAGGGCCAGTATATCTAGCCATATTCTTTTAAACTCTCCTTTTACTTGGCGGCCTGCAGCCATTGTGAGGTATAGGAGTAACGTCCCGTATACTCGTAACATTTATACCTGCAGCTTGTATAGAACGGATAGCCGCCTCCCTTCCTGCGCCTGGTCCTTTGATAAAAACCTCTACCTCGCGCACTCCGTGATCCATAGCCTTTCGAGCAGCAGTGTCAGCAGCCCTTTGAGCAGCGAAGGCAGTGCCTTTCCTAGAACCTTTGAACCCTACGATGCCCGAACTGCCCCACGAAAGTACGTTCCCATCCGGATCAGTTAGAGTAATCAAAGTATTGTTAAAGGTCGATTGGATATACGCTCTACCTCTAGGTATATACTTCCTTTCTTTTTTGCGTGGTCTCGATTTTTCTCTTGCCATCTTTTGATTCTCCTACTACTTTCTCGTCTGACGGCGGCCGGCAACTGTTCTCCGGCCTCCTCGCTTTGTTCTTGCATTGGTCTTGGTGCGTTGCCCATGCACAGGCAAGCCGCGTCGATGCCTTAAGCCTCTATAGCTACCAATATCCATGAGCCTACGGATGTTCATGTTTATCTCTCTACGCAAATCCCCTTCCACCTTATTTTCCTTATCTATAACTTCTCTAATTCTATTAAGGTCTGCTTCAGGCAGATCCTGCACTCTCGGATTTCCGTTTACTCCGGCGCTATCTAGAACCCTAAGCGCTATCGTAGGGCCAATGCCATATATGCGCCTGAGAGCAACTTCTACTCTCTTGCCATCTGGAATATCTACTCCTGCTACACGTGCCATATTTAACCTTACCTATAAATATATGTTATATCTGCCGACCGCACTTAACCTTGTCTCTGCTTATGTTTACCAATAATACATATGACCCTTACTCGGCCTTCTCGCCTAATTACCTTACATTTATCACAAATTTTCTTTACTGAAGCTCTAACTTTCATTATCGTCACACCCTACCTAAAGCGGAAAGTAACCCTTCCACGAGATAAATCATACGGCGACAATTCAACCAAAACTCTGTCGCCTGGAAGTACTCTTATAAAATGCATTCTCATTTTACCAGAGATATGCGCCAATACTCGGTGCTTATTCGCAAGCTCTACTTTAAACACCGCATTAGGCAATGCCTCAAGCACCACTCCCTCCACTTCGATTTTTTCTACTTCTTTCTTGGCCATAAGAAACTCAGCCTGATTCACCAATACATTCATTATTACGCCTAGTTAATACCTCAGGGCCCTCGTCAGTTATAGCGATCGTATGTTCAAAATGTGCTGAAAGAGACCCGTCTTCGGTAACAACCGTCCAATCGTCTTCCAATACTCTAGTCCGCCATGATCCCATATTCAGCATAGGCTCCACCGCAATCACCATGCCGGACCTCAACAATAAGCCTTTACCTGAATCACCAAAGTTAGGCACGGAAGGTTCTTCGTGCAGAGCCTTACCTATTCCATGCCCCACATACTCCCGAACTACACCGTACCCTCTAGATTCTGCAAAATTCTGAACCGCAGAAGACACATCACCAATTCGACCTCCGACAATCGCTTTAGAAATACCTTCTTCCAAACTAAGACGCGTAGCTTCAATAAGGTCCGAAACCACTGGATCGACACCCCCAACCGCAACAGTAACGGCGCTATCACTATGATATCCGCCCACTATAGCGCCAACATCTAAACTCAACACGTCACCATCAGATACAATTCTCTCCCCTGGTATTCCGTGAACTATTTCTTCGTTAAATGACACGCAGATAGTGGCCGGGAATCCTCTATATCCTTTGAATGAGGGCTTCGCGCCTAGCCTTTCTATTTCCATAGCTGCGATGTAATCAAGGTCTTTAGCCTTAATCCCAGGCTTAATCGATTCAATCAGCACTTCTATAACAGCGGATACAACCTGTCCCGCCAGACGCATCTGATGAAGCTCGGCACTGCTCTTCAAGGTTATACCCCTCACGTTTGACGTAAGTTTTTCAAGAACAGCATTTTCTGGTTTATCGATTTCTAATTTCATTATCTATAGTTATTTAGATGGATTTCCAACCATCATTTCTGATGACGCCTGCAAGGCTTCACGCGAAACTTCCGCAACCGATTGATCCCCATTGACTTCAACTAGCTTACTCTGGCCAGAGTAATAACTAACCAACTGGTGAAGCCCTGGAAGTTGTGCCTTAAATCTCTTTTTTACCACCTCTGGTTTATCATCTTCTCTTTTGTATAACTGCCCGCCACATTTCCCACAATCTTTGATTGGCCCTAAAATTCTTTTACTATATGGGGCTCCACAGGATCGACAAATTAACCTATCCGTTAATCTTATGAGAAGCTCGCCCTCATTCACCCTAATATAAACAACGCAATCTATAGGATCGTGTGTCAGGGCTTTATCCAAGGCTTCCGCCTGTGAAAGCGTCCTCGGAAACCCATCCAAGACGAACCCTCCTGATCCAACGTCGTTCACGCCATCAAGTATCATATTTATCGTTATTTCATCCGGCACTAGCTGCCCATTTTTCATATAATTCTTGGCAAGCATACCAAGCTCAGTCCCCTCATTCTGGTGATGCCGAAAGAGGTCCCCAGAAGACAATAAACTTAAGGACAACTCATCCTTCAGTATCTGGCTTTGAGTCCCCTTTCCAGCTCCAGCTAATCCAAGCATTACTATTCTCAAACCATCTCCTAACTCAAAAAGCCTTCATAATTTCGCATGAGCAGTTGAGCCTCAATCTGCCGCAACGTGTCCAATGCCACTCCAACCATGATAAGAAGGCTGGCACTGCTTAATTGTATCGCCCTAATATCAGTTATCTGTGTAGCAAAATATGGAATGACGGCTACGCCACCAAGAAATATAGCGCCACCCCAAGTGATACGTATTACAACACGGTTAAGAAAATCGGATGTGGAACGTCCCGGCCTTATTCCGGGTATGAACCCACCATTCTTTTGCAGGTTTCCAGCTAGGTCTTGCTGCTGAAATGTTACCAGAGTGTAAAAGAATGTAAACAAAACCACTAAAATAAAAACGAAGGCCCAATAAGTTAGTCCTGTCGGTGCCAAAGAAGTCTCAAAAAAGCGTGCAATTTGCCCAAATACTGTGGTGCTAGTCGGGCTGGCGATGTAACTGGCTAAAGTAGCAGGGAGAATCATTATTGAAAAGGCAAAAATCAATGGTATCATCCCGGCAGAATTAACACGCAGTGGCACGTAACTGGCCCCTGATTGTCTATACATCCTTCCTCCCCGAAATATGCTCTTGCCATACTGCACTGGAACTCGGCGTTGTGCCTCGGTGAATACCACAATGAGATAAACAATGAGCACACCAATCGCAACGAGGAGTAATAAGCCACCAAGATTGTTACGCTCAAGGAATCCTTGGCCTACAAGCTGAGGAAACTGCGCTACTATGCCTGCAAATATTATGATTGAAACTCCATTACCAATGCCTTTCTCCGTTATGAGTTCACCAAGCCAAACTAGAAACACAGAACCAGCTGTCATAGAAAGGACCATTGTCATAAGTGTTAAATCCAGTCCGCCAACAAAGTCCGAACCGGCAAGCCCCCCAAAGCGGTTAATCAAATGAATCTGACCATACCCTTGGGCCATGGCTATAGGAATCATTAGGTAATGGGTTATTTGATTCATTTTCTGCCTACCCGCTTCGCCTTCTTTAGCCATTGCCTGCAGGCGCGGTATAACAGGGGACATTAGCTGCATTACAATTGACGCCGTTATATATGGGTAAACACCCAAGGCCATTATGCTCAGATTGCGTAACCCTCCACCACTAAACAGGTCCATGAATCCAAGAAGCGCATTGCTCTCAAATGCTCCACTTAAAGCGTCGCGATCTATATTAGTCACTGGCACATGGGCTAAGAATCTAAAAATCACCAACATACCCAATAGAAAAAGAATTCTGTACCTTAGATCTGGCACACGAAACGCATCGATCATAGCCTGCAATAAGGCAGGCCTTGAAGACGGTGTCTGTCTTGAGGATGTAGCTCTTGTCGTCATAATGATTCTGTCGATCCGCCTACGGATTCGATACCCGCTTTTGCGGATCTACTAAATTTATGAGCAATCACCCTGATTGAATTGCCCAACTCTCCTCTACCCAATATCTTGACTCGCTTATTGCTACTCTTAATGATGCCGTGATCCTTAAGAACCTCCGGAGTAACGATCGCCCCAGGCGGAAATGACCCTAGCCTTTCAAGATTCACCTCCTGATATTCCACCCGGAATATGTTGGTGAAACCTTTCAGCATAGGTAACGCCTTCATCATTGGCAACGTACCCCCGGCAAAACCACGGCGCAGCTTACCGCCACTACGTGACTTTTGTCCCTTCATTCCACGGCCAGAGTAATTACCACGTCCGCTCCCATCACCTCGACCCACACGGTGGCTTCGAGTTCGAGAGCCTTTATTACCACTTAGTTCATGTTGTTTCATCTCTCACCTAATAACCTAAAGTCCTTCAACTTTTATGAGATGCCTCACCTTATGAAGCATCCCACGAATGGTTGGAGTATTGGCATGCTTAACAGTGTGGTTTAGTTTCCTCAAGCCAAGCGCCTTAATAACTCGCCGCTGTGCCTGTGGGTATCCTATAGTGCTCTTGCTCCACGTTATCAACAAATCACTCATGATCTAAAGGAACTTCATTCAGCGCCTTCATCCTCCTCATTTAACTCTTCCACAACGACTGGGTCCTCCTGCACATGAGGTTCATGTGATTCAGGGGCCAGGTCGACTGTGTCACCTTTCGTTTGTTCCGGCCTTTTTTCCAGCTTGCTAAGTGCCTCAATTGTGGCACGAACTACGTTAATAGGGTTTTGGCTACGGAGGGATTTGGCAACTATATCCTTAGCTCCTACCATATCTAAAACTACACGCATCGAAGGTCCGGCTTTTATGCCAGTCCCTGGAGGGGCGGGTTTTACCAAAACTTTAGCCGCTCCATATTTAGCCTCTACTTGATGAGGAATGGTACTGCCGTTCATAGGCACTGTGATTAAAGACTTTTCAGCTATAGTAACGCCTTTCCTCACAGCGTCCGGAATAGCCACCGCTTTGCCCAATCCAGAACCCACCCTACCTTGGTTATCACCAACGACGACCAACGCACTGAAAGTGAGATGACGGCCACCTTTGACAACCTTAGCTACCCGACGTATCTTGACTACTTTTTCCGTGAGAGCTGATTGCCCTTTTTCAAAGAAACCTTGACCCCTTCTGTCAGTTCGTGTTGTCATTTAGAATTCAAGACCTCCTGCACGTGCAGCTTCAGCGAGTGCCTTAATTCTGCCGTGATATTTATAGCCACCTCTATCGAAAACTATTCTCGAAACACCCAGCTTTACTGCAGCTTCTGCTATATTTGTGCCTACAACCGCCGCTACATTTGTTTTGCTGGATTCTTTGTAATCCTTTTTTAAGGGTAAACTAGATGCCGATGCCATAGTATGTCCTATAGAGTCATCTATAAGTTGTGCGTATACTTGGCGCGCACTACGAAATACATTCAAGCGAGGTCTTCCAGGTGTCCCAACAACCTTCTTCCTCACCCTTATGTGCCTTAATTTTCTGCCACTACTTCTATTACTATAACGTCCCATCTTCCTTACCTTGACCTAGCTGCACTCTTGCCAGGCTTTAGCCTGACTTGCTCATCTAGATATCTAATACCTTTGCCTGTATACACATTGGGTTTTCGTATTCTCTTAATTCGAGCAGCTATTTCACCCACTAATTGCTTATCTGTCCCCTTTACATGTATTCGATTATTACCTTCGACCTCTAACGTAATTCCCTCGACAGGGTGCACCTCCACGAGATGCGAGTACCCCACATTGACCGTCACACCTTCCCCGGACTGTTGCACCCTGTATCCTACCCCCACTATATCCAGTGTTTTCTGAAATCCCTCCGATACACCCACAATCATATTTGAGATCAGAGTACGAGTCAGTCCGTGCAAAGACCTATTATTTCTATTCTCAGATTCTCTCGTAACTATCACCGAGGATTCTCTGATTTCCACTCCTATGCCGCCCACAATTCCCTGCGAAAGCGAGCCCTTAGGCCCATCTACCAAGACCTCAGAATTGCCCACCTTAACCTGGACTCCAGACGGTATGTCTATCGGCTGCCTACCTATTCGTGACATATGACTACCACACGTAACAAAGTATTTCTCCCCCAATTCCTCGCTTCCACGCCTCACGGCCGGTCATTAAACCTTTAGATGTCGACACTACCGACAAGCCACGACCAGCAAAGAATTTTGGTAGCTGCTTTTTCCCTGTGTAAACCCGTAATCCCGGTTTACTAACACGTCTAAGCCCTTTAATAATTGGCCTATTTATCTCGTCGTACCCAAGCTTGATTCGTAATTGTTGCCGCCCTGCTTCTTCCAAGACTTGATAGTCAAGAATAAAGCCCTCATTCTTCAATAGCTCTACGATGGCAGCCTTTTGTTTGGAAGATGGCGCGGAAATCCAGTCCCGCTGGACCGCCATACCATTACGTATTCTCGTTAACATATCTGCAATAGGGTCTGATTGACTCACTTTTTCACCTACCAACTAGCCTTTCTGATGCCAGGAATTTCGCCGCGAAGGGCATGTGTTCTGAAACAAATTCTACATAATCCAAAATGGCGAATATACGCCCTAGGCCTCCCACAGAGATTACAGCGACTATGGTACTGCACTTTATATTTTGGCGGTTTGCGCCACTTCGCTATTTTTGCTGTTTTGGCCATATATACCTCAATTACCACTCACTTTTGCGAACGGAACTCCAAATAGTTCCAAGAGTCGAAATGCTTCCTGATCTTTTTGCGCAGTGGTTACAAAAGTGACTTGAAAACTACGTATTCTATCTATTCGATTGTAGTCTATTTCTGGGAAAATCATCTGTTCTCTAATACCAAAGGAATAATTTCCTTGACCATCAAAGCTGTTAGCAGGGACGCCTCTAAAATCGCGAATTCTAGGCAGAGCTGCTCTGGTTAATCTCTCTGCAAATTCGTACATCCTTCGTCCTCTGAGAGTGACCATGGCTCCTATTTGCATTCCTTCTCTAATCTTAAAGCCAGCTATCGACTTCTTAGCTTTAGTGACAACTGGTTTCTGACCAGATATCGCAGTCAACATTTGAGTGACATTATCTATAGCATTCGAGTTAGTTAACGCCTCTCCAAGACCCACATTCATGACTATTTTTTCCAGTCTTGGAACCTGTAGAAGAACTGTATAGCCAAACTCCTTCATCAACTGGGGGGCAAATTCTTCCCTATATCTACGAAGCAAACTTGGGGGCTGCGTATTGGAAGAATTTACCGAAGCTTTGGCGGATTGTTGCCGCTTACTCTGGCTTTTACCAACCGATTCAGCTTTGGCGGATTGTTGCCGCTTACTCTGGCTTTTACCAACCGATTCAGCTTTGGCGGATTGTTGCCGCTTACTCTGGCTTTTACCAACCGATTCAGCTTTGGTTGAATCGGTTGAGCTAGTCTCTTGATTTTCCAACTTTTCTTCGTTCATCATCGTTCCTAGGAATCAACCATTTCCTTACAAGCCTTACAAACTCTCACTTTCCGCCCATCATCAAGATAAGTATGACCAATTCTTACCGCTTTGTCACAATTTGGGCAAATAAGTCGAACCTTTGAAACGTGTAAGGGAGCCTCCATTTGAATTATTCCGGCCTGCCTGGCATCGCCGGAAGGTTTCTGGTTTTTCTTAACCAAATTAACGCCCTCTACCATAACCCTGTCTTTGGCAATGTTTACCTGTTGAATTACTCCTCGCTTTCCAGCATCTTTGCCAGATATAACTTGTACCGTATCATTTCTCCTTACATTCATCACAAAACCTCTGGTGCCAACGAAACTATGCGCATGTATTCTTTCTCACGAAGCTCTCGGGCAACGGGTCCAAATATGCGAGTGCCCCTAGGTTGCAGTTGGTCTGAGAGAACCACGGCCGCGTTATCGTCAAACCTTATGTAAGATCCATCCGGCCTTCGATAAGGCTGTGCCGTCCTCACTACCACCGCCCTAACCACATCACCCGCCTTTATAGAAGTATTCGGCGTAGCTTCTTTTACGGTAGCCACGATTACATCTCCAACTCGCGCATACCGCTTCCCGGTTCCACCAGGCACGTTAATACACATGAGCACTCTAGCTCCTGAATTATCTGCAACCTTTAGCCTTGTGTAAATCTGTATCAAGATGATTCCTTTTCTGGCTTATCTTCCACTACGGCTTCGTCAGATACCTCTTCCACTACAGCTTCGTCAGATACCTCTTCCACTACAGCCTCGTCAGATACCTCTTCCACTACAGCCTCGTCAGATACCTCTTCCACTACAGCCTCGTCAGATACCTCTTCCACTACAGCCTCGTCAGATACCTCTTCCACTACAGCCTCGTCAGATACTGAGACAGTGGGCTTTACGAGCTCTTCTTCTACATCCTTGCCTATCTCTTGTGGCATCACTTCCGGCAATTCGTGCCTTTCAAGAATTTCTGCTACGATCCACCGCTTCAATCGAGAAATGGGCCTAGTCTCCATAAGAAGAACGGTATCGCCCATCTTCGCATCATTCTGTTCATCGTGTGCATAGAGCTTAGAAATGCGCTTTATGCTCTTCCGATAAAGCCGGTGTCGTTGCAGCCGCTCTATGGCTACAACAACAGTTTTATCCATTTTATCCCCTACCACTTGTCCAACCCGCTTCTTGCGGTTGTCGCTTATCATTTCACCTGCTCCAATATTTCTCTTTCCCGCAATACTGTCTTAATCTTAGCTATCTTCCTTCGTATCTTTTTGTGCTGAGAAGTATCGCTAAGTTGTCTTGTAGAAAGTCGGAATCGAACGCTCATAGCTTCCTTATAGGACTCTTCCAATTCCTTACTCAAATCTTCCTGAGACAAAGCTCTTATTTCATGAATACGCAATCTTAATCTCCAGCCCCTTGCGAGGAATAGATTTCCTGCTGACTGATAATACGAACATTTATGGGTAACTTATGCGAAGCTAAGCGCAGCGCTTCCCTAGCAATTTCCATCGGAACACCAGCAACTTCATAAATTATCCTACCAGGCCTAACTACAGCCACCCACTGATCTACAGGACCTTTCCCAGACCCCTGACGAGTCTCCGCTGGTTTTTTTGTAACCGGTTTATCTGGAAAAACGCGTATCCAAACGTTACCGCCCCTGCGAAGATATCTGGTAATCGCGCGCCGTCCAGCCTCTATCTGCCTAGCTGTAATCCAAGCCGGCTCCATTGCCTTAATGGCATACTCTCCAAAGGCAATTGTGCTCCCAGCCTGAGCTTTCCCAGTCATTCGACCACGATGCGCCTTCCGATACTTGATTCTCTTAGGCTGTAACATCTCCCCCCTCTGTATCCTCACTGAGACCATCTTTAATCACGACAGACTCATCTTGGTCAGTACTTTCCGGAGACGCGACCAGCGCTTCATCGATTTCAGTATCACCAGCCTGTAAGGTCACCTCAATGGTCCCTAGTTCTTCAACTTCTTCTTGTTGTTGAGGAAGAATATCTCCTTTATACAACCATACTTTGACCCCTATCTTACCCATTGAAGTAGCCGCTTCAGCGAGTCCATAATCTATGTCCGCCCTTAGCGTGTGAAGCGGAACCCGCCCCTCCATAGCCTTTTCCTTTCGGGCTATTTCGTTGCCTCCTAATCGTCCTGATGCAAGCACTTTTATCCCCTTCGCGCCCGCCTGCATTGCCCTCGACAAAGCCTGCCTAATGGCCCTACGATAAGCAACCCTACGCTCAATTTGATCCGCAATATTTCTGGCTACCAAATAAGCGTTAAGTTCCGGTTGGCGAATTTCCTGCACATTCACTCTAGATTTATTACCAGTGGTTTTCTCCACGTCCTTGCGCAACTCTTCAATTCTTGTTCCCCCACGTCCTATAACTATCCCCGGTCTGGAAGTATGAAGAGTAACCACCAAGTCATTATTTCCTCTTTCAATATTAACCTGAGCTATTCCGGCATCCACATACATCTTGTTAATGTGTTTCCGGATCGCAAAGTCCTCTAGCAGAGTTTCTCTATAAGTCTCACTTTTTGCAGCAAACCACTTAGCGTCCCAATCTCTGATTCCGCCAAGCCGAAAGCCTATTGGATGAGTTTTTTGACCCACTTAAACCTCCTCGTCCACTACCACTGTGATGTGGCTAGATCGCTTGTTAATACGTCCTGCTTTTCCTCGCGCAGCGGCCCTGAAGCGCTTCAAAGACGGTGCCTGGTTAGCAAATATTTTAGCTACTCGAAGCTCACTTGGGTCAAGCAACAAGTTGTTCTCGGCATTGGCAGCAGCAGACTGTATAACTTTAAGCACCTCGCGGGCAGATGGTGTCGGTTGATGCCTCAGAACTGTAAGCGCCTCATCAACTTTCTTGCCCCTCACCAAGCTCACGATCCACTTCAATTTCTTTGAAGATATACTTATGTTTTTTGCTATCGCTAATGCAGGCATAATTACCTCACAGAACTCGCACGCTCTGATTTGGAAGAGTGGCTTCTAAAAGTTCTGGTAGGGGCAAACTCTCCCAAGCGATGCCCTACCATGTTCTCAGTTATAAAAATCGGTATATGACGACGACCGTCATGTACTGCAATGGTTAGACCAAGCATATCGGGCATAATCATAGAGGCCCTTGACCATGTTCTAATCATCGTACGAGACTCACTTCGCTTAGCAGCTTCTACTTTCCTAGCCAACTTAGCGTCAACAAAAGGTCCCTTTTTTATAGAGCGTGACATAAATTCCTTACCTCTTACCTCTTTTTACTTCGGCGGGTAGCTATCATATTATCTGTACGTTTATTGCGACGAGTCCTAAAACCTAAAGCTGGCTTGCCCCAAGGCGTTTTTGGATGCTTCAGACCAATCGGCGATCTACCCTCTCCACCACCATGAGGATGGTCCCTGGGAGTCATTGCGGACCCACGCACCGAAGGTCTTCTCCCAAGATGACGGCTTTTACCAGCCTTACCCAACTTTACGTTCTTGTTGTCTGAGTTGCCAACTTCACCTACCGTAGCCATGCACCGGCTCAATATGTGCCTAACCTCGCCAGACGGCAAGCGAATTAATGAATAAACGCCTGTCGTAGCCTGTAATCGCGCTGAGAGACCAGCGCTACGCACAATTTTCCCTCCGCTACCTGGCTGCATTTCTATATTATGTACTTGGGTCCCCTGGGGAATGTGGCTTAACGGCAATGCATTCCCAATTCTAATTTCCGCATCCTGGCCTGATTCTATAAAATCTCCAACCTTTAGACTTTCAGGATGAATAATATAACGCTTATCTCCATCTGCGTAGTGTATTAGCGCTATTCTTGCAGATCGATTGGGATCGTATTCAATCGTCGCTACTTTTCCTGGCACACCGAACTTATCTCTTTTGAAATCTATTATCCGATAAGCTCGCTTAGCTCCCCCGCCTATATGCCTGGCGGTCATCTTTCCCCTAAAGTTTCTTCCTCCAGAACGCTTCAAAGGGGCAACTAACGACTTCTCTGGTCGATTTCTAGTCAACTCTTCAAAAGTTATTGAAACCGTACCACGCCTTGATGGAGTAGTAGGTCTATATGTCCTTAAAGGCATCTGCTACGCTCCCTCAAAAAATTTTATGGTATCCCCTGATTTAACAGTTACAATAGCCTTTTTCAAATCAGGTGTCCTAGTCCACTTAGGACCAAATCTCTTCATCTTTCCTCTATTCTTAACAATATTCACACCAAGCACACTGACATCGTAGGCAACTTCGACGGCCCTCTTAACCATAATTTTATTCGCGTTCGGTGTGATCTCAAAAACGTATTTGTTCTGCTCTTGTAAAAGCGTACTCTTCTCCGTAATCACAGGACGCACCAATATGTTGAGCAATTCCATCACTGTTCCCCTTTATCCACATTCTTAGATTTGCTCTTAGGCTTATCCTGGCTCGCTGAATCAGTATTGCCGGGAGGGGGGGCGCCCTGCCTTGAAGTGTTCTCTCGAGTATCTGTCACTTTCCTAACTCTCGTTCTAGCGGGCTGTCTTGCCTTGGAATTCGCTTCCTTCTTTACGTTCTTAGATGTAACGCCACCGGCCCATATTTCTTCTACTTTATGAACTGCTTCTACTGTCATTAGCAGGCTTTCGTGATTTAGTAAATCCAGAACATTTATGTTGGATGCAGGTAAGGTCTTGATTTTCTTCAAGTTCCTTGCAGAAAGAACGACATTATTATCTCGTTCGCCCGTTATGATCAGCGTACTAGGCCCAATTCCTAAAGCTTCAAGAGCATTGTTCATCTCTCTAGTCTTAGGACTTTCAAAGTCCATTGAATTAATTAGTGTCAACTTACTTCCCTGTGCTTTATCTGACAGTAGACACCTGATAGCGAGGCGTCTCATTTTTTTCGGCATATCTTGCCGAAATCTTCGGTCAGTCGGACCAAAGACAACACCCCCGCCAGCATAGTGAGGCGCCCTTATACTTCCTTGCCTAGCACGTCCAGTACCCTTCTGTGGTCGAGGTTTAGCTCCACCCCCCGAAACTTGGGCACGCGTCTTTACAGCCGAAGTGCCCTGTCGCAAATTAGCCAACTGTCTAACCATCGCCTGATGTACTACAGGGGCATTCATGGGTGCCTCAAACAAATAGTCACTTACCTCTAGCGTGCCTATTTGTATCCCTTTTATGTCTTTCACTACTATCTTCATTCGCTTTTCTTCTCATTCTCATCATCTACAACATCTTCAGAATCCGCAGCTTCCTCAACTACCTCTTCTGCTAGCGGCCTACTCCAAACAGGATCTAGCTTAAGCCGCTCTATTCCCTTTTTAGTATGCTCAACAAGTACCAGTTGGCTTGGAGCACCGGGTATGCTGCCCTTAACCAAAAGCAAGTTCCGCTCAACGTCGACTTGAACAACTTCCAAACCCTCGGCAGTAACCGTATTCACACCCATGTGTCCAGCCATTCGCTTGCCTTTGAGAACACGACCAGGGGTGGTTCCAGCGCCTATCGAACCTGGCGCACGATGCCGATCGGACTGTCCATGAGTCTTTGGCCCACCTTTAAATCCATGGCGCTTAATGCCTCCTGCAAATCCTCGACCCTTGGTTGTACCAGTGACTCTAATCACGTCGCCCGGCTCGAAAATGGACACATCAACCCTTTGACCAACTTGAACACTGTCGAGATCTGCTGGAGGAAACTCCCTAAGATATCGAAATTTTCCTAATCGCTTAAGATGTCCCTCTTCCGGCTTATTCAGCTTTCGCTTTTCACCAAAACTAAGTTGGACAGCTTCGTATCCGTCTTTGGCAATTGTCTTAACCTGTGTAACCATGCAAGGACCAGCCTCCATGACCGTCACCACTCTCGCAGTGCCATCCTCATGAAAGACCTGAGTCATCCCTAGTTTCTTACCCAATAATCCTATCGGCATTTTTCTCCATCTACTGTTTTATGGATATATCCACACCTGCTGGTACGTTCAATCTGGTCAGCGCATCTAACGTTTTAGACGTAGGGCTCATAATATCTATGAGGCGTTTATGAGTACGTAACTCAAAGTGTTCTCGAGAGTCCTTATCTACCATAGGTGAGCGTATTACACAAAATCTTTTGATCGAAGTCGGCAAAGGTATGGGGCCAGCAACCTGAGCTCCAGCTCTCTCAGCCGTCTCCACTATATGTTCGGCAGACTGGTCAAGCAACCGATGATCGAAGGCCTTCAGTACAATTCTAATCCTCTGTTTTTGCTGTGCCGGAGTTACAGTTACCATTTCTCCCTTCTTCTTTGCTCTTTAATCATGTTCCGTTTCCATTTATTCACGTACAACCTTTTCCACAAGGCTTGACGGAACAGGTTCATAGTGATCAAACTCCATCGTGTAGCTAGCACGCCCTTGGGTTATTGATCGAGTGTCCGTCGCATACCCAAACATCTCCGACAATGGGGTAAAAGCTGACACTACTTGTATGTCACCTTGAATCTCCATATTGCCGATCTGTGAACGCCTTCCACTAAGATCTCCCAATATTTCTCCTAGGAATTCAGACGGAGTAACAACCTCCACTGACATCATTGGCTCAAGAAGTATCGGATTCGCACGCTTCAACGCTTCGCGCATCCCTAAAGAACCTGCAATCTTAAAAGCCATTTCAGACGAGTCAACCTCGTGGTAAGACCCATCTACTAGGGTTGCCTTAACATCGATCACTACATAGCCTCCGAGTACTCCATTTTCCAAGCAATCCTTAATTCCTGCTTGTACCGAAGATATGTATTCTTTTGGTATCTTCCCGCCGACTATTTTGTCTTCAAACAAAAATCCCTCGCCGCGTTCACGTGGCTCAACTTCCAAAACAACATGCCCATATTGCCCTCTTCCACCACTTTGTCGAACGAACCGGCCCTCCGCACGAGTAAATGACGTAATTGCCTCTCGATACGACACACGTGGTCTGCCCACATTGGCCTGGACCGTGAACTCGCGCTTCAATCTTTCAACCAACACTTCCAAATGAAGTTCGCCCATGCCGGCAATTATGGTTTGCCCAGTTTCCTTGTCAAACTTCATAACAAACGTAGGATCTTCCTCCCCAAGCTTCACCAAAGCGTCAGTTAATTTATCTCTTTCAGCCTGACTCTTTGGTTCAATCGCCATGGAAATCACCGGCTGTGGAAATCTTATACTCTCCAAAAGAATCTGATTGCTTTCTAAAGTAAGTGTGTCACCAGTAAACGTATTCTTCAGCCCAATTGTCGCCGCTATGTCTCCAGCACGTAAATCATCCATCTCTTCTCTACGGCCAGCAAACATCCTCAAAATACGGCCCATCCGCTCCTTTTGGCCTTTAGTAACGTTGAAAACTGTAGACCCACTCTGTATTTTTCCTGAATAAACCCTTAGATATACGAGTCGACCCGTATACGGATCTGTAACTACTTTGAAAGCAAGCGCAGAAAACGGCTCATCTTCACTAGCTTCAATGACTACTTCTTCCCCTTTCTTTGGATGAATGCCTTTAATATGAGGTACATCCAAGGGCGAAGGTAGATAATAAATGACCGCATCTAAAAGGGGCTGAATACCCTTGGTGCGTAGAGCAGTGCCACATAAAACCGGCACTAGGCGGTTATTGATTGTAGAGCGTCGCAGAGCAGAGCGTAATTCATCAGTAGTTATGTCTTCGCCTTCCAAATATTTGATGGAAAGAGCATCATCAGTCTCAGCCACTTTTTCAATCATGGCATTACGATAGTCAAGGTACTCCTCACGAAACTGCTCCGGGATAGGTACTTCGTCCGCTTCGACACTCTGATCGGGATAAATAAGCGCCTTTTCCTCAAGGAGATCGATAACGCCTTGAAAATCGGAGTCACTACCCATAGGCATCTGTAACGGCACAGGATTAGCATTTAATCGATCTCGTATCATCTCAACAACGCGTTCGAAATTAGCACCTGTTCGATCCATTTTGTTCACAAAGCAGATTCGAGGGACTCCATACCTATCAGCCTGTCGCCAAACAGTCTCAGTTTGTGACTGTACCCCAGACACTGCATCAAAAACTACAACCCCACCGTCCAGCACCCGTAGACTCCTCTCTACTTCCGCAGTGAAGTCAACATGTCCTGGCGTATCAATAATGTTCACTCTATGATCACGCCACATAGATGTGGCAGCAGCAGACTGGATAGTGATACCTCTCTCTCGCTCTTGATCCATAAAATCCATAACCGTCGTGCCGTCGTCAACATCTCCTATTTTGTGAGTAAGTCCAGACAGAAAAAGCACGCGCTCAGTCACCGTCGTCTTTCCAGCGTCGATGTGCGCAATAAACCCTATGTTTCGAATATCATTCATGTGAATAGTTAACGCCTAAACCAGACAAACCCGTACAAGGAAATTAATCAGAGCAGCATTACCAACGATAATGGACAAAGGCTCTGTTGGCCTCTGCCATACGGTGCAAATCCTCCCGCCGTTTCACTGCAGATCCCTCGCCTCGTGAGGCCTCAAGGAGCTCGCGATATAATTTTTGTGCCATCGGTTGCCCGGTACGGGCTCTTGCCGATAACACTATCCAACGCATTGCCAAAGCTTGACGTCGCTCAGGTCGAACCTCAACAGGCACCTGATAAGTGGCACCGCCGACGCGCCTTGGCTTAACCTCTAACGAGGGCGTTACATTCCTCATCGCCTGCTCGAAAACTTCCAAGCCAGATCGATGTTCGTCACTCTCCAGTTTATCCAGCGCAGTGTAGACTATACGTTGGGCTGTGGTCTTCTTGCCTCCCATCATCACCCGGTTTATAAATCTACCAAGCTCTTCACTCCCAAACCTAGGGTCTGGTGCAACCTTCCTTCGTTCTGCTCTTCTTCTTCTGGACATTAGCTATCGTTCGTCTTCCTAATTTTTCTTGGATCCGTATTTGCTTCGGCCTTGCATTCGATCAGAAACGCCAACCGTATCCAAGGCACCACGAACTATGTGGTAACGAACGCCAGGCAGGTCTTTTACCCTACCGCCCCTAACAAGTACAACCGAATGCTCCTGCAGGGTATGGCCTTCTCCAGGGATATATGCAGTCACCTCAATTCCATTAGTAAGTCGTACTCGCGCGACTTTTCGAAGCGCCGAGTTAGGCTTCTTCGGAGTTATAGTCTTAACCTGCACACAAACGCCTCGCCGCTGCGGGCAACCAGGGCCTCTAACAATCTTGTTGCGAAGCGAGTTCTGCACAAACCTGAGAGCAGGTGCTTTCGTCCTTTTATGAAGGCCTTTTCGGCCTTTGCGCACTAATTGGTTTATTGTAGGCATTTCTTACTCAACAAGAGACACAAAAAATGACGCCACACTGTGTGACGACGAGCAGTAAGTCTATCGTTCCTAGTTAGCCTTGTCAAGAAACTGAACTCGCACTGTGTCTAACAAAAAAAGTGGCCCATTTTTACTTGCAATGTGTTCAACCACAGGGATTTCTTTGAGACCTTTCCCAACGAGCCCTGATTTTGGTGGGACATTTCCTTATACTGTTGACTTTCGGTCTCCAAAGGATGACTATTCCAAGAAGAGAAACTAGCCTTAAATCTACAGGACTATTCACAACAACATCAATCCAATACTTGGTTCACCAACAGACTAGCAGTGACCATTTTTAAGTGAGAGACTTCGACATGGCAAACACAACAATAAAGGCCGATGTATTGGTCAAGAATGCCAACATAATAACTATCGACCCTAAACAGCCTCTGGCCGAAAGCCTAGCCATAATTGGGGGTAAGTTTGTGGCAGTCGGGCGGAACGAGGACGTAAAGAATTTGGAAGGACCCGCAACCAAGATTTGGGACTTTGAGGGACATACAATAATACCAGGCCTAATCGACGCCCATATCCACGTCCTAAGCAGCGGTATTAGACACGTAATGTGTGCCGATTGTGATCAACGGAGTATCGGTGAAATCATAAATGTCTTGCGAGAGCGAGCAGATATCACTCCCGCAGGTGAATGGGTCCAAGGGTTCAAGTTTGACGACACAAAAACGAGCGAGAATCGGTTCCTAACCAAAGAGGATTTGGATCAGGTAAGTACAAAACACCCCATATTTGTCTCTCACCGAGCAGGACACGTTTATTATGTCAATTCTCTAGGCCTTGCCTTAGCAAGCGTTAATTCCACAACTCCAGATCCACCTGGTGGCAGGTTTGGACGGAATCCTGACTCAGGGGAATTAAACGGGGTTGTCTACGAACGGGCTGTAGAGAAATTTCATACCGAATTACTCCCAAAAGCAAATTCCGAGATTCGCAGAAAGGGAATTCGCCTAGTTAATAGAATGTTTACAGAAGCCGGCCTCACAAGTGTTCATGACGCAATGACAGATAGTGAAGATTTGGCAAGCTATCAAGAAGCCAGAGACTCTGACGATCTGACGCTAAGAATATACGCATTAATGCATCGAGACGCGTTCCCTGCCCTCCGCGACGCAGGTTTAAGAACAGGCTTCGGCGACAATCGCTTGAGACTAGGCGGAATCAAAATGGTATCAGACGGTGCCATAGCTTCACGAACAGCATATCTTTCCGAGCCATACATTGGCTCGGAAACCGATAGAGGAATACTGGCCATGAGCCCCGAGGAAACTGAGGAATGGGTCATGGAGATACATCGGTCCGGCTTTCAGGTATGCGTTCACTCAAACGGGGATTCAGCAATAGCCATGGTGTTAGAAGCGTATGCAAAAGCTCAGGCTTCGTTTCCAAGGACAAATCCCCGGCATCGAATTGAACATTGCACGTTAGTTAACCAAGGTATAATCGACAAAATGAAAGCCCTTGGAGTCATTGCGACTCCTTTCTGTACATACGTCTACTATCACGGCGAAAAGATGCGCTACTATGGAAATGACAGGGTTAATTGGATGTTCGCTCAGCGCTCTTTTTTGGATAATGGGGTAGTTTCTACTGGAGCTACGGACTACCCCCCCGGCCCTTTCCAGCCCCTAATGGGCATTCAAAGCTGTGTTACCCGAACAGACATGAATGGAAATCAATGGGGCGTGAATCAAAGAATCTCAGTAGAGGAAGCCCTCAAGATATATACCCTGCATGGAGCTTACGCCTCTTTCGAGGAAGACACTAAGGGCTCCATACAAGCTGGTAAATTGGCCGACTTCGTCGTGCTGGAGGAAAACCCAACAAACGTTGACCCTTTGTCGATCAAAGATATAGCGATTATTAAAACGGTAATTGGCGGCAAGATAGTATATGAACAATAAATCTGACTCATCTTAATGTGACGGTCAAACTTACTTGATAAACGTTCTAGGAAACGCTATTTTTCCTGTATTTTTGATAGCAGCGATAGGCGCACTGCTAGGGCGACTTATTACTGTTGACGTCCGTTCTATAGGAAGATTGGCTCTCTTCGTCTTTTCCCCAGCACTAATTTTTGCATACCTGTATGACGCTGAAATACCGGCTGTAGATGTGATAAACATTGTTACTTTCCTGACAGTATGGCTACCTGCTCTATACATTTTCTGCTTCGCACTTTGCGTCATCTCCAGACTCAGAGGGCAGCATCGTAGCTCGATGCTGCTCACAACCATGTTCATGAATGCAGCAAACTATGGACTACCAGTTGCACTTTTCGCCTTTGGATCGGCTGGCCTTGAGAGGGCCCTAATCTTTGCAGTGCCACAACATCTGATGTCAGGCACATTGGCGGTTTACATAGCAGCAAGCGGCAGCGTTGGAGTCAAACAAGCGTTGATTGCTGTAACAAAAATGCCCACATTTTATGCGGTCATTGCGGCTCTGATTCTCAATGTCTTTAACTTGGGGCTCCCAAGCGCCATATCAACACCTATAAATTTGCTCGCTGGAGCCGCCATACCAACAATGATCATAGTCCTTGGCATCCAGCTCACCAACGTTTCCTTAAAAGACGACTTGTTAGCGGCGGGCGTTGCCTCCATAGTAAGGCTAATCGTTTCACCAGTACTAGCACTTGGTGCTACTTTGCTATTGGGAATAGACGGGATCACACAACAAGTGCTTATTGTATTGTCCGGAATGCCTACGGCAGTGTATACAACGATACTGGCTACTGAGTTTGAGACTCGCCCTAAACAAGTGACTAGTGCCGTCGCAACTAGCACGCTAATGAGCCTAATAACAGTCACTACCTTAGTTTGGTTGGTCCAAAATTACTTATGACCTGCCAATCACGTGGCTTGTATTCAATTAAGCATCAGACTCAACTACCGTTCTAACCATCTTTATAGGTTGGCCAAATTTCCCACGGCTTTAATTCGTACACGCACAGCATTACTTGGAAGATAGGCCAATGGCACCTCTTCTACCTCCACAATTTCTACCGTGGCAGGGTCAGCTCCAGCTCCCACAGCCTTATCTGTTGCCTCCTGCCTGGCTGAAGCTAGTGCTTCCTCTCTGCTTACATCAGATAGAGAATAAACCTTCTCCACTTGACCACCTACTTGGGCAATAGCAGCGCCGATTGCGTTAGCCACTCCTGCATACTCTGGCCTCAACACGTCCGATGCACCAGCCAAAGAGTCCTTTACCAATATATTTCCCCCACCAACCAATATAACCGGAACTGGAGCAGCATTAAGTTTTAGTTGATCTACCACATTCTCTATTCTCGTTTGAATTTCGGATATAACGGCTTCGGCCAAGGATTTGCCGATTCCGCCCGCAAGACCGGAGTTGCCAATATCAGCTAGCCCAGCAACAACTGCCATGTCCGTAGTTGTAAGTACATTACCCCCAAAAACCAGTCCCTCCTCAACCAATCGATAGCCAACGCTTCCCGGCCCTATCTGAAGGGGATCTATCTGAACTATGCTTCCCCCTCCCAAAGCAATTGAAAAAACATCCGGCATTCTGAAATTTGTCCGCACGCCACCTACATTTACCGCAACGGATGCCTCCCGGGGAAATCCGCTAACCAATGCCCCTCCATCCGTAGAGGTTCCTCCAATATCAACGACTATGCCATCCAAAACACCAGATAAAAAGGCTGCCCCCCTCATGCTGTTTGTAGGACCTGAAGCTATAGTGAACACGGGATAACTAGCGGCAAACTCAGCATCCATCAGTGTGCCGTCATTCTGGCTAAGAAATAAGGGGGCGTCGAGGCCTAATGAAGATATTGCATTCCGAATTGCGTTTATTGTTCGCTCAGCCACATCAACTAAACAGGCGTTCAAAGTGGCGGCATTTTCTCTCTCCAAGATTCCCACCCTGCCAATCTCAGACGATAGTGTCACGTTGAGTCCTGGCGACTCTTCCCGAATTATTGCTCCAGCACGCTCTTCGTGAGAAGTGTCGACAGGGGAAAATACGCCGCTAACAGCCACGCCTCGTACGCCATTATTGCGCATGTCTTTAGCAGCCTTCCGAATTTCCTCCTCGTCTAAAGGAGAAATCTCTCTCCCATCGAACTCATGCCCACCATGGACAAGATATGTATATCCGCCTATAGCGGTTCTAAGTTCATCAGGCCAGTCAATTAATGGAGGCAGTAAGGTAGTTGCAGGCAAACACAATCTGAGAGTAGCTGCCTGAGATAGTTGCTTGTGCTCCAATAGAGCATTCGTAAAATGCGTAGTCCCCAACATCACCGCCTCAACTGAGGCAGTCTCAGGTTTACGTTCCAGCACCGCCTTCAAGGCAGACAGAATTCCAGAGGTAACGTCGGCTGTAGTCGGTTGTTTAGTCTGCGCAACTAACACATCTCCATCTAGAAGGACTGCATCTGTATTTGTACCGCCAACGTCTATACCTATACGCATTTAAAACTCCTACATTTTTGCCCATCTAAAACTATTTACGAGCTACCTATCAGATCACAATGGGAGTGTAATCTACTTCGTAGCCAAAAGCCCTAGGACCAGCAACAGCCAGGCCTTCAGGAGTAGTCCAAAGATCCGGGGCGGGAAACCCTAGAACCGTCACCCTGAAACCATAACGGAGTAATTCCGTTGTTATTGGCTCTGCCCGTTCCGTATCAACTATGCAGATTAAGTCTGGAACAATACATACCAAATCGCCACTGATGCTGGCAATCAAGTTCTCGTTTTGAAATTCGATTTCCATATGATCATCAGCGTATCCCCCTATACCTTCAATGGTGACTTTGCCTCTGGCAAACCCTTGAGTCGTACGCCGCTCCAAGTCCACTATTTTACCTTGGAAAAGGACCTTACCTGGATGGGTATCTAAAATACCTGCTATGGGATCTTCATGTTGTTCCCTAGCCCTTTTAACAGCATCTCCCAAATCCTTGGCAAGAGTTAGAGTGTCTAAAACCGCCGTGTTCCGTATTTGCTCAGCGTTCATAGGAGTGGTGGCGTAACACGCCACGCAACCCATTTGTATGGTGACAGCACGAGCCATGCGCTCAACCCAATGTGCGCTGATCGCCTCAGGAATTATCATCGTGTTACCCTTTTCATCCGCTAGAGCCAAGGGAGCATAAGGTGCTCCATAAACAAAGTAGGTTTTGAGATGATACTGAGGAAAAGCGCGACCCATGCCATCCGCATCAACCACTGGCAACCCAGATATAGCTGCCGGGATTAGCGGCTCTAGGGAATTACTTCCGCCGATTTCATTCGATACCAACGCTGTGGCTTTTAAGCCAGTGTAATCCTCAATCGCGCGCATCGCATAATATGCCTGCTTGTCACGCATTTTCTCTATCCCCACTGTGGGAGCGCCAATTCCCCCGACACAGATTATCCTGTCATCCGAGTTTAGCTCATCTGAAGAAAGAACCTTCACTGGTCCAAATTCTCTTATCATCTGCCTCGCCCTTAACATGCCAACATACGGGTTTCCGCCACCACCCGTGCCTAATATCCCTGCACCTATAGCTATCGATTCGAGGTCCTGTTCAGTTACTTTCCACATCTGGTTAGTCAATCTCCAAAACGCAATTTATTTGCATGCCCGCACACAATTCGATATCAAGCACAGTGAACGAAAAGGATCCCAAGGGAGTGCGCGCCTGCAAAACCTGTGGCTACACTTGAGACTCTCTCGAGCACACAAAAGATTATTATTCGTGAATAGCAATGTCCATAGACAGCTACCTCACCCTAATACCGCTCTTAAACACCCCCACAACATTCTGCAGGTGACTTATGTTCTCAGTAGGGTCACCATTTATTAGAAGTAAGTCTGCTTCTTTACCAACCTCAAGTGTTCCTACTATATCGCTCACCCCCAACGCCTTAGCTGCCTCGCGAGTACCAGCAAGCAAAGCGTCACCATGTGACATACCAGACATGACCAAAGTCTCAAGTTCCTTATGGAACATGCCGAACTCATATACGTGCCATCCACAATCCGATCCACCTATAACCTTGGCACCATCTTTAATCAGTTGACTAGTTACCTTTACTCTATCTTCAACCGCCTTGACGCTCTCAAGCAGATCAGCCTCTTCTTCAATAGTCAAACCTTCTTCGGCCCGTTTTTGCTCTAGAAGGTCGACAAACCCACGACGCACATGAATCGTTGGGTTCACCCAAGTGTCTGTCGCAGCGATGCGTTCTCCTACCTTAGGATCGTAGCCTATCGAACCATCTGATTGAACAAATGTACAGTGAATTAGCATATTCACTCCGGCATCCAAAGCGTTCTCAATGCCTTTCTGAGCAATAGTATGAGCACCTACAAGGCGACCACGTCGATGGGCTTCATCCGTAATTGCCTGTAGCTCTTCCAAAGTATATGAAGGCCTTTCTGACATGCTCCCTATAGTAGAACCTCCAGTCGCCATCACCTTTATAAAGTCAGCTCCTTCCCAAACTAACTCACGAACGGCGGCTCGGACTTCGGCAACTCCATCAGCCACTGATCCCATCATCCAACAATGCCCCCCCGTCATTGTGATTGGCCTACCGGACGCAAGGATCCGTGGTCCTGCGACCAACTCCCTACGAATTCCTTCTTTTAGCCAAAAAACGCTCCTATGCCATCCTCCATTGTCCCGCATGGTTGTGACACCACTTTCCAGTGCCAATTTGGCCTGTTTAACTCCTTGCAATATATGTATCTCGTAAGACTCCAATCCTACGTCATCGACGGAAGTGCCGTCGCCTGGCATGTTTGTATGGGTGTGGCAATCTACAAGACCCGGAAGTAATGTCGCGTCCGGGAACTCACAAGTTTCGAGAGTGGCGCCATCTGGAATTTGTACTCGTTCTGGGTGGTCAATTTGAACTATAGTACTGCCCTCGACCAAGACAGCCATATCTTTTTTGGGCTGCGCTCCATTCCCATCAACTAAGGTACCAGCCTTTATCAATAAATGTGTCACGCCGTTGGAATACAT
>Ga0209501_10000790_pt1 | contig 37290 bp, 30 predicted proteins | sample ArcticOcean_MG_C_4_FD_187434 | JGI IMG/M metagenome (GOLD analysis project Ga0209501, IMG submission 187434) | Marine microbial communities from western Arctic Ocean - ArcticOcean_MG_CB4_134 (SPAdes) (version 2) | ecosystem: Environmental > Aquatic > Marine > Oceanic | place: Arctic Ocean...
CACTCATAGAAGATGCAAACACGACTAAAAGAAGTGCAGATATATAGGTACGAATCATGTTAACTCGTTGGTTTTCAAAATTTTCACAGGTTTCGGCTTTCACCGAGTTTGGAAAGATACGGAATTTATCTGATATCATCACGCTAGCTTTTGATACGTTCTCCACCATCTGTCGGGTAATTCACCTTCAGAAGCCTCTTCATAATCTTCATATGAGCATGGCACAAGGTGGTGGTTATCTTTGTTATTTTTCTTAGAAGTTGGAATAGGTACATCCATCCACCATCTATCACTTCTTGATGATTTGTAGAACGCAACTTCATGGTCTTGTCCCTGTAAATCAACCAAATATTTAGTGTATTCTTCGGCATTACATTTAGGGTAATCACCTGTTTGGCTAAAGATGCCATCAATCATATGCCATAAAACTTGAGCTGCAAGATGAGATCCTCTTCCTCTATCATCTAGATCTGGGTTGTGCTCAAAAATACCAAGTGCCATCATTTTATCACTAAGGCCAGCGTATCGGGCCAATTGGCAAAATTGAGAAGATGAGAATCCATTCGGTCCAGCATGTGTGGAAGCAGGATGGTCAGAAGCCCTGATAGAAGATAGATCGAAGGATACTAAATCGGCATCTCTCAAAGTTGGCTCAACAAGTTTAGGGTTGTTGTGTGCTGTACCAAGTCTGATAGCTTCAAACTGAAGCCTTTCAAGCAATTCTAATGTGTCAGGGTCAGTCAAATATCCTTGATGACCAATATTTACATAGTCAAATAAAAAGTTAGGTTCATGTAAAACAATTCGATTCATGAAGTTTCTAGACGTATGTAAACCAGGGTCTCCTCCAAAATCTAATCTAGAGTCAATAGTGACAACATTCATAGGTCTTCCAACAGATTCTAAGGCTGAATAAATTGAGTATGTTAAGTCTTGTCCACCTCCTAAAACAATTGGGATAACACCCATTTGAATTAACTCTGAGATAAGATCGCTTACAGCCTTTTCTGTGTCTAAACTATCTAACCCAGCTCTAATGTCACCTAAATCAACAGTAGGAGCCCAACGAGTTGGTGGTGTAAGTCTGTAAAACCAATCTCTTATTGAATCTGGAGCAGCAGAACAACCTTCATTGTCGCCGCTGTTTCTGCCGTCATTCACTCCGAAAATTGCTATTCTGCAACCTTCAATAGATGGTTTGTGATCAAAACGATGTATTTCTATTCTATCAGCTATTCTAGCTGAACCCTCCGCATTGCTAAACACGGGTTGGTCAACAGGCTGTAATAGATCAAATATTCTTTCGCTCATTCTTGAAAATCAGTGTAAAAACACACATTCCTACAATTTGTCACAAGTTTAAGCATACATATGAATGCAAAAACTACACTATAGTACTATCAGTTCACACTGAATTGTTACTTCTTACCTTTTTGAGCTTTCTTTTTCTTTTGAGGACGTTTATCGTGCTCGACTATAAGTTCCTGAGCACGAGTCCAATCAATACCTTTGTAATCCTCATCTTTAGGTATTTTTACGTTTTTCTTACCGGCTTTTATGAAAGGTCCCCAACGACCATTAATAATTCTAACGGTCTCATCTTCTTCAAAAACTTTTAATAAAGCGGCTGCGTCAGCAGTCTTTTTTTCTTCTATAAGTTCTATCGCCCTTGTTAATTCAATGGTATATGGATCATCATCGGTGTCTTTTTTAATCGAAACGAATTTGCTATTGTGAACTACATATGGCCCAAATCTTCCAATAGAAGTTGAGACAACCTTACCTTCATACTCACCAAGTTTGCGAGGGAGTTTGAACAGCATTATGGCTTCGTCGAGTGTAATGGATCTGAGAGTTTGGGTAGGGCGAAGAGATGAAAACTTCTTATCTTCATCATCAGCCAATCCAAGTTGCGCCATCGGCCCAAAACGTCCGATTCTAACTAAGACTTGTTTTCCTGTAGTAGGGTCCGTTCCAAGAATACGTTCGCCTGATTCTCTTTCGCTCTCTAAAGCGTCATCCACTAATGTTTTAAAGGGCTTGTAGAAATCTCCTATCATTTGCTGCCAATCCTTGCGACCTTCAGCAATGACATCAAATTGCGCTTCCACATCGGCGGTGAAATTATAGTCAACTATAGAGCTGAAATGCTTGAAAAGGAAGTCATTTACTACAATACCGATGTCAGTTGGAGCAAGCTTGTTTCTTTCTGCTCCAGTGTTTTCTGTTTCAGTAATAGAAGATATCTCACCGCCATCAAGTTTAAGAACGCGATAGTTTCTGGTAGTTCCTTCTCGGTCCGGCATCTCGACATATCCACGGCGTTGGATAACGCTAATTGTTGAGGCGTATGTTGAAGGTCTGCCAACACCTAATTCCTCAAGTCTTTTCACCAAGCTAGCCTCAGTGTATCTTGGTGGGTGATTTGCAAACTTCTGGGTAGCAATGATGTTGATTCTTGACATTGACTCGCCATTTAACATGGCGGGAAGAAGCCCTTTTGCATCTTCATCATTTTCGTCATCAGTACCTTCCAAATAAACCTTGAGAAACCCTTCGAAAGTGATCACCTCCCCACGAGCCACGAAAACCTCAGAATTCTTGCTAACATCTATTGTTACAGTAGTTTTTTCAAGTCTAGCATCTGACATTTGCGATGCAATAGCTCTTTTCCAAATTAGCGCATATAGTTTTTCTTCTTCAGCTTTTCCGACGTGCTTGCTAACAGCAAAGTCTGTGGGTCTTATGGCCTCGTGTGCTTCTTGAGCACCTTTAGATTTGTTTGTAAAAGTTCTTCTTTCACAAAACTCATCACCATAATCAGATCTTATTGCGCCTGCAGCACCATCAAGAGCTTGGTCGCTTAAAGTTACAGAGTCAGTACGCATATAAGTAATGCGACCAGCCTCATATAATTTTTGAGCCACTCCCATGGTGCGAGAAACAGAAAACCCTAGTTTTCTGAAAGCTTCTTGCTGTAGTGTTGATGTTGTAAATGGGGCTGTTGGTTTCTTTTTTGCGGGCTTAGTCTCTAAGAACTTAATTGAGTGTGTGCTTAAAGCACAGTCTTTTAAAAAAGCATCTACCTCCTCTTCTGTTTTATAACGAGTTTTACATTCAGCCTTGAGGTTTTTACCTGCTTCGGTAGTGAACTCTCCTACAATTCTAAATTTAGAAGATGGTATATGAGCTTCAATCTCACGCTCTCTATTGACAATGATCTTAACCCCTACACTTTGTACTCTTCCAGCGCTAAGGCCGGGTTTAACTTTTTTCCATAAAACAGGACTGAGGTCAAACCCCACAATTCTATCAAGTATTCTCCTCGCTTGTTGAGCGTTAACTAAATTTTCGTCAACGGCACGAGGGTTCTCTATAGCTTTTAAAATTGCGGATTTAGTTATTTCATGAAAAACGATTCGCTTTGTGTTCTCAGGTTTCAGATTTAACGCCTCTACCAAATGCCATGAAATCGCTTCTCCTTCGCGATCCTCATCAGTCGCTAACCAAACCATCTCAGTTCCCTTCATAGCTTTCTTAAGGTCTGTGATAATCTTCTTTTTATCTTCACTTACTTCATACTTAGGGGTGAAGTTATTCTCTTTATCTATAGCTGTATCTCCCTTTGCTAGGTCACGTACGTGCCCAAAGCTAGATTTTACAACAAAGTCTTTTCCGAGGTAGCCCTCTATTGTTTTTGCCTTTGCAGGTGACTCAACTATGACAAGATTTTTAGGCATAAGGTTTAATTTTGGAGTACAAATTAAATACAACTTTCGGCTATTTCACTCTTTATGATCAATAACTTTTTCACTAAAGGAGGTTACCCCTTTAGGGGTGACAATTTGTCACGCCCTCCAAACCAACTACATTTGCACAAAATCGGATAATGAGAGAAGGAGATATAAATATTGATGAGTCAAGACAAGGTGAGGCAATTCACATTGAACAGCCTTCTGCACCCTCTACTGGTTTGAAGATGTTCTTAGAGAGTTATGGTTGTGCGATGAATTTTAGTGATTCTGAGATTATAGCTTCAATAATGAGTGACGTCGGTTATGTTACAACTAGGGATGAGACAGAAGCGGATTTAATCTTAGTAAATACTTGTTCTATCCGTGAAAAGGCAGAGGAAAGGGTTCGAAATAGGCTTAAGGAATTCAAGAGGTACAAGCTTAAAAACAGGAGACTTGTGGTAGGTATGTTGGGCTGCATGGCAGAGCGATTAAAGGAGAATTTGTTAGAGCAGGAAAAGCTTGTTGATTTGGTTGTTGGGCCTGATGCTTACAGAGATCTTCCGTCTCTTGTGAAGCAGGTGAATGGAGGTCAAAAGGCAGTGAATGTTCTTCTTTCCAGAGAAGAGACCTATGCTGATGTAAGTCCTGTAAGGTTAGATAAATCTGGAGTGACTGCTTTCATTAGTATTATGAGAGGTTGCGATAATATGTGTTCGTTTTGCGTAGTGCCTTTCACGCGGGGACGAGAGCGTAGTAGGGAGCCTAAGAGTATTGTGGCTGAAGCTCATGATTTGTTTAATCAAGGTTACCGTGAAGTCACTCTTTTAGGCCAAAACGTAGATTCTTACAAATGGAACCTCGATATTAAAGGAATCATAAAAGATTCAGAGCAGCCAATTGTGCGATTTGCTGAATTGCTAGAAATGGTAGCGAAAGTGAACCCAGATTTAAGGGTCAGATTTTCAACTAGTCATCCTAAGGATATGATTGACGATGTTCTACATGTAATCGCAAGACACGAAAACCTGTGTAAATACATTCACCTTCCAATTCAATCTGGAGCAAGTTCTATGCTCAAAAGGATGAATAGAGGTTATACAAGAGAGTGGTATTTAGATAGAATTGCCGCAATTAAAAGAATACTTCCTGATTGCGCTTTATCGACAGATATTATTACTGGTTTTTGTGGAGAGACAGAGCAAGAGCATCTTGAAACAATGTCTATTTTAAAAGAGGTGGGCTTTATTATGGCTTATAATTTTAAATACAGTGAGAGGCCAAAAACACTTGCTGAAAGAAAGTTTGAGGATGATGTCCCAGAGGAGGTGAAAAGTGCTCGATTAACAGAAATCATAAAACATCAAAGATCTTATGCATCGGTGCTTATTCAAGCAATGGTTGGTAAAGTGTACAGAGTGTTAGTTGAAGGAGTTAGTAAGAAAAGTGCGGAAAATTTTTATGGCAGGACTACTCACAATATTGTTATTATATTTGATAAAGGAGACTTAAGTTTATGCGATTATGTTAATGTTAGAGCTTTAGACTGTACAAGCGCAACTCTTAAAGGAGAGGTTACAACTGATCAAGCGGATGCTTAATTTATAATTAGTGAAATGAATGTAGGGTCGATAAAACAAAGGTTTGGTGTCATAGGAATTAATGAAGCTCTCGATAGAGCATTACATATTGCTGCTCAAGTTGCTCCAACAGATTTATCGGTTCTTATTCTTGGAGAGAGTGGAACAGGAAAGGAGATAATGCCTAGGATAGTTCATCAATTCAGTAAGCGTAAGCACGGGAAATATGTTGCCGTTAATTGTGGAGCTATTCCCGAAGGGACGATTGATTCAGAGCTGTTTGGCCATGTAAAGGGAGCTTTTACAGGTGCTACAGAATCTCGTAGAGGTTATTTTGAAGAAGCGGATGGCGGTACTATTTTTTTAGATGAAGTAGCCGAGTTGCCACTAACCACACAGGTCAGACTATTGCGTATCCTCGAAACGGGAGAGTTTATGAAGGTGGGGTCTTCAACTACAGAAAAGACAGATGTGAGGGTTGTTGCTGCAACGAATGTGAATTTTGAAGAAGCATTTCAAAAGGGAAAATTTAGGGAAGATTTATACTATCGTTTGAATCAAGTCCCAATTCATATGCCTCCTCTGAGAGATAGGTCAACAGATATTCATCTTCTTTTTAGAAAGTTTACAACTGATTTTAGTGAGTTGCACAGAATGCCCCCCCTATCTCTGTCTTCGGATGCTATAGAAATCATTGAACATTACCCTTGGCCTGGAAATATTAGACAACTAAAGCATATTACTGAGCAAATGTCAGTTTTAGAAACAGAGAGGCTTATTAACTCGGACACCCTGCTGGGATATTTACCAGAGACGAATAGGTCCAGGTTGCCAGTTCGCGTAACTTCGGGTACTGACGGCTTTGAGGAGAGTGATTCTGGAACGAATGAGAGAGAAATGCTCTATAAGGTCCTTTTTGAGATGAAGGGTGACTTGAATAACTTGAAGGAACTGGTGTTAGGCTTAATAAAAAATGGTGGTTCATTAAGTGGAGATGATGAAATTCTTGTAAAAAGAATGTTTGATGATCACAGTAACTCTCAGCATGGCGCAAGTAATTTTCCAATCGTGTTTTCTGGAGGTGATCAGCCTGATAACTATAGTAAAGTGAAAGACTCACAGGATATTGAGCCAAGTTTATCCTTGATTGATTCTGAGAAGGAGCTGATAAAAATGGCCTTAGAAAAGTACAATAACAGGCGTAAGGATGCGGCGGAAGAGTTGGGGATTTCAGAGAGGACTTTATACAGGAAAATAAAAGAATATTCGCTTAAATGAATTTGATTAAGTTCATATTATTTATCAGTGTTGTGCTGGCTATTGCCACTATTAGTAGCTGTGGTGTATATTCTCCATATGGAGCTGCAACTTCTGGAGCTAAGACCTTTAGTGTATCAATTTTTGAAGCAACTCATCCGTTGGTCTCTGCTACTTCTGCACTTAGTATTTCTGAGTCACTAGTGGATAGAGTACAAAGACAGTCAACTTTGAAATTAGTTAGTGGGGAAGCAGAGTTAAAATTTTCTGGAAGAGTGGTTGATTGGTTAGTTCAGCCGATTAACGTACAAGGAGATGAGACTGCAAGTGCAAATAGAGTAACAATCACAGTGGATGTTATTTATACCAACAGCTTAGATGAATCTCTGAGTTTTCAACGAAAGTTCAACCGTTTTGTAGATGTGCCAAGTAGTTCTGATATATTTTCTATAGAAGATGTGATTGCAAGTGAGATAGGCGAGTTGTTATCTTTGGATATTTTTAATGCAAGCCTCGGAAATTGGTAAGAAAATGAATATTCAGCGATTAAATTCAATTCTTACTCACAAAGAAACCAATCTTACAGATTTGCGTGATGATTTAGCTGTATTGGTTTCGAATCATCCATATAGTGGGCCTTTCCGCATGTTACTCGCTAAGGCTTCTAAGGATGCAGGCCATTTAGACCAAAAACAAGATCTTCTCGCCGCCGCAGCTCATTGTAACTCTAGGAAGGCGCTTTTTGAATTAATGTTCGGTGAAGATTTAAGGCGTGAAGCTAGAGAAATACACAAAGTGATAGAAACTGAAGATGAGGTGTCAGAGGATGAGTTGCTGGAATTGGTTTGGCATATAGATGAAAGTAAATTAGATGATGAATCAGAACATATTTCAAGTGAAAGAGAAGCAGTAGTCGAGGCAATTGCCACTTCCTTGAGCGTTGAAATGGAGAGTTGGGACGAAAAAGAGCCCCTTAAAGGCGGTGAACCAGAAAAAAATTCAAATTATTTTTCACATTTGAAAAGAAGTGAAAATGAGCTTGAAAAAGACACTATTTTAGATAGTGAATTGAATGAAATAATAGGGGCTGGTGAAGCAAATTCTATGTTCGGAAAGTGGTTGAAGATAAGGGCAGTAGAAACATCATTTGGAGATTATGGTAATCCTATATCCCAAGTAGAGCAAGGGGCATCGGCTATAATTGATGCTTTTTTGAATAAGAACAATCCGTCTATTGGAGCTGTTCGAGATATTGAATCACCGGTTGAAGAATGGGCTAGTAAAGGGCTGCAATACGACCCGAGTTTAGTGACTGAAACTATGGCAAAATTATATGCTTCTCAGGGCCAAATTGGGCGCGCAAGGAAAGCTTTTAAGATGTTAGCTTTGAAATATCCTGAAAAAAGTGTTTATTTTGCATTCCAGCTGAAAAAGCTAAGCAAAAACTAAGAAGACTATCATGGGAACTCTCCTCACAGTTATTATTTTGATTATCTGCTTCCTTTTAGGAGCAGTTATTTTAGTCCAAAACCCCAAAGGTGGTGGACTCGCATCTGGATTTACAGGTGGTGCCGCCATGGGCGGTGTGCAACGTACAACAGACTTCCTTGAGAAGAGCACTTGGTACCTTGTGGTCGCGCTATTTGTGACTTGCATGGCTGCTAGTATCTACAATGGAAACACTGAGGCAAATGTCGGTATTGACGAGAGCTTTATGCCAAGTACTACTTCGACACCAGCTCCAGTTGAAGTTGCTGCTCCCGTTGAAGCAGAGTCTCCAACTGACACTCCTTCTGAGTAAGTAAATCCCAGAAGTATTTATCTAGTATAGTACTAGATTTTTGACTCATTCGTATGTAATTTAGCGCTCGCATTTTTGCTGTGTAGCTACTTCTAGTGCTCCAGCTAATATTTATTATTTTATATATCAGATGTCAGTAAACATTCACCCATTATCAGATAGGGTTCTTATCGAACCAGCTCCAGCTGAAGAAACAACAGCAAGTGGAATTATTATCCCTGATACAGCTCAGGAAAAACCTCAAAGAGGAGTTGTTGTTGCTGTTGGTCCAGGAAAGCCAGATGAACCCACAACAGTTAAAGTTGGGGATGCTGTCTTATATGGAAAGTATTCAGGCACGGATCTTCAAGTTGAGGGAAGGGATTACATGATTATGCGTGAGTCAGATATTCTCGCAATAGTTTAAAAAACACAGACTGTTTAAAATTTCATAAAATGGCAAAAAACATTAAATTCGATATAGAAGCTCGTAGGAGCTTAAAATATGGTGTCGATGCGCTTGCAAACGCAGTAAAAATAACATTGGGACCTAAAGGGAGAAATGTGGTTATTGACAAAAAATTTGGGGCGCCAATGGTAACAAAAGATGGTGTAACTGTAGCAAAAGAAATAGAGCTTAAAGACCCCATTGAAAACATGGGAGCTCAAATGGTTAAGGAGGTCGCATCTAAGACGGCTGATGATGCTGGAGATGGAACTACGACCGCTACAGTACTCGCTCAGGCTCTTATTTCTGAAGGTATGAAGAATGTATCTTCTGGAGCTAATCCCATGGATCTTAAGCGCGGAATGGATAAAGCATCTATCGCAATTGTTAAGCATCTACAAAAGATGAGTCAAGAGGTGGGTAATGACAACTCGAAGATTGAGCAGGTAGCTACTATTTCAGCAAACAACGATAATACTATAGGTGCTTTAATAGCACAGGCGATGAAGACTGTTGGAAATGAAGGAGTGATTACTGTAGAGGAGGCTAAGGGTATTGAGACAACTGTTACAACGGTTGAAGGGATGCAGTTTGATAGAGGATATCTAAGTCCTTACTTTGTAACTAACCCTGAGAAAATGGAGGTTGAGTTGGAGAACCCATTTATTCTTATTCACGATAAGAAAATATCGAACATGAAGGACCTTCTTCCTGTTTTAGAAGAAACTGCAAAGTCAGGTCGCCCACTTTTGATCATTGCTGAAGATGTAGAAGGTGAGGCTTTAGCGGCTTTAGTTGTAAATAAAATCAGAGGTTCTCTAAAAATTGCTGCAGTAAAAGCACCTGGGTTTGGTGATAGAAGAAAAGCAATTCTTCAAGATATTGCAACACTTACAGGTGGACAGGTAATTTCAGAAGAGACTGGCTTGAAGCTTGAAAATACTTCAGTTGATGATCTTGGAACAGCGGAAAAAATAACGATTGACAAGGACAATACCACCCTTGTAAATGGTGCTGGTGTTAAAGCTAGTATTAATGCTCGCATAGGTCAAATAAAAGCTCAAATAGAGACTACAACCTCAGATTACGATAAGGAAAAACTACAAGAACGCCTTGCTAAATTAGCTGGTGGTGTAGCTGTTCTATATGTTGGTGCCGCTACTGAGGTAGAGATGAAGGAGAAAAAGGATAGAGTTGATGACGCTTTACATGCAACTCGTGCTGCTATTGAGGAGGGTATTATTCCAGGCGGAGGAACGGCCTACATCAGAGCTGCTTCTAAGATCTCGAAATTAGAGGGATTGAATAACGATGAGACAACTGGGATTAAGATTGTAATCAGAGCTATTGAAGAGCCATTGCGCCAAATTGTTGCAAATGCCGGTGGAGAAGGAGCTGTAGTTGTTAATGCAGTTCGTGAAGGGAAAGCTGATTTCGGATACAATGCAAGGACTGAGGTTTATGAAGATCTTTACAAGGCGGGAGTAATTGATCCCACTAAAGTGGCTCGTGTAGCATTAGAAAATGCTATTTCTATCTCGGGTATGATGCTTACAACGGAGTGCGTTATTTCTGACTTTGAGGAAGAAGTCGCGATGTCTACTCCTCCTGCTATGCCTGGTGGTATGGGAGGAATGATGTAGATTAAACACACTTTCATATTGATGTCGATTAACGTAAAACACACCACGAAAGTTTTTGATGGACAAGCTGCTCTTAATGATGTTAGCTTGAAAGTCCCTTCGGGCCAGGTTTTAGGTCTTTTAGGACCAAACGGCGCAGGTAAATCAACGTTAATGCGATTAATATCTGGGTACTTACCCGCAACTTCTGGTTATGTTGAAGTTTGTGGTTTTGATGTTGATTCCGAGCCTATTGAAACAAAAAAGCGAATAGGTTATTTACCAGAACACAATCCATTGCCAGAAGAAATGTTCATACGTGAATATTTGAGTTTTGTAGGTGGGATGTATAAAGTAAATAACGTTGCTAAAAGGGTTGAGGAAGTTATGTCTCTTGTGGCATTAGAGCCTGAAGCTAGTAAGAAAATAAGTCAATTATCTAAGGGCTATCGCCAAAGGGTGGGTCTTGCAGCGGCGATTATACATGAGCCGGAAGTATTGATACTTGATGAGCCGACTTCTGGTTTGGACCCCAATCAACTTGTTGAAGTAAGGGCACTAATAAAAAACATAGGTCGTGAAAGAACGGTACTTCTATCTACGCATGTCATGCAAGAAGTGGAGGCTATGTGTGATCGTGTTGTGCTTATTAAGAATGGAGAGGTTGTAGCGGATGAGGCCACCGATATTTTCACAAGTAGATATGGTGGACTTGAAGCGGCTTTTAAAGATCTTACTTCTTGAGTACTGAAACGAATACTGAAAGAGGAGTAGTATTTAGATCTACCGGATCTTGGTATGTTGTACAAGACTCCTCAGGTGAGAATATTCGATGTAGAATTAAGGGAAAGATGAGGCTTAAGGGTTTGCGATCTACCAACCCTATTGCAGTGGGTGATGCTGTACAATTTATCAGGTCTAAAGACGGAACGGGAAGTATAGATAGTATAGAGGAGAGGAGGAATTACATTGTTCGAAAATCAGTTAATCTTTCTAAGGAAACTCATATTGTCGCTTCAAACTTAGATAGAGCATATCTTATTGTGACCATTGCTAAGCCAAGGACTAGCTCCGGCTTTATTGATAGATTCTTAGTCACAGCAGAAGCGTACGGAATTCCGACTACGATTGTATTTAATAAATTTGATTTGTTAAGTTCAGATAAAGAGGCATTGTTAAGGCAAGAGGAGTTGGAGGGTATATATACAAGAGCTGGTTATGAAACTATGAGGGTTTCAGCAGAGTCTGGTTTAGGAATAAAGGAGTTTAGAGATGAATTAAATTCTGGTATAAATTTACTATCTGGGCATAGTGGTGTCGGTAAAAGCACGATAATCAATATGCTTATTCCGGGTTTAGAACTTAAAACCGCTGATGTGTCGGAATCTCATTCAAAAGGAAGGCATACAACTACTTTTGCCGAAATGTTTTCGGTTCCAGGAGGTGGGTTTATTATTGATACACCAGGTATAAAAGGGTTTGGTTTAGTAACATTAGGAAAGAGTACGCTGAACCATCACTTCCCTGAGTTTTTTAAACTTCTACACGATTGTAAGTTTAACAATTGTGTGCATATGGGTGAGCCGGGCTGTGCAGTTAAAAAGCAGGTTGAGGCAGGTAAGGTGTCTAAGGAGCGGTACTCAAATTATTGCGATATGTACAAAACTTTTGAAGAGGGGCCGTATAGATAAAGGGCGGCGCTTTTATTTAACTTTAGAAGTATATAGTCCGTTTACCTTAAGATCTTCGGAGTTGTATCTCAGGCGACTGTGTGTGTGTCTATCGTAAACATCTAATCCTATGGATCTTAGAATGGCATCTCCGGCTGCACAGTCCCATTCCATGTAAGTGCCAGTTCTAGAGTGTATTTCAGCTTCTCCGAGAGCTATTTTACAGAATTTCAGCGCTCCGCTAACCGGACTAGTAATAACATCTGCTGTGTGAATTCCTGGAGGGAGTAAATCCTCTAACACAGCCTTCTCATCCCAAGAGGTAACTAATCTATATGGTTTTTGAATAGTACTAGAATGTATTGTCTTAATACAAGTTCCATCTAATTGGCAAATCGAAAAACCTTTCCTAATTGCTCCAGCATAAATTATGTTGGATAAAGGGTCTGCAACGACACCTATGATGGGTCCTGTTGCGTCACAAAGGGCAATATTCACTGTAAATCCAGATCTATTTTTGAGGAACGACTCTGTACCATCTAAAGGATCTATTAAGAAATAGTATGGCCAATCCTTCCTATCTTCAAAAGAAGGAATAATTGCTTCTTCACTAAGGATAGGAATTCCAAGAGGAGAAAGGATTTCAGTTATAATTTTATCTGAAGCATAATCAGCATCGGACACAAGGGTACCATCCTCTTTTGATTTTATATGTAGTTCGTCATCTGAAGATTCAAGAGCTAAAAGCAAGACTCTTGCGCCAGCTCCACCTGCTTTAATAGAGAGGTTTAGAGCTTCTTCTAAAAGTTTTTCTGACAACATGCGCCTAATATAGTCTCCATAGATTAATTTCGCCTCGATGCAGGGGTGCCTTTTTGGCTGAGATTCATACCCTTTGAACCTTACCGGGTAATACCGGGTTGGAAGATGTCATTTAGGATTTACCCAGCGTCATGTTTTAAATATAAAATTCAGTCAATGCGTATATCTTTATTGTTTATTTGTTTGTTTTATGCGGTCTTCATTCAAGCCCAAATAGATTCAATTAACCTAATCCGTCCCGCCGCAATTACTGCCGTGACTTCAGATGAAAGAGCACCATTTACTCACTCAGATTTCGATGCTGAGGATTTAAACAAACGCGATGCGGCTCAAGATTTACCTTTCCTTTTAAGGCTTGCTCCTTCTGTTGTTGTTACTTCTGATGCTGGAAATGGTATAGGATACACAGGAATGAGAATTCGAGGAACCGACGCTAGTAGAGTTAACGTTACTATTAATGGTGTTCCATTAAACGATGCTGAGTCTCAGGGGGTTTACTGGGTTGATTTGCCAGATTTAGGTGCTAGTGTTTCCGGTCTTCAAATCCAAAGAGGAGTTGGGACAAGCACTGTAGGAGCTGGAACATTCGGTGCTTCAGTAGCTGTAAACACATTAGGTGCGATAGTCAAGCCTGGAGTAAGGGCTGTGTTAGGAATGGGTAGTTTTAATTCATCAAGAGAGTCTGTAAGTTGGAATACGGGAATAATAGGTAATGGTTTTTCATTTGATGGAAGAGCTTCTCATATTTCATCAGACGGTTATATTGATAGAGCTTCAAGTGAGCTTAACTCACTTTACACTTCAGTTGCAAAAAGATGGTTAAGCGGTAGGATGTCGTTTACAACTATGTTAGGAAATGAGAGGACATATCAAGCTTGGTATGGTGTACCACAATTAGCGACAGACGAAAATGTTACTGACCAAGAAATACTCGATTGGGCTGCAGGCTCATATGAATATGGATACGGCTCGGATACTGAGCGAGTAACTGATTTGATTGAAAATAGAAGGACTCATAATTATTATAACTATGAAAATGAAGTAGACGATTATGCCCAAAATCATTTACAACTTCATCTTGATCAAAGAGTCGGATTAGCCGATATAGCAATGACTCTTTACTCTACTTCAGGTGCTGGGTTTTATGAACAATTTCGATCTGGAGATTCCTTTCAGTCGTATGGTTTAGAAGCTCCAATGTTTCCGGATTCTACTTCCCCAGAATCAACGAATGTCATTCGTAGAAGATGGCTTGATAATAATCTTTTAGGAAGCATTATCAATTTGAGCATACCTATCAAAGAAGCAAAGTTAGATGCTGGTTTTGCTTACTCTACTTATTCTGGTGACCATTTCGGTGAGATAATTTGGATGCAACATGCATTCGATGTGATGCCCGGTACTAAGTACTACGATAATGTGGGTAATAAACATGACATGAGTGCATACTCAAGAATTAGTTTTTATTTAATACCTAGACTAATTAAAGTTCAAGGGGAAGCACAAATCCGATCTGTGCTTTACACTTCTAATGGAGTAGACTCTGATTTGCAGGATTTTATGTTTGATCATAACATGTTGTTTTTCAACCCTAAGCTTGGGTTAGATTTCAAGCCGTCGGAAAACTTAAGAGCGTTTGCTTCAGTTGCTATCGCAAATAGAGAGCCAGCTAGAAGTGATTATTTAGATCATCCGGGCTGGAGTTCTACTTTAATTAAGCCTGAGAGATTATTGAACATCGAAACTGGATTTAAGACCTATGGAAAAAAATGGGCTGCTGAAATCGGGTTATATCACATGGGTTATCAAGACCAATTAGTAGCTACAGGAGCGCTCAATGATGTTGGAAATGTGGTTAGAATAAATGTACCTAATAGTTTTAGACAGGGTGTGGAATTACAAGGTGGAGTTGAAATTTCATCTCGCCTTAGATGGGATGGTAATTTGACATTATCTAAGAATAAAATTGAAGAGTTTGATGAAATTCTATACGATTATGTTTCCATGATTCCTGCTGTAATTCTTATAACTCACCTTAATACAGACATTGCATTTTCGCCCTCAGTAGTTGCGGCAAGTATTATTGGAATGAAGGTTTGGTCTAATGATAAAAACTCAATAAATTTTGAGCATGCCGCTAAATTTGTGGGCAAACAATACCTTGATAATACTTCAAATGACGAAAGATCATTGCCATCATATCTAGTTAATGATTTCGTTGTTAGATGGTCTCCTGAGTCTGGGAGAGGGCTAAGTGTGTCACTATTTGCAAATAATATTTTTAATGAATTGTACAGTGCAAATGGTTGGACGTATAGCTACCTATTTGGAGGTTTAGATGGAATGGTGACTGAGAATTATGTTTTTCCGCAGTCTGGACGTCATGGGTTTATAAATATCGTGTACAGTTTTTAAGTAAGATTGACTAATTTGCATCTATGAAAATGAGGGTACCTTTTATTTTGTTGATTGCTGTCTTGACGGTTAGTGTGTATGGGGTTTCAGCTCAATATACCATGCCTTTTGAGGAGCTTCCGCATGAAGGGACATGGCTTCAATGGCCGCATAATCATACTTATGGTTTTGGTGCTGAGGATTTCGAGCCTTCCTGGGTTCAAATGACAGAAGCCTTGGTTGATGGTGAGAGAGTTCACATTATAGCGTATGACGATGTGCATAGAGATCACATTGTAAATCTATTAGAGGCATCTGAAGTAGATATGTCTTCTGTAGATTTTGTGATTGCTGAAAATGATGACTTTTGGGTTAGAGACAATGGTCCCATTTTCGTTTACGACTCTGACGTGAATTTAACGATTTTAGATTGGGGTTTTAATGGTTGGGGAGGCAATGCTCCTTTTGAGCTTTGCGATGCAATACCTGTTGCAGTGGCTGATGCTCTCAATATACCTATTATAGATCTCAACGAAATGGTACTTGAGGGAGGCGCTTTTGAGATTGACGGATACGGAACATTGATGGCTACAAGAACTTCAATAACTGGCCCAGACAGAAATCCTGATTTATCGGAAGCCCAAATAGAAGATTACTTACAGGAGTATTTAGGTGTAACAAATTTCGTTTGGTTAGACGGACAATTTGGTGGATTAGATGATATAACCGATCAGCATATTGATGGTTTTGCTAGGTTTCACGGTAACAATACTCTAGTGACACTTACTCATACCGATCAGGCTTATTGGGGGGTTTCGTTTTCTGATAGAGAGATAATAAATAATGCATTAAACACTGATGGCGTGCCATTTGAAATAGTTCATTTACCACTAACTGTTAATGATGTCGTTACAACGTGGGGGCAATCTGTGGGTTACCGCTCAACCTACACAAATTATTATATTGCAAATAGCGTTGTTTTAGTCCCCAACTATAACGACCCCAATGACGCAGTAGCAAATGCTATTCTTAGTGATTTATATCCCAATAGAAATGTGGTTGGTATAGATTGTCGAAATATGTTATTCGTTGGTGGAATGGTTCATTGTGTTACTCAGCAACAGCCTATAGGAGAGATCAACACAGCTTTGAACGAACTCATTTTAATCGATGACTCAATTGACCTGGGACAGTTGATTTGTGTATATGACTTATCAGGCAGGAGGATTAACTGCCCAGAGTTGGGTGTAACTTATGTTTTTCACTACGAAAATGGTGACGTTAAGAGGGTGTTAGCTGACTAAAGTCCCTCACCTTTTCCAGTACAGTACCAAGAACTACAAGATCCGCTCCTGCTGCCCAGACTCTTTCCATGCCTTCGAAATCACGAATTCCACCACCTACAATTATAGGCACATCTACCGCGTTACTTACTGCGGAAACAACTTCCGTTGGAATGCTATTCGCAGCTCCACTCCCCGCATCAAGATAAACGGCTTGCATACCAAGCAATACTGCAGCTGAAGCAGTTGCAACAGCTAATTCGGGTTTTGCAGAAGGAATGGGTAGGGTTTGGGTTATATAGGCGGCAGTAGTAAGTGGGCCGTCGCCAACTAATAAATACGCTGTGGCAATAGTTTCAATATCCATTGCCATTATTAGAGGAGCAGCTTCTACATGTCGTCCAATCAAAAGATCTGCATTTCTGCCGCTTACAAGGCTAAGAAATAAAAGGACGTCGGCATGTTCAGTAACTTGCTCAGGCGAGCCGGGGAATAGAACAACTGGTAAACTTGTCTGTTTCTTAGCATTCTTAACTAGTTCTTCGGTGTTCCCTTTTGAAAGGTGGCTGCCACCAATGAGTATATCAGTTGCTCCAGATTGTTCAATTTCATTAAGCCAGTTATACAACTCTTCTCCGGCAGGTATTTTATCTGGATCGAGCAATACAGCAAACCTTTTTTCGCCTTGGCGCTTGCTAATTTGAAGGTTCTTCAGCCAATTATTATTCATTTCGCTTCTTTTATAGCCAATTTTATCTCTTGTACGATAGAGGTATGTCTCATTACGTGCCCACTAGATACTTCAAGAAAGTGCACTCCTGTCGTGGATTTCGAAAGTGCGTCTCTTAGTGATTTTGACCAGCTGTAAGGTATGATTTTATCGCGCCTTCCGAAAATAAAATATATCTTTTTTTCATGCGTGATATTTTCATTAATAGCCTTTACTAATCCTTCTTTATCAGGCCAAAATAATTTATGCCCAGCCCACCCAAATGCAACTCTTCTCCTAATTTCAACTGAGTCAGTGTGATAGCGCCCGAATTGATGCTTATGCTGGGATATGAGTCTCATAGATCTCATAGCATTAATAAACCACCGATTTGTTTTGGGTTTTTTATCTATTAAACGCCAGCAGTATTTACCTAATCTTGTGTTCACCACAAATCGATATAGACCACCCATTTTTAAACCATCTGGAGCTAAGACTATAACCTTAGATAATTTATCGGGAAACTTCTCGAATAAGGTAAGCGCAACTCGACTTCCCATTGAATAACCTAAAAGAACAAGGTTCACGTTCTTTATTGTTGAAAAATTACTAGAAATAAAGTTTTCAATACTATCAATCAGGAGAGCTGGTTCGAGAGCTTCGTCTAAAGGGATTGGTGGTAATGGAGTACTCTTATCATGATGAAGTAAGCTGATGGAAAGCATGACAGAATCATCTTCAAACAAAGGACTAAAGTTGAACATTTCCCTTGCGTTCCTATCAAATCCATGGAATGCAATCACTATTTCTTGTGAAGATTTAATATTTTCACCTCCTCTTAGCCAACCGCCAAATCGCCACCCCCTGTATTCCCATTCTATAGGTTGTTCACTTATTTCAGGTGGTAGCATTATGCAAAGTAATTAACTGTGGAAAAAGTGACGTCATTTTTATAAATAGTTTGATTGAAGTCACTAAAGTATAACGTAAATTTACACCGGTAAAAGTCATCAAAGTCATATTTAACTGGACGTTTTTTAACAAAGAAATTTATTAGAAAGTGACCGGATAAAAAAAAAATGCCTAAAGATTCCAGCATAAAATCGGTACTCATTATAGGCAGCGGCCCTATAGTGATTGGCCAAGCTTGTGAATTTGATTACAGTGGTTCCCAGGCTTCTCGCTCTTTAAGAGAGGAAGGGATTGAAGTGACTCTAATTAATAACAACCCTGCCACCATTATGACTGACCCAGTCATGGCGGATAATGTTTACCTCGAACCTCTAGAGCCTGAATCTATCGTTAAGATTCTGAAGAAGCACAACATTGATGCTGTTCTCCCAACTATGGGGGGCCAAACAGCTCTCAATCTTGCTGTCAAATGCGCAGAAATTGGCATTTGGGAAGAGTTCGGAGTAAAGATAATTGGTGTTGATATCGATGCTATAGAAATTACTGAGAACCGGGAAAAGTTTAGATTGCTAATGGAAAAGATCGACATTCCTATGGCGCCTCAAGCAACTGCGAAAAGTTTTCTTGAGGGAAAGGAAATAGCTCAACAGTTTGGTTATCCACTATGTATCAGAGCTAGTTATACATTAGGTGGGGCTGGTGCTGCAGTAGTTCATACTAAAGAAAATTTCGAGGACAAGCTTACTACAGGTCTACATAAATCACCTATTCATGAGGTGATGATTGATAAAGCTTTACTGGGTTGGAAGGAGTTTGAATTAGAACTCTTGCGTGATTCTAACGATAACGTAACTATAGTTTGTTCTATCGAAAACATGGATCCTATGGGTATTCATACAGGTGATTCAATCACTGTTGCTCCCGCCATGACTCTTTCTGATTCGACATACCAAAGAATGCGAGATATGGCAATCCGTATGATGCGTAGCATCGGGGATTTCTCTGGTGGTTGCAATGTTCAATTTGCAGTTTCAGCTGATGAAAAGGAAGATATTATTGCTATTGAAATTAACCCTAGGGTCTCGAGATCTTCAGCTTTAGCCTCTAAAGCAACCGGTTATCCCATCGCAAAACTCGCAGCAAAACTCGCTATTGGATACCACTTAGATGAGTTGAAGAACACCATTACCGGTTCTACCTCGGCGATGTTTGAGCCGACTTTAGATTACGTTGTCGTGAAAATACCTCGTTGGAATTTCGATAAATTCCCAGGTACAGACAGACAGCTTGGACTCCAAATGAAATCAGTGGGTGAGGTTATGGCGATAGGCCGTTCATTTCAAGAAGCTCTTCAAAAGGCATGTCAATCGCTAGAAATAAAGAGAAATGGCTTAGGCGCTGATGGAAGAGAATTACGTGACCATGATGCTATCATGGAGAGTTTAAATCACCCTTCTTACAACAGGCTTTTCCATATTTATGATGCCTTTAAGCTAGGTGTCCCATTTTACAAGATTCACGAATCAACAAATATTGACCCGTGGTTCCTTAGGCAAATTGAGGCTTTGCTAATGCTCGAAAATGATATTGAGAAGTATTCTATAGAGTCTTTGCCTAAAGCACTACTCATGGAAGCAAAGCGCAAAGGATATGCTGACAGACAAATTGCTCATCTCTTAAAATGTCTTGAAAGCGAAATCCATGAGAAGCGCAAAAAAGAAAATATAAATCGAGTTTATAAATTAGTAGATACATGTGCAGCTGAATTCCCCGCAGTTACCCCCTACTACTACTCAACGTTCGAAGAGTCTGAAAACGAGAGCATCAGTTCTGATAAGAAAAAAGTCATCGTCCTAGGTAGCGGTCCGAATAGAATAGGCCAAGGAATTGAGTTCGATTACTGCTGCGTACATGGGGTTCTTGCCGCAAAGGAGTGTGGTTATGAAACGATAATGATTAATTGCAATCCTGAAACTGTATCAACTGATTTTGACACTGCTGACAAGCTTTATTTTGAGCCAGTTTTTTGGGAGCATATTTATGATATTATTTTGCACGAAAACCCCATTGGTGTAATCGTTCAGTTAGGTGGCCAAACAGCACTAAAGCTCGCTGAAAAGTTAGACCGATACAACATACCTATTCTAGGCACTTCTTATAAAGCTCTCGACCTCGCTGAGGATAGAGGTAGCTTTTCAGCACTACTTCAAAAAGAGGGTATCCCGTATCCTAAATTCGGAGTCGTTGAAAACGCTGACCAAGCTGTCGATCTTTGTCGTGAGCTTGGTTTCCCCCTTCTTGTACGCCCATCATATGTTTTAGGAGGGCAAAAGATGAAAATCGTAATTAATGAAGAAGATCTAGAAAATCACGTTATAGACATTCTCAAGCACATGCCTGAAAATCAGATCCTTGTAGATCACTTCCTTGAGGGTGCTATTGAGTGTGAGGCAGATGCGATTTGCGATGGTGATCAGGTGAGGATAATCGGTATTATGCAACACATAGAACCAGCGGGGATTCACTCGGGTGACAGTTATGCACTTCTTCCTCCATTTAATTTAGGTGATTTGGTAATACAAAAAATTAAAGATTATACAGAGAGAATTGCTGTAGCCCTTGAGACTAGGGGGCTGATTAACGTACAGTTTGCAGTTAAAGACGATGAGGTTTACATTATTGAAGCAAATCCCCGCGCTTCTCGAACAGTACCATTTATTTCTAAAGCATATGGAGTTCCTTATGTAAACCAAGCGACTAAGGTTATGCTTGGAGAAGCTAAGCTTAAAGATTTGCCACATTCGCCTAAACTTGAAGGGTATGCAGTTAAAATACCTGTTTTTAGTTATGAAAAATTCCCTGATGTAAATAAGGAGTTAGGACCCGAGATGAAATCTACTGGTGAGGGCATTCGTTTTATAGAAGATTTACGCGATCCTTTTTTTAGAAAGATTTACTCTGAACGCAACTTATATTTGAGCAAGTAATAACAACCAGTTCTGATGTTAAAGAGTCTATTTTATATTGTTGTGTTTTGGTTTGTTTGGCGATTGCTAGATAGGTTGTTTGGCAGAAAAGGACGGACAGCAAATCGAAGAGACCGTCAGCAGCAAACACCAAATCAAGCTAGTCAAGCAAGCAATAAAAAGCCCAATGACGATAGAATAGGTGATTATGTGGAGTTTGAGGAGGTCGAAGAATAATACTTATCTCCTACTTGTTATCTTGCTCCCATGCATAAAATTACTCCTCACGCGATAGCGGTTTTCCTTCTTTTTTGCATCTCTGCTGCCTTTTATTCTCCTGCATTTTTAAAAGGGGAAAGAATGCTTCAGGGAGACACGGTTAACTTTAAAGGGATGTCTCACGAGGCAAAGAGTTATAGTGAAATTTCTGAATCTAAAGAACTCCCGTCTTGGACAGACAGCATGTTTTCCGGAATGCCCACAACCCAAATAACGGGTAGTGGATTAACATCACTACCGAAAATTATTTGGCTTTTCCTGAAACTGTTTATGTCGCCTGAGATTATGACTTTATTTATGGCGATGCTCGCAGGCTATGTGCTTGCTCTTTGTCTTAAAGCCCCTCCTTGGATTGCGTTTATTGTGGGAGCAACTTATGGTCTAGCTTCTGTAAATATCCTATATCTATCAGCTGGTCACGCAACTAAGGTTAGGGCGATTTCTGTAATGCCAGGAGTTTTAGGTGGTTTAGTTGCAGCGTTTAGGGGGAAACGTGCTTTAGGCGCAGGTGTTTTTGCTTTATTCCTTTCAATTCACTTATATGCAAACCATCTGCAGATGACTTATTACCTACTATTTCTAATAGCTTTTGTAGGTGTCTCTGAATTTATATTGTTGTCGTACAAGAGTGAGATAAAGCAAGCTCTTAAAACTTCTTTGATTCTTTTAGCTGCAGGATTTTTTGCGATTCTTCCGCAATCTGCAGAACTCGCATTAACTCAAAACTACTCTCATCACACAACACGAGGAGATGCGATTTTGTCGAATTACTCAGGCGATCAAGACGAACTGGAGTCGGGATTGTCAAAAGATTATATTCTTGAATACAGTATGTCTCGTGGTGAGTGGTTGTCTATGATGATCCCTGATATCAAAGGAGGAGGTGACCAATTGTATTGGGGAGAGCAGAGATTTAGCGGGGGAGCTTTTTACTTTGGTGCAATTGCTTTTGCTTTGATGCTTGCATTCTTCTTTGTGGGTCGTGACCCGCTAAGATTTCCACTCATGCTAATTACTATACTTGCTATAATTATATCTTGGCGAGAAGCTTCAGCCTTCTCAGACTTCTTTTTAAACCACGTACCACTTTTTAATAAATTTCGCGATACTAAAATGATGCTTGTAATAGTCCAGGTATCTGTTGCAATTGGAGGAGCTTTAGCATTAAAAGAAATTTGGGAAGATGCTTCAAATGGGAAATGGAAGCCATGGGTGTTTTCTCTTTTAGGAATTTCTGCTGTTCTATCTACTTTCTATATATTTCCTACAACCTTTTTTGATTTCACTTCAAGTATAAGACCTGACCAAGCTTTAATTCAACTCGGGAAACAGAGTGTTACACAATTGCGCATTGAAATATTTCAATCTGATGTTCTACGCTCTCTTAGTTTAATATCTGTTGCGGCAGCTGCAATTTTCATGATACTAAAAGGTATTTTAGACAAGAGAATAGTGATTTCAATACTCGCAGTTATAATGATTTCTGAGTTGGCTTTAGTAGATAAGAGATATAATATAAAATGGGTTGATTCATTCGAAGCCCTTTATCCATTTCAGCCTCACGCAGCTGACCTTGCCATTCTTGAAATAGAATCTAAAGATCTACAAGGTTTTTCCAAATTGGAAGCAAAGCATATTGCTATTGCTGAAGAGAAACTCGGACATAAACTTTCAAGGCGTCATGTCAAAGCTAGCTTAGCGGCTTCTTTTAATGCGCTAAACGCTTTAACTCATTATAGAGTCCTTGATTGGGGAAACCCATTTAATGATGCTCGCACATCTTATTTCCACAAATCTGTAGGCGGATATCATGGAGCGAAACTTCGCAGATATCAAGATTTCATAGATAGGGTGCTTGTTCCAGAAAGAAGTGAATTTGCTTCTATTGCTAGCACTTCAGGTGTGGGTTTAGCAATGTCGAGTCTTAGGGCATTGACGATGCTTAATACAAAGTATATGGTCCTTCCAGGAGCAGAAACTCCATTGCTTCTTCCCGGCGCACTTGGACCTGCTTGGGTGACAAATAAGATTACTTGGGTAGATACTCCAGAATCTGAAATTGAGAGTATTCGAAATGTAGATCTTGCAACAACAGCAATTGTTAGTAGAGAGTTTGAATCTATAATATCTTATGAATCATCTGATACTACAGGGAGTTCAAATGTCACATTATTGAAATATCACCCAGAAGGTTCAGTTTATAAAACTCAATCCGATGAAGCGGGTATAATGGTGTTAAGTGAAGTTTGGTATGGAGAGGGATGGACTGCATATATTGACGGTGTGGAGACTCCGCTTTTCAGAGCAAATTATATTTTACGAGCTATAGAACTCCCAAGGGGGGAGCATACGGTTGAATTAAAATTTGAATTACCAGGAAGAAATTTAGCTGGTTTAGTTAATGGATTCGGTAGTTTATTTCTCTTATTATTTTTACTTGGCACAATATTTTATGCAGTTAAAAAATGATTAGAGCATCACATTTAGAGGATTGGGACGATGAGGATTGGCACAAATGGGATGAGTTTCTTAAGTTAAAAACCCCAAGCGCTTTTCTCGATTCCAGATCTATTAAAGCAGCACTATGTGTAGAAAACAGATCTTTAATGGCTGTGTGTTGGTTTAATGATAATGAAGATGTGAAGGGAATTGCAATTATCGAAGATACTGTTGCAACTAGTCAATCAAGAGGTCAATTCCTTAAAGCTGACAAGCCTTTTTTTAAATTAGCCCAAACTTTTCTCTATAGAAATGAAGGCGTTTTTAGGTTAAATATTCGCGTAATGGGGTCTGTTCTCTCAAGCGGAGATCACGCTTATAGATTTGATGAAAATGTGTCAGAATTAGATAGGCAAGCTCTTATTAAAGAAGCTCTTGACTTTAAAGTAGGTAAAAAAGGCGCGAACTCTATCCCCCGTACTTTTATGGTAAAAGACCACTATTCAAATGTGCCATGGAGCAAACGTATTTCAGGAAAATCTTTTTGGGATAAGAAGTGGATTGATATTGAGTTTGACCCTGTAATGGAGATTGATTTAAATCCTGAATGGAAGACTTTAGATGAATATAGCTCAGCACTTAGGAAAAAATCTAGAGCTAAACTAAGACGAATTGATAAAGATTCATCTTCTTTAGTTTTGCGAGAATTAAGTTTTGAGGAAGTTGTAGAAAATGCGGATAAACTTATCGCTCTGTACTCTATGGTATACGGACGAGCTGGGTTTAAGCTTGGGATGCTACACAAAGAGGACCTTATTTTTCTCAAAAAATATTGGAAAGATGATTTTCCTGTAATCGGTTATTATTTTTACAATGAACTCGTAGGATTTCAATGTGGAATTGTTACAGATTATTCTGTCGAAGCATTTTTTGTGGGCTTTAATCTAAATGAGAACAAATCGCACTCGATTTATCAGCGGATGTTGATAGAGTTTATTAAGCAAGGCATTGCTCGAGGTGTGATGAAAATATCTTTAGGAAGAACAGCTCTTGATATCAAATCGTCATTAGGCGCTAGTCCCAAACGACTTGTTTGTCATATGAAGGTTAACAATAGACCTATCATCCATAGCCTTATGAGAGCTGTAGCAAGTTCTTCTTCTCCTAAAATACCTAAACTTAAAAGAGCTTGGGATGATGAATTAACATCACCACTAAGTATATCTTCGCGCTCTTAATAAAACCAATGATTAGATTTGAATATGACACTTTCTGAAAAAAAGAAAAAAGAACATATTATTGAATATATTTTGTTTTTATGGCAAATAGAAGATTTAATACGAGCTTCAAATTTTACTCCTGAAATTCTCGAACATTGGGCTGACGAAACTGCTCATCGAGAAGATACTAACCCTGATAAAGAAAAAGAATGGATAGTCAGTATAGCGAAGGAAATGAGAGCGCAAGGGAAAGAAGAGTCGGGTCATGTATCTACGGTCAATGAACCTGTGGTTGAGTTAGCTCATTTACATGAAATGCTGCTTGGGCCATTAGGTGATTTGAGGTATAAGGAAGCTTTTGAAGCAGCAGATCCGATGCTTCATGATCTAGTAGCTAAGCAAAAAGAAGATGTAAGTCACCCTGTAGAGCAGATGCTTATAGGGCTTTATGGCTGGTTATTGTTAAGGATGAAAAAACAATCAATTTCACCAGAAACAGAATCTGGATTTGTTGCTTTACGAAATTGGGCGAATGAGCTTGCAAAAGGCCATTTGAGGGTTTATTATAATGAATAAACTGTCATTATTTAGTTGTTGAGAACTCAATCGAAGTTATGTAAAAAAAGGAAAACTATTTCCGATTTTGCACTATGTCTTCAAGTGATTTATATGCAGATACTCTAAGCTGGAAAGCGGAAATAATTGACCCATCAACTGTTGAGGGGGTAAAGAGATATTCAGAACTAAACCTTGACGGCTCTATACGGACGGTTAGTGACACACTTGAAAATCAAGTTGCTGAATTGGCGATCATCCGTAACCCTAAGTTGAAGCAAGATCCAACAGGCCTTGCTAAGGCTATTGGTAAGATACTAGTAGGAAAAGATTGGGATACATATGGATGTTGGGTTGTATTTCATTGGATTGGATCTGCTGTAAGACTTCTTCCCGAGGATGAGTTTGTGGAAGTGCGAACAAATAGAAATAAGAACAGAATTACTAGAGAGGAGCAAGAAGGTTTAGCGTTAAAGACTGTAGGAATTGTAGGCCTTTCAGTAGGTCAGGCAGCCGCTTTTACCATAGCGATGGAGAGGTCCGCTGGAACTATCGTTCTTGCTGATTTCGATGAATTAGAGTTGTCAAACTTGAATAGAATAAGAGCAGGTGTTCACGAATTGGGTATGCCTAAGTGGATAGTAGCTGCAAGAGCTATTTCGGAAGTAGACCCCTTCATAAACATTGAAGTTTTTCCCAAAGGAGTTACTGAGAAGAACATTAGTTCATTTATAGAAAAATGTGATATTGTGATAGATGCGTGTGATGGACTTGCTGCAAAAGCGTTGATACGCTTAGAAGCTATGGATAGAAAGATACCTATTATAATGGATACAAGTGATAGAGGGATGTTGGATATAGAGAGATATGATATATTAACTCAAGATGATGGATTTCTTCATGGAAGAATAGATTATGAAACAATGGTTTCTTTAAAATCTAGAGAAACATGGACTCCTGAAACGCTTAATTTATTTGTAGATTTTACTTCTGCCTCCGAAAAAGGAAGAGAGAGCTTAGCTTTAATGGGAACTAAACTTGTTGGTTGGCCTCAGTTACACTCTGACGTAGCATCGGGTGGTGCTTTTGCTGCCGAATCATGTCGCCGTTTGATGCTAGGCGAAAATTTACCTGATATACGATTATACCTTGAACTCGATGAGCAGTTATCTATCCAAGACTCTAACTTCTAAACTCAGAGAATCCAAACCTATTGATGAAGTTGTCCTTAAAATCTTAAGGGCTTCTGAGGACGTGGTACTTTGTCAAGCTATGGTTGAAGGCCATAAGCGTGTACTTCATGCTTATGGTATAAAAAATATTTCATCGTTTAATACTGATTGGATCGGTAGAGATGATGTAATATTAATAGTGGCCATGTCAACTGATGGAAATAAAATATTAGCAGGTACTCGGCTTCAATCAGGTGATAAGCCAGAAGATCTTCCTTTGTATCAAGCTGTAGGGCATATGGATGAAGGGTTGAAACCATGGCTTGCTACTTTATTGAAAGATGGCACGATGGAGCTTAATGGTATGTGGAATTCTATTGAATTAGCAGGTATGGGACTTGGAGTAGAGTGGATGGTACAATCTGCGATGGCCTCAATGTCAATTTTAGATTTAAGGAACATACTTGCTCTTACGTCCCCAGTTACAAGGAAAATGAGAGATAAAATGGGGTGGAGTATTAAAGATCAGTTCGGTGATGATGGGTATTTTAAATATCCGAATGATAAATTACTAGCAAGCATTGAGCAATTTATTTTCCCAGATGACCTTCCTAAATCGCAAAAGGAGGTGAGAGTATTTTTGGATGAGCTGTGGGCAGATCCGACAGGTTATGTTATGAATATTAAAGGCCCTAAAGGAAAGTTGAAAGTTAGTTTTAACATTTCTGTATGATTTCAATAATCAGACAGTTTCAGTTCATTATTATTGTTTTTTCAATAATAGGTTTTTCCAACAATGCACTTTCTCAAAAATACTTAGGTTTAGAATTAGAGCTTTTAGAATTAACCGATGCGAATGTAACGGCCTTAACGCCTAATGAATTATTTGATGATGTTTGGGTTAAGCCCAATGTTAGTGTTCCTAATTTAGGAAACTCAAACACTTGGATTTGGGCTCGGTTAAACCTCGACCCTGTTAAAGATGCTGGTTTACACGTTGAGATTGCCTACGCCACGATTGATTCTTTACAGGTCTTTATGGTTTGTGATGGGGTCACAATATCCGATCAACTTGTAGGTGTGCATAATACAAATAATCTCAATAGGTTAAATATTGGGAATTATCCATCGTTCCTCATCCCTTCTATTGACTGTTCTAATCTCACTTGTTATATAAGAGCTTGGAGTGGGAAACAACTTCTTTTACCTGTACGAATAGAAAGCTCAGAAAAAATTCTATCAGAGGGTCATTTTCGGGATGTTTTATTTTCTATTTACTTAGGCATAGTTATGTCCCTCCTTTTGTATAATCTATTTTTATTCTTTAGTGTTAAGGATAAAAACTATCTACACTACGTGTTGTTTATTATCGCTATCGGAGGGACTCAACTCGTTCTTAACGGTTATGACAGGGTTTTTCATTTGGTATCAATACCGTGGATATCACTTCGGATGACACATATTTTTGGAATATTAGGTGGCGTCTTAACAATATTATTCTCCCGCAATTTTTTACACTTAAAGAAAAATGCGCCTTTCTACGATAAGCTTTTTGGATTGCTATACATACCATATTTTGTAGCTACACTTTTGTTGGTTTTAGGTTTTTACAACACCTCTTATGATTTAATTAACTTTTCAGCTCTTTCAATAATTATATTAATTCCTGCATCCATTAAAGTCTGGAGGAGCGGAGATGTTTCTGCAGGATATTTTCTTGTAGGATGGTCGGTTTTTATTATAGCAGTAGTGATTTTTGCATTGAAGGACTTTGGAATAATACCGTATAATGAAGCTACTATTTATGCTCTTCCTATGGGTAGTGCTATTGAGCTTGTTGTTCTTTCTTTGGCCTTAGGCTCAAGAATTAACCAACTTAAGAAAGACAGTGAACTAGCAAAAGAAAAAGAATTAAATACTTCACTTTTAAATGAGAAGATTCAAAGAGAACAAAATGTTAAACTTGAACAGAATGTAGAGGAACGGACAAGTGAATTAACAAAAACCAACGCTTCATTATCTGAAACGCTTCAAAATTTACGCTCTACACAAGAGCAGTTGATACAGTCTGAAAAACTTGCTTCTATCGGTCAACTTACTGCTGGAATTGCTCATGAGTTAAACAATCCTATTAACTATGTTTCTTCAAGTGCGGTTTCCTTAAAGCGAGATTTTATTGATGTTAAGGAAATTCTTTCATTGATTGTTAACCTTGACCCGAATAGTGAATCTCTAAAAGAATCTATTGAATCTGTTAAAAGTAAATTACTAGAATTAGACATTACTTTTACAGTCACTGAAATTGATGAACTACTTGAAGGGGTTGAGGATGGGGCCCAAAGAACTGCTGAGATTGTAAGAGGTTTGAGAATATTTTCAAGAATGGATGGCAATCAGGAAATTAAAGCAAATATTAACGAGCTTCTATCTTCTACATTAATTATCTTAAGAAGCAATCTTAAACATGTAGTTGATGTTGATGTTGATTTATCTGAAAATCTCCCCGACATCAATTGTCAACCAGGTAAGTTGAATCAGGTATTCATGAATATTATTACGAATGCTGCTCATGCAACTACTGATACTGACTTAAAAAGATCCGAGAGATCAGTAAAGGTTAGTACTCGAGTTGTTACGACTGATAATGTTGAGGTTATTCAGGTTGAAATATCTGACAATGGAGTTGGAATGTCTAAGGAAACCCAAGCTCAAATTTTCATTCCATTTTTTACTACAAAAGAAGTTGGTAAAGGAACGGGGTTAGGTCTAAGTATAGTTCAAGGGATCCTGGAAGATCACAATGCTAAGGTAGAAATTTCTTCTACGATGGGGGAGGGTACGATTTTCATCCTTAGCTTTCCAACATGATAAATGTCCTATACTTAGATGATGAAGAGCACAACCTAACTTCATTTAGGGCTGCTTTCCGAAGAGACTTCACGGTATTTGTAACTACTGAACCATCTGAAGCACTCTCAATTCTTAGAGATCATCCTATTGAAGTCGTTATTTCAGACCAAAAGATGCCATCTATAAGCGGTGTGGAATTTTTTGAGCTAATCATGCCCGATTACCCAAATCCTGTAAGAATGTTACTGACTGGTCATGCCGATATTGACGCAGTTATTGATGCGATAAATAAAGGTCGAATTTATAAGTACATCAGTAAGCCTTGGAATGAAGCAGAACTTCGCAAGCTGGTCGAGGAAGCTAGTTACCTTTATAAAACAAGAACAGAGTCTGAAGCTCAAGCTACAGATTATAGCATAAAACTATATTCTTCCCAAGAAAAGTTAGCCGTTTTATCTAAGGATTTAGCATCTTGCGATGAGCTATCTGAAGATTCACGAAAGGCTTATTCTCAAAGAATTGACGAACTAATAGAAATGTTAGAGGTTCCGAAAATGCTTTGAGAGCCTTCGTTCAACGTCTCGTTTACAAGTATTTAAAATCCTCGCCAGACTTTATTTTGAGAAGTGTCTCATAAATAAGTTTGATACAACTTTCAACATCGTCTTTATGCACCATCTCAACTGTTGTATGCATATAGCGTAGAGGTAATGAAATTAGAGCACTCGGAACTCCACAATTAGAATATGCAAAAGCATCAGTGTCAGTCCCTGTTGTTCTTGATGCGGCCATTCTCTGAAAGTCAATTTTATTTTCTTTCGCAGTGTCAATAATACGCTTTAGAAGATTATTCTGAACAGCTGGACCGTATGTTACCGCTGGCCCTTTCCCCGCTGCCGTATCACCCTGCTCAATTTTATTCAGCATTGGAGTATGAGTACAGTGGCATACATCTGTCACAATAGCAACATCTGGCTTAATGCGCTCAGCAATCATCTGGGCTCCCCTAAGACCTATCTCTTCCTGAACAGAATTTGTAATATATAGACCAAATGGCAACTTAACCTTATTTTCTTTCAGCATCCTCGCAACCTCAGCAATCATAAATCCCCCAGCACGATTATCGAGCGCCCGACCGACATACCACTTCTTATTTAAGATCATGAATTCGTCTGGGTAAGTAACTACGCAACCAACGTGAATCCCCATTTTCTCCACTTCCTTCGCGTCCTTTGCTCCCACGTCTAGAAATATATTCTTTACTTTCGGAGTCTCTTCTTTGCCTGGCTTTCTAGTGTGAATAGCAGGCCAACCAAAGAGTCCGATCACAGGTCCGTTATCCGTATGAATCACCACTCTTTTAGAAGGTGCAATCTGATGGTCGCTACCTCCATTTCTTCTCAGATAAATAAACCCTTGTGGGTTTATGTAGTGTACGAACCAACTTATCTCATCTGCATGAGCCTCGATTACAACCTTGTATTTCGCCTTAGGATTAATGACTCCAACCACTGATCCGTAGCTGTCAACAAAATGCTCATCGATGTATGGCTTGAGATAATTTAACCATATTTTTTGTCCTTCAGCCTCAAATCCAGTTGGTGAAGGGTTATTTAAATACTTCTCGAGGAACTTCTCCGACTTTTTTGTGATAATATTTTTCTTCTTTGCCATGATGTAAAAATAGGACTATATTTATAATAAAAATAAGTTTTACTCAATAGTAAGAAATACTAGAAGCAATATTCGTTTTTCTCTAAGCAAGCTGCAGCAACTCTTCGTCTTGCTTCTTTACAATTGAATGGCTCTACTTTTGTGAATCGCTTCATCCCTATCATCATCATCTTCAGTTCGTCACCTTCAGCAAATCCCACTAGAGCATCTTTTCCTGCAACGTTAATCTTATCTGCTGCAGTATAGACATAGGTCTGCATAGCGTCAAGAGCTAGTGCAGCGGCTTCTTCTCCTTTTGCATTGTGTATCTTTTGGACTCTAAGAACTGTAGATTCTGCACAATATGTCCAGTTCATCATGTCTGCTATGCTCATTAATATTTCCTGCTCTTTAGCAAGGGTCATCATGAGTTTCTGAGCTGCAGAACCAGCTACCATTAGTACCGCCTTTTTGAAGTTCTTGATGTACGCAAGGTGACGTTCGTATACGTCAGAAGATGGAGGAGAGAAATCAGGAATACCTGTCAACTCGCTCGCCACTTCCATAGCTGGTCCCATAAGATCCATTTCTCCTTTCATAGCCTTCTTGAGAATCATGTCTACAGTGAGCATGCGGTTGATTTCATTCGTCCCTTCGAAAATTCGGTTTATTCTCGCATCACGGTAAGCTCTCTCGACTTGAGTTTCCATGCTGTACCCCATACCACCATGAATTTGGACTGCCTCATCTACAACGTAGTCAGCAACTTCAGAACAAACCACCTTCATCATAGCACACTCAGGTGCGAAAGAAGCAATCCCTTTCAAGGTAGCCTCCCCGTGGTCTACTCCATCAGCTTTCAATGCTGCTATGGCATCATCGATATTCTGTGTAGCTCTATATACAGCTGACTCAGAAGCGAAAGTCGCGATAGCCATCTCGCCAATTTTATGACGAATAGCACCATACTTAGAAATAGGACGTCCGAACTGCTCTCTTTCGTTAGCGTACTTTGAAGATATTGCTATACCTTCTTTACACGATCCGATAACCACTCCTCCAAGTTTAATACGCCCTATATTTAATATGTTTACAGCGATTTTAAATCCTTTGCCTCTCTCGTAAAGAAGATTCTCAACTGGAACTTTAACGTCGTTAAAGAAAACCTGACGTGTACTAGACCCCTTAATCCCCATCTTTCTCTCTTCTGGGTTCATTGTGATTCCTTCGTACTCCTTTTCAAGAATGAAAGCACTTAGGTTTTCGTCGTCATCTATTTTTGCAAACACGATGAATATATCTGCGAATCCAGCATTAGTGATCCACATTTTTTGGCCGTTAAGGTTATAATGCTTACCGTCGTCGGTTAATATTGCACGAGATTTTGCGCTATTTGCATCAGATCCTGAGCTGGGCTCAGTAAGACAATATGCACCTTTTATCTTTCCTGTTGCGAGTCCAGGAATGTACTTTTTTTTCTGGTTTTCGTTTCCGTAGTATAGAATAGGAAGCGTCGCAATACCAGTGTGTGCACTATAACTAACAGCAAAAGAGTGGCCACCACCAGTTCCTTCTGTGATTATCATAGATGTCTTGAAGTCCATCCCCATACCACCTAGTGATTCGGGAATTGAACTACATAATAAACCTAGCTCTCCTGCTTCTTCAAGTAGTTGAGACATAAGTCCTTCTTCTTGGGCATCGATAGCGTCGAAGTTGGGCCTAACTCTTGAATTAATGAAATCTTTCGTCGTTTGTTTCATCATCAGATGCTCCTCCGTCCACTCTTCTGGTGTGAAAATCTCATCACAGCTCACATCACGAATAAGAAACTCTCCGCCTGTAATCGGTTTTTCAGTATTTTTTATTTCGTCGCTCATAATAATTTATTTCAAGTATTCAAATACCCCCGCAGCTCCTTGCCCGGTTCCTACACACATGGTTACAATTCCATGCTTTCCCTCTCTAAGTTTCAACTCATCTAAGAGCTGGATTGTAAGTTTTGATCCAGTACAACCGAGTGGATGGCCTAGAGCTATCGCCCCTCCATTCACGTTTACCATCGCCGGGTCTAGTCCTAGCTCACGAGTAACAGCTACACTTTGTGAAGCGAAAGCCTCGTTAAGCTCATATAAGTCAATGTCTCCAGGCTTAAGTCCAGCACGCTCTAATACTTTAGGTACTGCGTGAATAGGTCCCATTCCCATAATTCTCGGCTCTAGGCCACTTACGTGATAAGCCTTAAGTCTTGCAATAGGTTCTACATTGAGTTCTTTAAGCATCTTCTCACTGACAACTAAAACGAATGCCGCTCCATCAGATGTTTGAGAACTGTTCCCAGCCGTCACTGATCCACCTTGAGCGAATACAGCTCTTAATTTTGCCAAAGCTTCTGTTGTTGTGCCTCTTCTAACTCCCTCGTCTGTGTCGACCACTGTACTACGTGTAGCTGGTCGTTCATCCTTATCTAGGTATGTTTCTTCGACGGTAACAGGCGCAATCCCCGTAGCAAATCTACCGGCGTCAATCGCTGCTGCAGCGCGTATGTGACTTTCCACAGCGAATGCATCTTGATCTTCACGACTAATATTGTACTCATGAGCAACTGCTTCAGCTGTAAGCCCCATTCCCCAATACCACTCTGGGTTGTCTTTTGCAACTTTAAAGTTAGGAACCAACCTCCAACCTCCGAAAGGAATCGGAGACATCGTTTCAATTCCTCCTGCAAGAATACAATCAGCTATTCCAGCGTGAATTTTCGCAGAAGCAATAGCGATTGATTCTAATCCAGATGCACAATACCGGTTGATTGTCATTCCTGGAACTTTCTCAGTATCTAATCCCATTAATGACACCATTCTTCCAATGTTGAGTCCTTGCTCAGCTTCTGGGGTTGCATTTCCGACAATGACATCGTCAATTCTCTCTTTGTCAAGCTGAGGAAAGTCATTCATTAGATGGCGAATTACTTGCTCACCTAAATCGTCAGGTCTCATAAAGCGAAAAACGCCTTTTCCTGATCTACCTACCGCAGAGCGGTAACCTCCAATTATATATGCGTCCATAATCGTTTAGTTTCTTAAGATTTTACCTTTCTGAATAAGGGACTGCATGCGCTCGAGCGTTTTCCTCTCTGTACATAGCTCCACAAATGCCCTTCTTTCTAGACCTAATAAATACTGTTCACTCACTTCCTGCTTAGCGGTAAGATCTCCACCACACATTACTCTTCCGAGTTTTTCGCTAATAAACTTATCGTGCTCTGAGATATACTTACCGGCGGCCATTGCGTTTGCCCCTGCATAGACAATCCCCATCCCTTCAGAACCGAGAACAGTAATGTCCTTGCGTTCTATAGGTTGTGTGTAGCCAGAATCTGCTAGCTGAATTGCGGATGCTTTAGCCATTGCAAGTTGATCGCGACGGTTTACACAAACCTCATCCACACCCTCCACAAGATATCCCAGTTCAAAAGCCTCGTATGCTGAAGTTGCAACTTTAGCTTGTCCTATAGTAAGGAAGCTATTTCTCATTGCATTAATTCTAATATCTCCGTCCTTAAATGAGTCAGATAGTCTTAATACGAATTCCTTTGTTCCTCCACCAGCTGGGATTACTCCTATTCCAAACTCTACTAGGCCCATGTATGTTTCAGCGTGTGCAATAACTTTATCAGCGTGCAAGCACAGTTCACAACCTCCGCCAAGAGCCATATTGTGAGGCGCTGCTACCACTGGAATCCCCGAGTAGCGCATTCTCATCATTGTGTCTTGAAAGTACTTCACCGCCGCGTCGAGTTCCTCCCATTCTTGTTCCACAGCCAGCATAAAGATCATCCCTACGTTAGCTCCGGCACTAAAATTACCCCCGTTGTTGCTAACCACCACTCCTTTGTACCCCTCTTCCGCTAAGTCTATGACCTTGTTGAGACCCTGCAGCACTTCCCCGCCGATTGAGTTCATCTTTGTGTGGAATTCGATATTTAGAATTCCGTCCCCTATGTCCTTAATTGTTGTTCCGCTATTAGACCAAACTACCTTATCGTCACCCACATACTCTAGATTCACCCTACCATCCTGGCCTGGTATCACCTTATATGTTTTACTCACCGGATCATAACATTCTCTCGTACTATTAACGACTCTATAAAAGGAGTCATGACCAGCTTCGAGCATTTCGCCCACCCAATCCGCAACGTTATGGCCACGCTCTTTCGCAATTTCACTAGCCTCCTTAATTCCGATCGCATCCCAGCTCTCGAAAGCACCTAACTCCCAACCGAATCCAGCTCTCAGCGCATCGTCTATTCTGTAAATTTCATCGCTAATCTCAGGGATGCGATAACTCACATACGAGAACACATCGGTAAAGATTTTGCGATAGAAGTCCCCGGCTTCGTCTTTCCCATTGAAAAGCAGCTTCGTCCTAGGTTTAAGATCGTCGACCTGTTTTGCCGCCTCGAGCGTTGCGTACTTTATTTTCTCTTGATCTCTATACTCTAGCGTTTTAAGGTCGAGAACTTGAATATTTCTTTTCCCTTTATCATCCTTAGTCTTCTTATAGAATCCCTGACCTGACTTGCTGCCTAACCAGTTATTATCTACTAAGTGCTGAACATATCCAGGAATTTTAAAGGACTCAGATCTTTCGTCATTTGGGAATTAAGATGCTACTCCATTAGCGACGTGTACTAGCGTATCTAATCCAACAACGTCACAAGTCCTAAATGTCGCACTTTTAGGTCTCCCCATAGCTGGGCCGGTTAGTTTATCAACTTTCTCAATTGAAAGCCCCATATCTTCTACTGTGTGGAAAAGAGCTTGGATTGCAAATACTCCGACCCTGTTTGCAATAAACGCTGGAGTGTCCTTACATAGAACGCTCTGTTTCCCGAGTACGGACTCTCCATATCCCATAAAGAAATCTATAACCCTCAGATCTGTTTTAGGTCCAGGAATTATTTCTAGGAGTTGTAAATAACGAGGAGGATTAAAGAAGTGCGTTCCACAAAAATGCTTTTGGAAATCTTCAGAACGACCTTCACTTAATTGAGAAATTGGAATACCACTCGTGTTTGAAGTAATAAGAGTTCCTGGCTTGCGATATTTTTCTACACGCTCAAAAAGTTGTTGTTTAATATCTAACCTTTCTACAATAACTTCTATAATCCAATCACATTCTGCAATTCGAATAAGGTCATCGTCAAAATTCCCACATTCAATACGCTTAACAAACCTTTTTGAATAGAGGGGAGAGGGCTTTGATTTCAGAGAAGCTTTCAGAGCTCCTTCTGCTGGGCTATTTCTTGGGCCTTCTTTTGATGGTAGGTCGAGGAGTAGAACCTCTGACCCTGTTTGTGCTAGGTGGCAGGCAATAGCCGACCCCATAACTCCAGATCCCAGGACTGCAACCCGACGAATTTGATGTGTTTTAATAGGTGTGCTCATTTTTTAATGGCATTAGATGTTCTGGATCTTCGAGAATAGAGTTTAATCGTTGAAGACCTTCGTTTAGTTCTTTTAATGTTTCTGAGCCAAGCATTGCGGCTAGGCGTTTGTTAATTCCCACAACAAGATCTCTTGCTTGGCGGCGAGAGTCAACTCCAAGTGGAGTCAGGAATACTCTGACGGATCTTCCATCATTGGGATCAGGGCGACGTTCTATAAGCCCCTTATCTTCCATTCCTTTAAGTGTACGAGATAGTGAGGTGGGTTCCATTCCCATTCTCGGTCCTAGCTTAGTGCTTGGTGTTCCTTCACGTTCAATACTTAAAAGTGCATAGCCTACAGACAAAGTGATACCTCTTCTCTCCGCTTCAGCAGAGTAAAGGCGAGCGAGCTTAGCCCAACCCCACCTTAAATTAAAATCTATAGTCTCTTGTGTAGGCATTATTTGCGCATAAGTTACAACAAACTTCCTATGCACGCATAATAAATGCATATAAT
>Ga0209501_10000794_pt1 | contig 37210 bp, 36 predicted proteins | sample ArcticOcean_MG_C_4_FD_187434 | JGI IMG/M metagenome (GOLD analysis project Ga0209501, IMG submission 187434) | Marine microbial communities from western Arctic Ocean - ArcticOcean_MG_CB4_134 (SPAdes) (version 2) | ecosystem: Environmental > Aquatic > Marine > Oceanic | place: Arctic Ocean...
CGGTAACCGCGACGATGCCGGTGCTGACGCTTTCATACCAATTGATGCCGCCAAAGATGGTGCCGAAGGCGATGAGCACCATGCCGACCAGCAACTGCACCGAGGCGAAGCTGAAATCCCGAAAAAGATAGTTTATTATCAATCGCTTGAGCAGATTATTCATATGCTTCCAGGCAAACGGGAGCAATATCCGGGAGATTTTCAGGTGGCTGGTTTCGTTGCCATAGATGGCATCGATGGGGACATCGGCGACCACGGCGCGGTTGACGTTGAGGTGGTACAGCATGTCGGATTCGAAGAAAAAGCTCTTGTCGATTTGATCCAGCGGCAGGATTTTGGCGAGCTTCACATGGATCGCGGTAAATCCATTGGTGGGATCGAATATCTTCCAATAGCCGCTGGAAACCTTGGACGCAAATGACAGGATCACATTGCCCACAAGGCGCATCTTGGGCATGCCGGAAATGCCTTGCAGCCGGAAAAACCGGTTGCCCTTGGCGTAATCGGCGCGCCCCTCCAGGATCGGGCGCACCAGCCGCGCTATCATTTCCGGGTTCATCTGGCCGTCGCCGTCCAGCTTGACGATAATATCGGCGCCCAGCTCGATGGCTTTGGCGTAGCCCGACAAGGTGGCGCCGCCGACGCCCTGATTGGCCTCGTGGGTTAGCACCAATACGCGGGGATCAGCGCATTCGGATCGGACCCGCTCGCCGGTGCCGTCGGGGCAGGCGTCATCGACAACGATGATATGGCTGACTTCGGGACCGATTTTTTTAAGGACGCCGAGGATCGACGCGCGCTCCCGGTAGCACGGCACCACGGCAGCAATCACGCCAGCCTCAATATCCGGTTGGTGTTCGCTCATATTCGTTGCACCATTGCGCCTCGGCTGGCGCGACCATAGTTTGCCGGGCGGGGACGGGCAAGTAGGGCTATGGAAAAAGCGCATGAAAACAACCATTTGGTTGCCGGGTCCGCTTGGATCAAAGGCTCGATTTTTTAACCATGGGGCGATAACATGGGGCCTGGGTCCGCTTAAAAGGGGTTGGTTTTGGCGATACCGAAGCAGCATGATCTGTCGAACATCCACGCGCTCGCCGACTTGACCGGCGACGAGCGCCGGGATTTCGAAATGTCGTGCCGCTGGCGCCGGTTTGCGGCGGGCGAGCAGATTCTCGATCAATTGGACGAAAGCCGGGATGTCTATTTCATCACCCAGGGGCGCGTGCGCATCGTCAATTTTACCGTGCAGGGCAAGGAGGTCGCCCTCGACGATTTGCGTGAAGGCGACTATTTTGGCGAATTGGCCGCCTTTGACGGCCGCCCCCGGTCGTCGAGCGTGATTGCCATCGAAGCTTCCGACATCGCCAAAATGTCGCCGGAACGCTTCTTGAAGCTGATCCATAATTATCCGCAATTGTCGCTCCGGGTGCTGCGCAATATGGCCGCCATTATCCGCGCCTCGACGGAACGCATTGTCGATCTGTCGAGCTTGGGCGCCAACAACCGGGTTCACGGCGAATTGTTGCGCCAGGCCAGGAACGCCAAGCGCCAAGACAATATCGCCACCATCCAGCCCATACCGGTGCATGGTGAAATGGCCAGCCGGGCCAGCACCACCCGGGAAACGGTGGCCCGCGTGGTCAGCGAATTGACCAAAATGGGCATCCTGAAACGGGAGAAAAATGCGCTATTGGTGTGCGATTTTGACCGATTGGAGCAAATGGTCGAGGAGGTGCGCGGATTTTAGGCCTGCAACCAAACAAAAGGCTTGAAATTGGGCTCCTAGGCCCAATCTTTTAGAGTAGAGTGGGGAATGCACCGTAATTAATGATAACGGGTTCACGGAAGCGACCCGAATTACTGGAGTTTGTAATGCCGAAAACGATTTTAATTGTCGAAGACAACGAGCTGAATATGAAGCTGTTCAACGATCTGCTCCAGGCTCATGGCTATGATACATTGCAGACCAAGGATGGCGCCGAGGCCATGGATATGACCGAAGAGCATCACCCGGACCTGATTTTGATGGATATCCAGCTGCCGAAAATCTCCGGGCTCGAGATTACCCGCATGATCAAGCAGAAGGACGAGCTTAAATCGATACCGGTTATCGCGGTCACCGCCTTCGCCATGAAGGGCGATGAGGAAAAAATCATGGAAGGCGGATGCGACGGCTACATATCCAAGCCCATCTCGGTGCCCACATTCCTCGAAACGGTCGCCGGTTTTTTGAACTAGCCGGCATCAACTTCTAAAATTTCAAACGCGTCATTAGCGGGCCCAGTCCGCGCTAAACCTGTGGTAATAGGCCAGCCCGATGGGGCCGCCGAGGCTCGCCGGCAGGGCGCGGTACAGCTTGACCGGGTGATATAGATATTTTGGAAATTGCAGCGGCCTGGACAGCCGCCGGTCAGGCGCGGTTTATTTGATTTTGCCTTCTCTGAACAGCACGTGTTTGCGCGCCACCGGATCATATTTGCGGAATTCCAGCTTTTCGGTCTGGGTGCGCGGGTTTTTCTTGGTCACGTAGTAAAACCCGGTATCGGCGGTGCTGACCAGTTTGATCAGCAAGGTGGATGATTTTGCCATTTTCTAAATTCCGTATTCATGCAATCGCCGCAGCTTTGCGCGCCGGGTGATCCGGTTTTCAAGCCGGCGCACCATAGCGCGCCGGGCATTGCTGTCAAGTGATTTCCGGGGCCTTGCGGCGCAACTAGAGCGCCTTGGCCGCCTAATTTATGGCCGATGCGATGGCCGGAGACAGGGACATGATGCGCTGGTAGGCGTGGCGGTTGCCGATCAAATATTCGGCCAGCTTGGCGTCCCTGTCGGGGCGCAAATCGGTCGCCGGGCAGATCGATTTCAGCCGCTTTTTCTCGTCGTCGGCGCGCGGTGCGGGCATCCGCCACTGCTCGATCATGCGCGCCAGATTGGGCGCGTTGCTGACCGTGGCATCGACCATTTCCGATACGCTGCCGCTCAACAAACTGGTGCAGATAAAGGGCGGCACCCCAAGGCCGTTCAGAAAATACCCCGACGGCGTGATGAAGCGCGACCAGGTCAGGATCAATTCGCCCTTGTTGGGCAGCGGGATAACGGTCTGCACGGTGCCCTTGCCGAACGATGCCGAGCCGATCACCAGCGCCCGGTCCTGATCCTGCAAGGCGGCGGCGACGATCTCCGACGCCGAGGCGGAGCGGCCGTTCACCAGGACCACCATGGGCAAATCACGCCCCAATTCGGCGCGGTGGGCGTTGTAATCGTGGAGGCTGGCGGGATGGCGGCCGAGGGTCGATACAATGCGCCCCTCGGAAAGGAACAAATCGGCGACCCGGACCGCCTGTGACAGCAATCCGCCGGGATTGCTGCGAAGATCCAGCACCAAGCCGCTGATCGGGCGCGCCCGGCGCCGCTTCGCCGATGAGATCAATTGGGAAAGCTGGCGCGCGGTGCGCTTGTTGAAGCCTTTGATTTGCAGGAACAGGATGTTTTTACGCTCCTGCAAATAGACCGTCGGCGAAATAATGCGGGCGCGGCGGATCGATATTTCAATGGGTGCCGGTGCGCTGCCGCGGTTAAGGCGCAGCTCCACGGTCGAGCCGACCGCACCCTTGATCATTTTGGAAATATTGCGCCGCGATACATCGGCTAGCGGGCGGCTATTCACATGGGTGATCAAATCATCAGGCTTTAACCCGGCGCGGGCTGATGGCGCGCCGTCGAACACTTCGGTGATGCGCGCGCCTTCTTGTGTGGTGGTAAAGCGTACGCCGATGCCGCCGAAACCGGAGCGCCGCTCCCGGTTGCGGCTGGCTTTTTCGGCGCTGGAATAACGGGAAAAGGGATCAAGGAGCGAGATCGAGGCGTTAAACACGGCCTCATAAAGGCGCTCCACATTGGCCTCGCCCAAGGGGCTTGAGGCCTGCCTGGCGGCGCCGATGGCATCGACCGTGAGGCGCGACCAGGCGTCCGCGTCATTGGCATCGGGCGCCGCTAGCCGGCGGATAACGGTCTCTTCGGCGCGCACCTGGATGATCCCATCTTTGTTGTTGATATGGATGGCGCCGTCGATTGTGCCGAGGCCCTTCAAGCCTTCGATGGCCAGTTTGCGCACCGAAATTTTCTCGATAAAGCGGTCGGATATCTGGCGAAACCCGACCGAGAAGGTTTGCCGCGCCTCGGCGCTGGGAAACGTATCGGCGGGCTCGGTCACCGCCTTCGGGGCGGCGCAGCCCGACAACAACAAGACCGCCGCCGCCGCCAAAGTTTGCGGCCGCGCTATTCTGCGCTTGGTCTGGTTCCCCGCCTGTTTCATATCGCTCCGATTAAATCGGCCAATCCGCTGGCGTCCAATGCTTCGCGTCTCGTTATACAATATGTCGGATCGATCCGCCAATTTGCAAGGCCGGGGCGGGGATTAGCGGACAATCTCCAACACCAGCGATCCCCGGAGCGGCTCGCAATCGCGAATTTCCAAAGCCACGTTATCGCCAATGCGAAACACCAATTTGCGGCGCCGGCCAACCAGACGGCGGGCCGGCTCATCCAGCCGGTAATGATCGTCGGGCAGATAACGCATGGGAACAAAACCATCGGCCAGGGTGCCGTCCAGGGTCACGAACAGGCCATGGCGGGTGACGCCCGAAATGCGCCCTCTTAAGCGCCCATCCAGATGCTTGGCGTGCCAGGCGGCGGCGAAGCGGTCTTTCACGTCGCGCTCGGCGGCGGCGGCGCGGCGTTCCGAATCGCTTAAATCAGCGCCCGTCTCGTGCCAATCGATATTTTCGCCAGCGCGATCGCCGCCATCGCCGCCGAGGCCAAGCCCGGCGATCAGCGCCCGGTGCACGAGAAGATCGGCGTAGCGCCTGATCGGCGAGGTGAAGTGGCAATAGCGCCGGAGGCCGAGACCGAAATGGCCGATATTGGTGGGCGTGTAGACGGCCTGGGCCTGGGAGCGCAAAACCGCGACCGCCACCATGTGGCCGTCTTCCAAGGTCTTGGCCTCGGCGATCAGGCGGTTAAATTCGGCGGCGCGCAGCACCTGTCCCTTGGCCAGCTTGAGACCGAGACTGCCGATAAAATCGCGAAACGCATCCAGCTTGTCGGCGGGCGGCTCGTCGTGCACCCGGTACAAAAATGGCTGGCGGGCTTTTTCCAAGGTTTCCGCGGCGGCCACGTTGGCGGCGATCATGAAAGTCTCGATCAATTGGTGGCTGTCATATTTTGGCGCAGCGCCGATGGACGTCACCTCGCCGTCTGCATCCAGCTCGATCTTTTGTTCGGGCATATCAAGGTCCAAGGTCTGGCGCCCATCGGCGGCCATTTTCAAGGCTTCGAAGGCGCCGTATAGATTGTGGACCGCGGCTTCGATGGCTTTCGGCAATGTTGCCTCGCCGTCCCGCCATTCCTGCACCTCGGCATAAGTCAGCCGCGCAGCCGAGCGCATGACGCCGCGCTCGATGCGGTGGCGCAACATATTGCCAGCCGCATCGATGCGGATATGGACCGCCAGACAGGCGCGCTCCGCATCGGGTTTCAGCGAACACCAGCCGTTGGACAGGGCTTCGGGCAGCATCGGCACCACCCGGTCGGTGAAATAAACCGAATTGCCCCTTTGGCGGGCGTCGCCATCGAGGGCCGAGCCGGGTTTGACATAGGCGGCCACATCGGCAATGGCGATGATCAGGTTCCAGCCGTGCCCGGCATCGTCCTGAACCGGTTGCGCCCAGACTGCATCGTCGAAATCGCGGGCATCGGCGCCATCGATGGTGACCAGGGGGATGGCCCGAAGATCGGCGCGCCCATCACCGGGGATGGCAGAAGCGGCATCCGCTTCCGCCAGGGCCGCGTCTGAAAAGACCGACGGCAGGCCGTGGCTGTGGATAGCGATCTGGCTGTAGGCGCGGCTGCCAGGTTCGATCCCCAAGGTCTCGACAATGCGCGCTTCCAGCGGGCCGGCCCGGCGGCGGGCGGCAATCTCGGCGACCACCAATTCCCCCGCCGCCGCGCCGCCGGCGTCCGCGGCGTCCACCAGCAATTCATGGCGGTCGCTTTTGCCGGTGGGCCGGATGCGCCCCTTGCCGTCATAAATGCCGAGCATTGTTCCCGGCCCGGCATCCAGCCGGCGCATGATCTCGGCCCGGTAGCCGCCCGCCATGGGCGTTAGCCGGACCAGGGCCCGGTCGCCGGTACCCAGCGCCGGGCCTTGCGCCGGCGCACCGCCGCGTCGTTGCTTGCGCCCGGACCGCCCCGGCCGTCCCGGGCGTTTCTTCTGGGAGATCACGATGCGCGGCGGCTTGCCATCAACGGCGCCGCCCACCTGGCGCGCCAGAAGCTCGCCATCATCGCTGACGCCGGTCACTTCGACGACGCAAACCGGCGGCAAGCGCCGCGCGTCGGCGTGATGGCCGCTGGATTTTTTGGAGTTTGCTCGCTTAGAGGCGCGCGCCACTTGGAAATTCCTTAATCGTCAGCCGCTTTCTCAAGTGCCGCGGTCTCCGGCTCTGCGGTCTCCGGCTCGGGCTTTGCCTTGGATTTCTTCGCCGCTTTGGCTTTGGCTTTTTTCTTTTTGGCGGGCGCCTTGGCTTTGGCGCCGCCCTTGGCGGCGATCAGCTCGGCCGCCGCTTCGATGGTCAGCGTGTCGGCATCGGTGCCTTTGGGGATGGCGGCGCGGGTGCGGCCATGCTGCACGAACGGCCCCCAGCGGCCGGCGCGGATGGTGATCGGCTTGCCGTCCTTGGGGTGTGCGCCAATCTCCTTGGGCGCCGGTTTGCGCGGCGCATCGGCCAGCAGGGTGACGGCCCGGTTGAGGCCAATCTCCAGCACCGAGTCTTCTTTTAATGACACATAGGTGCCTTCAAGTTTGATATAGGGGCCAAAGCGGCCGATGCCGGCCTGGATCATTTCCCTGGTTTCCGGATGCAGGCCAATATCGCGGGGCAAGGACAACAGCCCGAGGGCGATTTTGAGATCAACGGTCGCCGGGTCCATATCCTTGGTGACCGAGGCGCGCTTGGGCTTGGTCTTGCCTTCCGGCTCGCCCAACTGCACGTAATATCCGTACGGCCCTCGCCGGAGCGTGATCGACAGGCCCGATCCGGGCTCGAGGCCCAGCTCGACCGGCCCGGAATCGGCGGCGATGGTCTTTCCCTCACCATCCGGCACCACCAGCGGGCGCGTAAAGCGGCAATCGGGATAGCGCGAGCAGCCAATAAAGGCGCCGTGGCGTCCCAATTTTAAACTAAGCTGGCCTTCGGAGCAGGTCGGGCAGACGCGGGGATCGCCGTCGCCGGTATCGGGAAAGAAGTGCGGACCCAAAAGCTCGTTTAAATTGTCGAGAACCTCGCGCACGCGGAGGCCGCTGGTTTGCTCGACCGCCGCATTAAAGGCTGTCCAGAAGTCGCGCAGCACGGTCTTCCATTCGATGCGCCCGCCGGAGATATCGTCCAGCTTTTCTTCCAGATCGGCGGTGAAATCATATTCCACGTACCTCTCGAAGAAGCTCGACAGAAACGCGGTGACCAGACGGCCCCGGTCTTCGGGCTGGAAGCGGCGCTTGTCCAAGATGACGTAATCGCGGTCCTGCAGCACCGATATGATCGAGGCGTAGGTGGAAGGCCGCCCGATGCCCAGCTCTTCCAGCCGCTTGACCAGACTGGCTTCGGAAAAGCGCGGCGGCGGCTGGGTGAAATGCTGCTCGGTCTCAATGCCGGTGCGCTCCAGGCCTAAGCCTTCGGTCACGTTCGGCAGGCGGCGGTTGCCTTCGTCCACCTCCTCGTCGTCGGTGCCTTCCAGATACAGCTTCAAAAAACCATCGAAGGCGATTACCGAGCCGGTCGCCCGTAATGTCAATGTATCGTCAGCTTGCCCCGCGCCGGCGCCGCGCAGATCGGCGGCCACTTGATCGAGGACCGCCGATTCCATCTGGCTGGCGATGGCCCGCTTCCAGATCAGCTCATAAAGCTTGCGCTGATCGCTATCGAGCGCGTGCAGATCTTCGGGCCGGCGGCGCATATCGGTGGGGCGGATCGCCTCGTGCGCTTCCTGGGCGTTCTTGGCCTTGGTTTTATAGACGCGGGCGTCCTTGGGCACATAATTGGCACCGTAGGCTTCGCCGATGAAACCCCGCGCCTGGCCGATAGCCTCGCCCGAAATGGAGACGCCGTCGGTCCGCATATAGGTGATAAGCCCGACCGTCTCGCCATTGATGTTGATGCCTTCGTACAGCCTCTGGGCGACCTGCATGGTGCGCTTGGTGGCGAAATACAATTTGCGCGCGGCTTCCTGCTGCATGGTCGAGGTGGTGAAAGGCGGCGACGGATGGCGCCGGGTCTGCTTGCGCTCGACCTTGGAAACGGCAAACGAAGTGCTCTGGATACGCGCCTCGGCGGCCTTGGCGGTGGCTTCGTCGCCGATCGACGTACGGGTAAGCTTTTTGCCGTCCAGATGCGTCAGGGCGCCCCAGAATTCGCCGGCGCCGGTGGAGAATTTGGCGCGCAAGGACCAATATTCCACCGGGTTGAATTTTTCGATCTCGGTTTCGCGCTCGCAAATGAGGCGCAAGGCCACCGATTGTACGCGCCCCGCCGAGCGGCTGCCCGGCAATTTGCGCCACAATACCGGCGACAGGGTAAAGCCGACCAGATAGTCCAGCGCCCGGCGCGCCAGGTACGCATCGACCAGCTCCTTGTCCAGCTCCCTCGGATTGGCAAAGGCTTCCAGAATGGCGGTCTTGGTGATCTCGTTGAAGACGACGCGCTTGACCTTGACGCCCTCCAGAAGCTTTTGCTTTTCGAGGACTTCCTGTACGTGCCAGGAAATGGCTTCGCCTTCGCGGTCCGGATCGGTCGCCAGATACAGATAATCGGCGCCCTTGACGGCGCTGGCGATCTCGTTCACATGCTTTTTCGCCTTGGCATCGATTTCCCATTCCATGGCGAAGTCGTCGTCCGGGCGCACGGAACCGTTCTTCGACGGCAGATCACGAATGTGGCCGTAGCTGGCCAGCACCTTGTATCCGTCGCCAAGATAGCGGTTGATTGTTTTGGCCTTGGCCGGTGATTCGACCACGACGAGATCGGTCATAATTTTTTACTTATATAAAATTTAAAGTTCGCCAATCGTCGAAACCTGGTTGCCGGGATGCCGTTCCAGCCGTCCCGCCAATTCAAGTTCCAACAACACCGTCGACACGACGGCTAAGGACATTTGGCACCGGCGTATCAGTTCGTCAACCGCTATGGGCGTTGGGCCGAGCAGTTTTTTTATCGCGCCCCGTCCCGCATCGACATCGCCGGGGGATGTTGGGGTTACGTTTTCATCAATGTTTTCAATAGTTTGTGGTTCCTCGAGATTGGACTGAAACAGCCCCGATAAAATTTCCATGATATCGGCGGCCGATTGCACAAGATGGGCGCCATCCTTGATCAACTGGTTAGCGCCCTGGGTGCGCGGGTCGAGCGGCGATCCCGGCACTGCAAAAACCTCGCGGTTCTGTTCGGCGGCGAAACGCGCGGTGATCAGCGAGCCCGATTTTTGCGTCGCCTCGACCACCAGAACGCCGCGCGCCATGCCCGATATGATGCGGTTGCGGCGCGGGAAATGTCGCGCCTGGGGCTTGGTGCCCAAGGGCATTTCCGACAAGGCCGCGCCGCCATCAACGATGCGCTGATAGATGTCGGAATTTTCCTTCGGGTAGATGACATCCGTGCCGCCGGCCAGAACCGCCGCCGTGCCGCTATCGATTGCGCCCTCGTGGGCGGCCCGGTCGATGCCCCGCGCCATGCCCGATACAATCAGATAACCCTCGGCGCCGACATCGCGAGCCAGCCGCTCGGCCAGGCCAAGGCCGTTGGCTGACGCGTTGCGCCCGCCGACCACGGCCAGCGCCTTTTTGATCAAAAGATGCGGATGCCCGATGACGGCGATCAGCGGCGGCGCACCTTCGGTCTGGCGCAGGAGCGGCGGGTAATGTTCTTCGGACAGCGCGATCAATTGGGCGCCGGACCCGGCTACTTGCTCCAATTCCGCCGCCGTATCTGTTTTCGAGGCAATACGGATACGCCGGGCGCCGCCCTTGGCCGCCAGTTCCGGCAACGCCTCCAGCGCCCGCCCGGCGCTGCCATAACGTTCCAGCAACCGGTGGAAGGTAATCGGGCCGACATTCTCACTGCGGATCAGGCGCAGCCAGTCGAGCCGTTCGCCATCGGTCAAAGATTTGCGCGTGCCATTCAAAACCGGGAGCCCCAAATTACTGTTACACGGGTGCCGCGTGGCCGCTCATCATAAAAGAGAAAAAGAAAATGCAAACACATATTGTGCGCGAAGCACCCTGAGTTGCAATTAGGCGCCGCCGACTTTGCTTTCTTCGCCGCGGGTCAGGCGGCGGATGTTGGCGTGGTGGCGGGCGACGCCGAGCACCGCCAGGATGATGGCGAGCGCCGTCACCTTCTTGTCGGTTAGAGCAAAGGCGAAGACCGGCGCGATGGCGAAGGCGATGATGGTGGCCAGGGACGAATAGCGGAACAAGGCCAGCATCACCAGCCAGATGATGCAGTAGGCGAGCCCAACCGGCCAGGCGATGACCAGCAGCGCGCCGATGGAGGTGGCGAAACCCTTGCCGCCCCGGAATTTGAGCCAGACCGGAAAGTTATGGCCGAGGATGGCGGCCAGCCCGGCCATCAATCCCAGATCGGCGTGGCCAATTGGCCAGACGATGAGCGCCACAACCGGGGCCGCGCCCTTGGCCACATCCAGGATCAATGTCGCCGCCGCGATGCCTTTGTGCCCGGTGCGCAAGACGTTGGTGGCGCCCACATTGCCGGACCCCACATTGCGGATATCGCCAAGCCCGGCGAAGCGGGTCAGCAGCCATCCAAACGGGATCGAGCCCAACAAATAGGAAAGGATGGCGACAATGGCAATGGATGTGCCCGGCGTTTCCACGTTCGTCTCCTTAAGCTCAGGCTTCGCGGACGAACACGGTGCGCCCATCGATCACGGTGCGCCGGACAACGCCCTGCACCGGGCGGCCGTCGAAGGGGGAATTTTTGGCCTTGCTGGCCAGCTGGTCGGCGTCCACCTGCCAGCCCTGATCGGGATCGAACAAGGAGAGATCGGCGGGCGCGCCTTTTGCCAATCGCCCGGCGCCGAGCCGCATCACATCGGCGGGCGCCGAAGTCAGCTTGGCAATCACATCCAGCAGCTTCATCTGGCCGTTGTGGTAAAGCTCCAACGATATGGGCAGCAGGGTTTCCAGCCCAACGCCGCCAAACGCCGCCTCGCCAAAGGGCAGGCGCTTGGAATCCTGGTCGTGGGGGGCGTGGTCGGACGCAATGCAATCGATGGTGCCGTCGGCCAGTCCGCCGGCGACGGCGAGGCGGTCGGCTTCGCTTCTAAGCGGCGGCGACAGCTTGGCGAAGGTGCGGTACTCGCCGACCGAGGTTTCGTTGAGGGCGAAATAGGGCGGCGCCGTATCACAAGTCACATCGAAGCCGCGCGCCTTGGCGGCGGCGATGGCGCGGACTGCCTCGCCGGTGGAGATGTTGGAAAAATGCAGGCGCCCGCTGGTCAATTCCACCAGCCTCAAATCGCGCTCGACCATGATGATCTCGGCCGCCGCCGGAATACCTGTCAGTCCCAGGCGGGTCGCCATCTCGCCGGAATTCATCACGCCGCCGCGGGCAAGCGAAGGCTCTTCCGGGCGCTGGATGACGATCAGCCCGAATGTCTTGGCGTAGGTGAGCGCCCGGCGCATGACCTGGGCATCCTTGATCACCTTGTCGCCGTCGGTGAAAGCCACCGCGCCGGCCTCGGCCAGGAGGCCCATTTCGGTCAGATCATTGCCTTCCAGGTCTTTGGTGGCGGCGGCGTAGGGGTAGATTTTGGAGAGCCCGATCTTGCGCGCCCGGCGGGCGACAAATTCGACCCCGGACATATCTTGGATAACCGGCATGGTGTTGGGCAGGCAGATCATGGTGGTGACGCCGCCGGCGGTGGCCGACTTGCCGGCGCTTTCGATGGTGCCCTTATGCTCCTCGCCGGGCTCGCGTATCTGCACCCTTATATCGACCAGACCGGGGGCCAGGCATAACCCGCCGCAATCGATGATTTCGGTCCCCTTGGGCAATCCGGCCGCATCGATTCTGGGCCCGGCATCGATGATGCTTTCGCCGTCGGTGACGACGCCGCCGGGCGCATCCAGCCCAGCTCCCGGGTCCAGCAATCGGGCGTTCACATAGGCGGTGCGCGTCAGCGGATCGTCGGGCATGGCCGCTGTCCAGGTGCCGGCGGCCATCAGAGGTTCCTCTTGGTTTCGGCAGCCAGGTTTGCCGACAATATATCCAGGCACGCCATGCGGACGGCGACGCCCATCTCTACCTGTTCGCGGATGACGGAGCGGCTGAAATCATCGGCGACCACCGAATCGATCTCGACGCCCCGGTTGGCGGGGCCGGGATGCATGATCAGCGCGTCCGGCTTGGCGGCCGATAATTTGTCGTAATCGAGGCCGAAGAAATGGAAATATTCGCGGATCGAAGGGATATAATTGCCGTCCATGCGCTCGTTCTGCAGGCGCAGCATCATGACGATGTCACAATCGCTGAGCCCGGCCTTCATTTCGTGGAACACCTCGACGCCGAGATTTTCGATACCGGCGGGCAAAAGTGTCAGCGGCGCCACGACGCGCACTTCGGCGCCCATGGTGACCAGCAGCAATATGTTGGAGCGGGCCACCCTGGAATGGGCGATATCGCCGCAGATGGCGATGCGAAGGCCAGCCAGATCGCCGCGCCGGCGGCGGATGGTCAGCGCGTCCAGCAAGGCCTGGGTGGGATGTTCGTGGCTGCCGTCGCCGGCATTGATGACAGCGCAGTTCATTTTTTCCGACAACAACTGCGCCGCCCCCGATTGGCCGTGGCGCACCACCAGCACGTCGGGATGCATGGCGTTGAGGGTCATGGCGGTATCGATCAGGGTTTCGCCCTTGCCCACCGACGAGGTGGAGACCGACATATTAATGACATCGGCGCTGAGCCGCTTGCCGGCCAGCTCGAACGAAGTACGGGTCCGGGTCGAGCCTTCGAAGAACAGATTGATAACGGTGCGCCCCAAGAGGCTGTCGAGCTTCTTGTCGGCGGCGCGGTTCTGTTCGACGAAGATGTTGGATTTATCGAGAAGGGCGGTAATTTCGCCGGGAGAAAGACCTTCGATGCCAAGCAAGTGGCGATGGGAATATGCGGAAGGTTCGGTCGGCGCGGCCATAAAGCGGCACTATAGGAATGTTACGCGCTAAGTCCAGCTTTTCCCGCCCGCGAGTTAATGACCTAACCCCCCAAAACATCGAGCGCGCCCTGCAAAATATATGTTGCCGCCATTTTATCGACCACCTCTGAGCGCCGTTTGCGCGACATGTCGGCCTCGTCGATCAGCAAGCGCTCCACCGCCGAGGTGGACAGGCGCTCGTCCCAGAAGGCGATATTGAGATCAAGCTTCTCGTCCAAATTGGCGCCGAACTGGCGGACGCTCTGGCAGGCGGGGCCCTCGGTGCCGTCCATAGAAACCGGCAGGCCGATGACGACGCCGCCCACATTGCGCTCAGCCATAATCTCGCCAAGGGCCGCTGCGTCTTTTGTGAACTTGGTGCGCCGGATGGTGTCGATGGCGGCGGCGACCACAAGGGCGCCGTCGGATATGGCCATGCCAATGGTTTTTGAGCCCACATCCAGCCCCAACAGGCGGAGGCCCGGCTGCAATTGGGATTTAAGCTCCTGGACGCTGTCGTGGATCATGGCGTGCCATAACCGAGGCCGTGGCCGTTGTCGAGGGCATTAAGCCCGAATTGGGCAGCGTGACCTTGGTCACATAATGTAAACTTTGTATCGGCTAGAAAGAGTGGCAGTGATCGCGGTGAAATTGTCTGGGAGATTGCGGGCCATGGCGGGGTTTGAAGTGGCTGTCTACAATGCCGAAGTGCGCGCCTGCGTCGCTGATCAGCGGCGGCACCGGGATTTGAACGACGAATGGGCCGATATCCACTATATCGAGATCGAAGCCGATAGCGTAGAACAGGCCCGGGACAAGGCCCAGCGCCGCTATCCGGACCGGCGCGGCTACGTGATCGAAGCGATCACCGAAATCAAAGAATATTAGCGTATTAGAGCGGTTCCGCTCTAGCTGTCCAGCGTCGATGGATGGAATAGATCCTCCACCGGCATGGCTGCCGCGATCAATCCCTGATCCGCCATATAAGTAATAAAGCGTTCCAGATTGGCGCGGTTGGCGGCAAGGCCGGACGGCCACGCGCCCGCGCCCATGCGGTCCTGCTGGTATTCAAACTCGTTGCGCGCGAAGGCCAGATTGGCGTAGCCGGGGTCTTCGTAGAAGTGATCGGCCTCGGCTTTGGCGGCGTCCCACATTTGGGCGATGCCCTGGGCCAGGCCTGGATTGGCTTCGATCACCGGCGCCTGAAAAGCGATCAAATGCATGATCGGGTAATAGCCCAATTTGCCGAAATAGCGCAGCGCTTCGGCTTTCCGGTCGGCGAACAGGGGGCGGATTTGATCGGTGCCGAGCACCGAGGCCGGCGGATGCGGAAAGATGATGGCGTCGGCGTCCCCGGACAGCAACAATTGGCCGGGATCGGTGCCGTCCGGCACCTTGGCCACCGAAAAACCCTCGCGGGCGCCAATTTCAAGCACCTCGTCATAAGTGCTGATCCAATGCACTTTGGTCAAATCAACCTCATATTCGAATTTCAGATCGCCCAAGGCCAGCACCGTCATGGTCACCTGAAAGGCGTTGATGACGACGCGCTTGCCTTCCAGGTCCTTCGGGTTTTCGATGCCCGACGCAGCGGTGACCAGGATATGGTTCTGGCTGAACAGGCGGCGCGGGAACACCGGGATGCCGACAAACGGCTCGCCCCGGCTGACCGATATAATGTGCGACGAGAGCGAGGTTTCGGCGATATCAAATTCGCGCCCTTGCAAAAATCGCCGGTGCCGGTCGCGGCCATCCCGGTGCGCCGTCTGCATGCCGACCTCCAGGGGGCGCAATTGCACGCCGGCCGGCGGCGCCACGGAGCCCATGAATATGGGCACATGCCGGTCGTATCGTTCGAGCGCGATGGTTAACTGTGTGTCGCTCATGGCCGCCTCCATAGCTGAATTTTGCGCAATCTAGCACCCGGCCCGGCGGCGCGGCAGCGGTGGGCGCGCTGGTGTCGTTCCTGAATACTTGGTGGTTGCGCCACATCACCGAGGAAGACGCGAAATATAAAAGCTGACCGGCTACTCAGCCTGGGCTTTGGCTTCGGCGGCGTCGATCAACTGGATCAGCACTTCGTAGGGCTGGGCGCCGACGACGCTCTGGCCGCCGGCCACATAGGTGGGCACGCCGGTCACCCCATATTGGCGCGAGCGGTTCCAGTTTTCGTCCACTTGTTCCTTGAAGGTGCGGTTTTCAAGAACCTCCCGGGCGGCCCCGGCATCCAAGCCATTGGCCGCCGCGATTTCCACCAGAGCCTCCACGTCGCCAATATTTATGCCATCCACGAAATAGGCCTTGAACAGCGCATCGTGAATATCGCCGCCGCCGTCCTGGCCGTCCGCCCAGATGCCCAGCTCCTGCGCCAGGCGGCTGTTATAGGTGTGGCTGCGCCTGTTGTAGGGCAGGCCTTCTTGGTCCATCAGGCCCTTCATGCGGTTGTGCATGCCGTCCATGTCCACGTCGCGCCCGGCAAAAAGTTCTTCCAGGGTTACGCCGTCGGCGGGCGTTTCCGGGTGCAGCGGAAAATGCACCAGCTTGATCTCGACATCGTAGTTCTGTTTCAGCTTTTCAATACGCCCGGTACTGAGATAACACCACGGTCAAACGTAGTCGCTGAAAACTTCCAAAGTGACCTGTTCGGCCATCATTGTTTCTCCTTGTTGCATTGCGTGCCCGCATTCGCGGCGATAGAAGATCATGCCGCGAATGGGCTGGCCTAAGCAAGGGGTGAAAATTGGACGCCGTAATCGAATTTTTTATCCAAGGAACCGATCTTTCCTTGATCGGCTTTCTGACCCTCACCGGGGTCGCGTTCCTGGGTAGTTTTGTGACCGCCGCGCTCGGCCTTGGCGGCGGCGTTCTGGTGCTGGCGACGATGGCGGTGTTCCTGCCGCCATTGGCGCTGATCCCGCTGCACGGCGTTGTTCAGCTTGGCTCCAACGTTGGCCGGACGGCATTGATGACGCGCCATGTGATATTGCGCGTGCTGCCCCATTTCGCCGTCGGCACGGTGGCCGGCTCGGCGATCGGCGCCAACATGTTCGTAGCGCTGCCGGTGGGCGTGCTGCAAATGGCGCTGGCGGTCTTTGTGCTCTACGCCACCTGGGCGCAGCGCTTCAAGGTCTCCAAACCGGGGCCGGTGAAATTCGGCATCCTCGGCCTGGTCAGCGGCTTCGTTACCATGTTTGTCGGCGGCTCGGGGCCGCTGATCGCGCCGTTCGCCAATGCGGTTGGCGCCGACAAACAAAAAGTGGTCGCTACCCATGCGGCGCTGATGTCGATGCAGCATATCGTCAAGCTGACCGCGTTCGGCATTATCGGCTTTGCCTTCGGGCCCTATATTCCATTTCTGGTGGGCGCCCTGGCGCTTGGTTTTGCCGGCACCTGGGCCGGGCGGCAGGTGCTCAACCGGCTGCCCGAGCGGTCTTTTCGCATCGGGCTGCAGATTATCCTGACATTACTGGCGGTGCGTCTGGTTTATGCGGCGGCGCAATCGCTGCTGGCGTAATCGTATTCGCCTTTATTGAACAAGCCCGGCCAGGCGCTCCGATAATATCTTTTCGGCCTCCCGGGCTATCTGGCGGACGATATCGCCGGCCGGCAATATGGCATCGATCAGGCCGGCATCCTGGCCATAAGACAGCGGTGCCTCGTCGATGTCGCCAGCCTTGCGCGCCGCCAGAACGCCGGCCAGAACTTCGGCCTGATTTTGGCGCAATTCCCATTCCCGCCCGGACCAGCGTTCGATGAAGCGGTTGCGCCCGCTTCTGGACATGGCGCCCGGCCAGACGGTGCCGGCGGCGAGGTCGGGAATTTCGCTGAGGGCCGTATCGTGGCCGTCGCTGGCGAGGATGGCTTGTTTGAAATTGTCGTGCAGCGGCGCCTCGTCCGATGCCAGAAAGCGGGTGCCCAAAAGCACGCCATCGGCGCCGAGGGCCAGGGCCGCCGCCAGCCCGCGCCCGTCGGCGATGCCGCCCGCCGCCAGTACCGGAATGGGCGCCACCGCATCGACGATCAAGGGGATAAGCACCAGGCTCGCCATCCAGCTCACATGGCCGCCGCCTTCCGAGCCTTGGGCGACGATGATATCAGCGCCGGCGTCGGCGCCGCGCCGGGCTTCGGCGACGCTGCCGGCCATATAGGTTACGCGCGCATCGGCATCGTGGGCGCGCCGGATATAGGGCTGAATGTCCTGATCACCCTTCGGCCAGGCATAAGAGAGCACCGCCGGGCGGGCCTCAATGGCGGCGGCGAAGGCGTCTTCTTCGGTGGCAAACAACAGGAAATTCAGCGCGAAGGGCTGGTTGGTGGCGCTGCGGATGGCGGCGGCGTCCTTGGTGATCTGCTCGCCGTCCCGGCCATGGCAACCGAGGGTGCCGAGCCCGCCGGCGTTGGAGACGGCGGCCACCATATTGCTTTGTGTATAGCCGCCGCCCATGCCGCCGAGAACAATCGGATGCGCAATACCAAGCAAATCGCAGATCGAAGTGTGTATCATGGATCGTCCTTTCGAATATCCAGCGCTTGAGTTTATCGTCCGCTGGGTTGCTGTCCATCCCCATTACCGCACCATCCGCCGCTGCTGCAAATTATCTGTGATCGGTTGGCGAACCTTGCTAGGTTTGCTTCATGGCGCATGATCACGGGCACCGGCATCATATCAGCAACGAGCGGCGCGTGTTCTGGGCGCTGATCATCACCGCCGCGTTCATGCTGGTGGAAGTGGCGGGCGGGCTGATCTCGGGCTCGCTGGCCCTGCTTGCCGACGCCGGGCACATGCTCACCGACGCCATTGCCTTGTTGTTTTCCTGGATTGCCTTTCGCATGGCCAGGAGCCCGGCGGACGACAAACGCTCCTACGGCTATCACCGGCTGCAAATCGTCGCCGCCTTCGTCAACGGGCTGACCCTGGTGGTGGTGGTCGGCTGGATCGTTTTCGAAGCGGTGCGCCGCATGGCCGAGCCGGTGGCCATCATGGGCGATACTATGTTAGCGGTCGCCGCCGCCGGTCTAATCGTCAATGTGGCGGCATTCTGGATCATCCATGGGGGCGATAAAGACAACCTCAACCTGGCCTCGGCGGCGGCCCATGTGATGGGCGATATTCTCGGCTCGGCGGCCACCATCGCGGCGGCCTTGGTCATATTGCTGTTTGGATGGACCATCGCCGATCCGGTCTTGTCCCTGCTGGTGGCGTTGCTGATCCTCAAAAGTTCGTGGTCGATCATCCGAAAATCCATGCATATCCTGCTGGAAGGGACGCCCGACTGGCTGGATGTGGAGGAATTGAAACACCGGCTGGTGGCGGCGTTGCCCGAGGTTCAGGATATCCACCATGTGCATGCCTGGTCGCTGACATCTGAGCGGCCGATGATCACCCTCCATGCCAGCGTCGACGGGGATGGCGGCTCGGGCGAAACCCTGGTCGGCATCAAGCGCCTATTGGCCGATGATTACGGCATTACCCATTCGACCATCCAGATCGAATGCGGCGATTGCACCGATAAACATTAGGACCGGACCGCCATGCAACTGATCACCGGCGGCATGGGCTTTATCGGCCTGCACACGGCGCGCGCCTTTCTGGATGCCGGCGAAAGCGTCGTGGTCAGCCGCTACCGGACAACTCGCCAGCCGTCATTTCTGCACGGCGAATGGGACCGGCGCCTGTTCGCCGAGCCCTTGGACCTTAGCCATGAACGGGCAGCTATCGGTCTGGTGGAAAAGCACGAGGTCACCGGCATCATTCATCTGGTAGTGCCGGCGCTGGCCGCCCTCTCGGCGGCGGAAGAGTTCGACGTCAACATGACCGGCTTGAAGAATATACTGGAAGCGGCGCGCATTGGCGGCGTCAAGCGCGTCGCCATCGCGTCTTCGGTGGCGGTCTATGCGGGCCTCAAAGAGGGGCCGTTTACCGAAGACATGCTGCTGCCGGTAGCGTCCGGCAATCCGACCGAAGCCTATAAGAAAAGTTTTGAGATTCTGGCCAGCCATTACGCCGACCGGGCCGGCATGGAAATCATCTTTCTGCGCATCGGCGGCGTTTACGGGCCGCTCTATCACAGCCTGTCCAATCTTCCGGCGCGGCTGGTGCACGCGGCCATTGCGGGCGTCCCTGGCCCGCTGCCGCCCAAGCGCCGCCCGGACCCCCATGTGGATGATCCCACCGACGCCTGTTATGTGAAAGATTGCGCCGCCGCCATTCAAATGCTGCAATCGGCGCCGTCGTTGAACCACCGGATCTATAATGTGTCCGCCGGTCTGACCGCCGTCAGCGGCGATTTCTTAGGTGCGCTGAAGGTCCGCTTGCCGGACGCGAAGGCGGAACTGAAACCGGGCCGGGGGCCGAGGGGCCGCGTGGATGCAGTGATGGATATCACCCGGCTGGTGGCGGAAACCGGCTTCAAGGCCGCTTACGATGCGCGTGCCGGTATCGCCGATTATGTGGACTGGCTGCAGGCCGGCAACGAATATTAGATCGGGCCATTGGCCCCCGCCCCGGAGCTGTGGTACTGTCCCCGGCTTAACGAGCAATATCAAAGGTTTGAAGCGGCCCGTGGCCCCTACGTTAAGCCAAAATAACTCCACCGCCGCCCTTATGGGCCGTCTGGCGCGGGAAAGCATCCGCCCCTATGTGGGCTGGATCGTGGCTGCCGTTCTGTGCATGGCGCTGGTCGCCGCCGCCACTGGCGCCAGCGCCTGGCTGATGGAGCCGATCATCAACAAGGTGTTCGTGGAAAAGAACAAGGCGCTTCTGTGGCCCATCGGCGGCGCCATCCTGGTGACCTTCCTGATCAAGGGGCTCGCCAATTACGGCCAGTCGGTGCTGATGAGCTTCGTTGGCCAGCGCATCGTCACCGATACCCAGCACCGGCTTTATGCGCACCTGACCGGCATGGAGCTGGGCTTTTTCCACGACAGTCCCACAGGCAACCTGATCTCGCGCTTCACCGTCGATATCAACATGATGCGCGCCGCCGTCTCCAACGTGCTTACCGGCGTCGGCAAGGATTTTCTGACCTTGATCTTTTTGGTCGGCGTCATGTTCTTTCAAGACTGGCTGCTGGCGGCAATCTCGTTCTTTATTTTCCCCGTCGCCATTCTGCCCATCGTCCGGCTGGGCAAGCGTATCCGCAAAGTGACCATCAACACCCAGGAAGAAATGGGCCAGTTCACGACGCTCTTGGAACAGACCTTCCAGGGCGCCCGCGTGGTCAAGGCCTATGGCATGGAGGAATACGAGAAGGGCCGCGTCCGGGCCATCGCCGAGCGTATCTTCGCCCTGGTCTTCAAGGCGGCGCGCATCCGCTCCCTGGCCAGTCCGATCATGGAGACCTTGGGCGGTTTCGCCGTTGCTCTGGTGGTCCTCTATGGCGGCTTCCGGGTCATCGATCAGTCCATGGACCCGGGCTCTTTCTTTTCCTTCATCACCGCGCTTTTGCTTGCTTACGAGCCGATGAAGCGGCTGGCCAATCTGAACGCGGCGCTGCAGGAAGGGCTGGCCGGCGCTCAACGCCTGTTCGAACTGCTCGACCGCGCCCCGGTAATCAACGATGCCGCTGATGCAAGCCCGCTGAACGCCGCCAAGGGCCAGGTGAGCCTGGACGGCGTCCGCTTTGCCTATGTCACCGGCCAGCCCGCCCTCGACGGCGTCAGCCTGACCGCGCCGGCGGGCAAGATGACGGCGCTGGTGGGCCCGTCGGGGGCCGGCAAATCCACCATCCTCAATCTGATCCCGCGCTTTTACGATGTGGATGAAGGCACCATTTCCGTCGATGGCACCGATATCAGGGCCTGCACTATCGCCAGCCTGCGCAAGAGCCTGGCCCTGGTCAGCCAGGAGATTGTGCTGTTCGACGACACCATCCGCGCCAATATCGCCTATGGCCGCATGGGCGCCGAAGAAGATTCCATCATCGCCGCCGCCAAGGGCGCCGCCGCGCACGACTTCATCACGGAATTGCCGGCGGGCTACGATACATATGTGGGCGAGCGCGGCGTCAAATTGTCGGGCGGCCAGCGGCAAAGGCTGGCCATCGCAAGGGCCATGCTGAAAGACGCGCCGATCCTTCTTCTCGACGAAGCGACATCGTCCCTGGATACGGAATCGGAACGCCAAATTCAGGCGGCGCTCCGGCGTCTGACCCGGGACCGGACGACGCTGGTGATCGCGCACCGCCTGTCGACGGTGATCGATGCGGACTTGATCCATGTCATCAATAATGGCCGGCTGGAACAATCGGGCACCCATGACGAGCTGTTGGCCCAAGGCGGCACCTATGCCCGGCTCTATGCGCTGCAATTCGCCGATGAAGGGTTTCCGGGCCAGAGCGCGCTCGATGCCGCCGCCATCGCCGGAGAATGATCGAGCCGGATGGCGACGCCTCAATTCATAAAAAATTTATCCAGAAACGGGCTGGCGCGGGGCATTTCCTGTCTGGCCGCCGCGGCTCTGATCCGCTTGGTCTGGGCCACCAGCCGCTGGCGGGTGATAAAGGCGCCCGGGCTGGAGAGAATTTGGAATTCCGACAAGCCCTTTATCGTCTGCTTCTGGCACGGACGGCTGATGATGATGCCGTTCGCCTGGACCCGGCCGCAAAGCATCAACATGCTCATATCGAACCATCCCGATGGCCGCTTGATCGCCGATACGGTGGCGCGCTTCGGCATCCATACGGTGCCCGGCTCCTCCAGCCAAGGCGGTGCCGGCGCCTTGCGCGGGCTTGTGCGTATTCTCAAAGGCGGCGACAGCGTCGGCATCACCCCGGACGGGCCACGGGGGCCGCGCATGCGCGCCACCACTGGCGCCGTTGCCCTGGCGCGGCTTTCCGGGGCGCCGCTGGTGCCGCTGGCCTTTTCCTGCCGGCGGCGGCGTATCTGGAATAGCTGGGACCGGTTTGTTCTGGCGTGGCCCTTTTCCAGCGGTGTATTTATGTGGGGCGAGCCAATCGAAGTTCCCGGCGATGCGGACGCTGCGGGGCTGGATGCTTTGCGGGGTGATTTGGAAGAGCGCATGAACAGCCTGACCGGGGAAGCCGACCGCCATTGCGGCCACCAACCCATCGATCCGGCGCCATCAGATGCGGGGGCGGCGCCATGATGCTGTCCCTCTACAGGCTGGTGTCCGGGCCCTTGGGCGGACCGTTTATCGCGGCCTTCATGCGGCGCCGGCTGGCGGCGGGCAAGGAAGATCCGATGCGCTTCACTGAGCGCCAGGGAGCGGCCAGCCAGCCACACCCGAACGGCGCGCGCCTGATCTGGGTGCACGCCGCCAGCGTCGGCGAATCCCTTTCCATGCTGCCTTTGATCGATCATCTGCTGGCGGCGGATGCGGGGCTTGCTTTGTTGCTGACCACCGGCACGGTTTCTTCGGCCCGGCTTATGGCGGAACGCCTGCCGCCCCGCGCCATCCATCAATATGCACCCCTCGACCGGCCCCGGTATGTACGCCGTTTCCTGGATCACTGGCGGCCCGATCTGGTGCTCTGGGCGGAAAGCGAGTTCTGGCCCAACCTGATATTGGAGACCACCGGCCGGGGCACGCCGATGATCCTGGTCAACGGGCGCATCTCGCCGAAAAGCTTTTCCGGCTGGCAACGGGCGCGCTCCATCATTACGACCCTGCTCGGCCGCTTTGACCTCTGCCTCGGGCAATCTTCGGAGGACGCCCAACGCCTCCGCCAATTGGGCGCGGCCAATGTGGATTGCCTGGGTAATCTGAAATTCGCCGTGCCGCCGCTGCCCGCCGACGCCGATGAGCTGGCCCGCCTGGAAGCCGAATTTGATGGCCGCCCCACATGGCTGGCCGCCTCGACCCATGCGGGCGAGGAACGTATCGCCGGCGAAACCCATCTGGCGTTGGAAGATGCCCATCGGGGATTGCTGAGCGTCATTGTTCCCCGCCATGCCCAGCGCGGCGGCGAGGTTGCCGCCATGCTGCGCGCCATGGGGTTATTCGTGGCCCAGCGCTCCGCCGGCCAGCCGATCGAGGCTGATACGCAAATCTATCTGGCCGACACCATGGGCGAGCTGGGGTTGTTTTTCCGCCTTGCCCCGGTGGTGTTCATGGGCAAATCCCTGGTACCGCTGGGCGGGCAAAATCCGCTCGAGGCTTTGCACCTCGATTGCGCCGTCCTGCACGGCCCGCACATGATGAACTTCACCGAGATCGGCCATGAAATGACCGCCGCCGGCTGTGCTATCGAAGTTGCCGACGCCGCCGCCTTATTCGGCAATCTGGCTGCATTACTGGATGATCCGGCGCGCGCCGCCGCGATGGCCGAAAAAGGGCGCACTTACGCAACATCCAGCGCCGACGTGACCGAACGGGTGGCGGCGCGGGTGCTCTCCTATTTGCAGGCGCCGGCGGCGGGCGAGGCCGATGCGGCCGCCTGAATTCTGGTATGACGGGGCGGGCAGTCCCTGGCCGGGGCTGCTGAGCCCGCTCGCCGCCCTCTATGGCGCCGCCAGCCGTCTCGACAATCGCCTCACCACGCCCCGGCGCGCCCCGCTGCCGGTGATCTGCGTCGGCAATCTGGTGGCCGGCGGCGCCGGCAAGACGCCGGTGGCGCTGGCTCTTGCCTTGCATCTGCAATCGGCGGGGCGCAGCGTCCATTTTATTTCTCGCGGCTATGGTGGCAGCAAAGACGGCGTGCGCGTCGATCCGGCCATCCATGGCGCCGCCGACGTCGGCGACGAGGCGTTGCTGCTGGCCCGCGCCGCGCCGGCCTGGGCCGGGAGCGACCGTCATGCGCTGGCGCTTGAGGCTGCCGCCGGTGGCGCCGATCTGGTGATCCTCGATGACGGCTATCAGAACCCGGCGTTGGTTAAAGACATCTCGATCGTCGTCGTCGATGGCGGCGCCGGGTTCGGCAATGGCCGCCTGATACCGGCGGGACCCTTGCGGGAATTGCCGGCGGCCGGTCTGGCGCGCGCCCACGCCGCCGTCATTCTGGGCGAAGACAGCGCCGACGCCGATGTCGCCATTGCCGCCGAGGGCCCGGTGGGATTGCCGGTGTTCGCTGCCCGTCTGGACGCCGCCGCCGCCGATGCCCAGCGCCTGGCCGGCAGGCGCGTTCTGGCTTTCGCCGGCATCGCAAGGCCGCAAAAATTTTTCGATACCTTGAACGCCATCGGCGCCGACATCGCCGATAGTCTGGTATTCGATGACCATCACCCTTATACCGGCCCGGAGATTTCGGATATCCTGGAAAGGGCCAAAGCCTTGGACGCCGTTGCCGTCACCACCGAAAAAGACCATGTGCGCTTAGGCCCCGATCAGGGCCGCGCCATCGAGACCATTCATGTGGACATTGTCTGGGATGATGGGTCGGGGTTCACCGGATGGCTGGACGGGCGCATAGAAGCCGCGGCGGGCGGCGAATAATTTGGCGCTCGGAGGTAACTTGTGGCAGCGCGGCGAGGCGGCGGCGGCTTGGCTGCTCTATGGCCTGTTTGCCTGTTTGCCGGTCGACGCCGCGTCCTGGCTGGGCGGCGCGCTGGGCCGTCTGGTGGGGCCGAAACTAGGGGTCAGCCGCAACGCCCGGCGCAACCTGAAGCGGGTATTTCCAGACATCGAAGACGCCGAGGTGGCGCGCATCGTCACCGCCATGTGGGATAATCTGGGCCGCACCGCGGGCGAGCATCCCCATCTCGGCAAGTTCGATCCGTACCGAAAAAATAGCCGCGTCGAGGTTGTCGGCATCGAGCATGCGGACGCCCTTCGCGACGATGGCGCCGCCGGCATCGTGTTTTCCGGCCATCTGGCCAACTGGGAAATGTTGCTGCTGGCCGGCACCAAGCGCGGCCTGGTGATGCATGGGGTTTACCGGCGCGCCAACAATCCGTTTTTCGATAAAATCGTGCAAAAGGGCCGCACCGTGCTTGGCGGCGATTTGTTTCCGAAGGGCTCGGCCGGCGCCAAAAGCATCTTGCGGGCGCTTAGACGGGGCGATCACATGGCCATGCTGGTCGACCAGAAAATGAACGACGGCATTGCCGTTCCATTTTTGGGGATCGATGCGATGACCGCGCCGGCGGCGGCCGAGCTTGCTTTACGCTATGATTGCCCACTGGTTCCGGCGCGGGTCGAGCGGCTGGGCGGCGCCCATTTCCGGGTCAGCGTTTTTCCGCCCCTCGAAAAACCTGACAGCGGCGACCGCCAGGCGGATATTCTGGCCCTGATGAGCATGGTCAACGCCACCCTTGGCGAATGGGTCCGCGATCGCCCCGAGCAATGGCTCTGGGTCCATAACCGCTGGCCGGCGGAATAGAATTATTTCATCGCCGGAACCAGCAATTGCGGGTCCACCGGCGTTGCACGGAGGCGCATGCCCCAATGCAGATGCGCCCCGGTGGCGCGCCCGGTTTTGCCGATACGCCCGATCATCGCGCCTTTTTTGACGGCGGCGCCGGATGTCACCGTGATGGCGCTCAAATGAAGATAGGCCGTGCTCAGCCCGAGCCCGTGATCGATGATCACCGTTTTGCCGTTGAAGAACATGCCGGCATGGGCAAAGGCGATGCGCCCGGCGGCGGCGGCGCGCACCGGGGTGCCCTCCGGCGCCGCCACATCGACGCCGTAATGGGGCCGGCGCGGCTTGCCGTTCAAGATGCGCAGCGAACCATAGACGCCCGAAATGCGCCCCAAAACCGGCCAGACGAAGCCGGAGCGAAAGAACGAGGCATTGCTTAGAAGTGCGCGGGCCGCCCGGAGCGCCGCCGCTTCCGCCTTGATGCGTTTCAAATCCGCCGGCGACGGCGTCACCTTGCGGCGCGCCAGGCCATCGATGCGCTGGACGTCGTAGGTGCGTTTTTTGATCGCAAGCTCGCGGCCAAATAGGCGGGTGCCGCCCAGCCGCACTTCCAGCACCCTTCGGAGCGCAGAATCCCGGCCAAAGCCGAGCAGAAAGGCGCCGTCCGGGGCGACCGGTTGAGATTTTCCGTCCAGGGTGACAGATGATCCCGGCGGCGCGTTGCCGATCACCAGCCCGCCCTGGGAATATTCGCCTTTGAGGGAAATTTCGCCGGCCATGGCGGCGGCGCCCCAGAGCAGCAAAATCGCCGGCGCCCAAAATCGGTGGATCATCAGAGTAGCGTTCCTTGGCGATCGCCGGGCGCGTCCTTGGCTTTGGCCGGTTTGGCCTGTTTTTTCTTCGGCGTCTTCTTCGGCTTGGGCGGGCCATCGCCGGTGACCGTGGCGGCGACGGCGCCGTCGCGGAAATGTACCTGCCAGGCATCGCCGGGCGCCGCGCCGCCAGCCGCCAGAACCGGCTCGCCATCATCGCCGGTGACCAGCGCAAAACCCCGGTCCAGCACGCGCTGGTAGGAGACGCTGTCCAATAGCCGCGATTGGCGCTGCAAATCCGCGTCCTTGATTTCCAGGACCCGGTTGAAGGCGCGCCCGAACGCCTGCACCTGGGCGCCGAATTGATCACGCTTGGCGGCGATCTGGCGGGCCGGGCTGATCAGGCCGGCGCCGAGACGGTTTACCTCCGCGCCCCGGCTTTGCAACAAGACGTCCTTGGCGCGGAGCAAGCGTTGCGTGCGCTCATCAAGCCGTTGCTCGGCCTCTTCCACCAGTTGCGCCGGGCGCGGCAGGCGGTGGGCCAGACCGGCCACATCCTTGGCGGCACTGTCGATAATGCGCGCCGAGGCCCGCAACAGGCGGGCGCCGTCATCGCTTAACTGAGCCATCAGTTCGGCGCGCACCGGCACCGCCATTTCGGCGGCCGCCGTCGGCGTCGGCGCGCGCTTATCAGACGCATGATCGATCAGCGTCGTATCGGTCTCGTGGCCGACCGCCGAGATAAGCGGGATTTCGGACGCGGCGGCGGCGCGCACCACCACCTCTTCGTTGAAGGCCCACAAATCTTCCAGGCTGCCGCCGCCCCTGGCAACGATCAGCAAATCCGGGCGCGGCACATCGCCGCCGGGCGCCAAGGCATTGAAGCCATCAATGGCGGCGGCTACCTGCGCGGCGGCGCCATCGCCCTGGACAATCACCGGCCAGACCAGAACGTGGCGCGGGAAGCGATCACGCAGGCGGTGCAGGATATCGCGGATAACGGCGCCGGTGGGCGAGGTGACGACGCCGATCACTTCGGGGAGGAACGGCAGTTCTTGTTTCAAGCCCTCATCGAACAAACCTTCCGCCAACAGTTTCTTGCGCCGGTCTTCGAGCAGTTTCAGGAGCGCGCCTTCGCCGGCCACCTCCATGCTTTCGATGATGATCTGATAGCGTGAGCGGCCGGGATAGGTGGACAAGCGCCCGGTGACGATCACCTCCAACCCGTCTTCGGGCGCGAGGCCCAAGCGGCCCACGGTGCCCCGCCAGCAAACCCCGTCGAGCACCGCCTTTTCGTCTTTCAAAGCAAGGTACATATGACCGGAGGCGGGCTTCGACAGCCCCGATATTTCGCCGCGCACCCGGACATGGGCGAAGCGCTCTTCGACTGACCGCTTCAGAGATTGGGAAATCTCAGAGACCGAATAAATCGGCGCGTTGCCGCCTTCTGTTTCTGGGTCTGGTAATTCGCTCATTCTAGGTCATAATTTATGGTACAAATCGTCGCCCGTACACAGGCGATTGACGATCTTGGGCTAATCTCAGACTAATCTTGGGCTAATCTTCGGGGGGGATAAATGAATATTCTGGTTGTCGGCGGCGGCGGCAGGGAACACGCCCTTTGCTGGGCGCTGGCCAAGTCGCCCGATTGCGGCGCCCTTTATTGCGCGCCGGGCAATGCCGGCATCGCCGATGTCGCCGAATGCGTCGCCATCGGCGCCGAAGACATAGGCGCGCTGGTGGCGTTCGGGCAGCGTACATCCATCGATCTGGTGGTCGTCGGGCCGGAGGGGCCGCTGGTGATCGGCCTGGTCGATGCCTTGCAGGATGCCGGCATCCTGGCCTTCGGGCCGAACAAGGCGGCGGCCATCCTGGAAGGCTCGAAAGCCTTTATGAAAGACCTGTTCGCCAAATATGATATTCCCACCGCCGCTTACGGGCGCTTTACCGACCAAGATGAAGCCGCCGCTTATGTGCGCGCCCAAGGGGCGCCGATCGTCGTCAAGGCCAGCGGTCTCGCCGCCGGCAAGGGCGTCATCCTTTGCGGCACCGTCGATGAAGCCATCGATGCCCTCGGCGTCATCATGCGGGACCGCGCCTTCGGCGCTGCCGGCGACGAGGTGGTAATCGAGGAATTTTTGGAAGGCGAAGAGCTGAGCTACTTCGCCCTGGTCGATGGCCAGACCGCACTGCCTTTGGTCTCCGCCCAGGATCACAAAGCCGTCCATGACGGCGACGTCGGCCCCAACACCGGCGGCATGGGCGCCTATTCGCCGGCGCCGGTGCTAACCCCGGAATTGGACGCCGAGATCATGGCGCGCATCATCCGTCCGACCATTGATGGCATGGCCGCCGAGGGCAGACCCTATTCGGGCGTGCTGTTCGCCGGGCTGATGATTACCGAAGACGGCCCAAAGGTCATCGAGTTTAATGCCCGTTTCGGCGACCCAGAATGCCAGGTGCAAATGACGCGGCTGAAGTCTGATCTGTTGCCTTTGTTGCTGGCCACCGCAGAGGGGCGGCTGGGCAACATCGAAGCCGCCTGGCACGAAGGCTCGGCGCTGCTGGTGGTGATGGCCGCCGATGGTTATCCGGGCTCTTATGAAAAAGGCACGCCTATCAATGGCTTAGGCGCGGCGGGCGGCGTCGATGGGGTCACCGTTTTTCACGCCGGCACGCGCGCCGAGGGCGCCGCCGTGCTCGCCAATGGCGGCCGCGTGCTGGGAGTTACGGCATTGGCGGCGGACATCAAGTCGGCGCAAGCCGCCGCTTACCAGGCGGTGGATTTGATCGACTGGCCGGGCGGCTTCTGCCGCCGGGATATCGGCTGGCGGGCCATCGGGCGGACCTAAGGTTTCAGCAACAACGAGCCGGCATATTTCCGGCCCTCCAAATCCCGATGCGCGTCGGCGGCTTGGGCAAGCGGGTAGCTCTTGCCGATCTCGACTTTGAGGACACCACTGGCCACCAGATCATACAGCTCATCCGAATAATAGGCGCGGTCGCGCGCCTCGCGGATATGGTCGGAGAACGCCGGGCGGGTGACGGTGAGCGATCCGTGCTTGGCCAGCAACAACAGATCGAGAGGATCGGGATGGCCGGACGCATTGCCGTAATTGACCAGCGTGCCGTAGCGCCTGGTGCAGAGGATCGATTGGGCGAAGGTGTCCTTGCCGACCCCATCGAGCACCGCGGCGACGCCGTCCGGCACGATGTCTTTGACGGCGGCTACGAAGTCCACGTCCCGGTAAAGGATGGTATGATCGCAGCCCAAGGCGCGGGCCAATGCGGCCTTAACTTCTGATCCCACGGTGCCGATTACGGTGGCGCCCAAATGCTTGCACCATTGCACCAGCAATAAGCCGACGCCCGAGGCTGCGGCGTGGATGAGCACCGCATCGCCAGGCCCAGGCTTGCAGTAGCGGTGGATGACCATGGACGCGGTCAGGCCCTTGAGCATCATCGCCGCCGCCTGATCGTCGCTAATTTTGTCGGGCAATTTGAACAGGCACGACGCCGGCACGTTGCGCGCCTCCGCATAGGCGCCGGTGTTTTCATAGAACGGCCCGCCGACGCCCACATAGGCGGCGCGCTCCCCCACCTGAACGCCTTCGGCGCCGGCGCCCACTTCTTCGATGACGCCGGCGGCCTCGTTGCCGATGATCACCGGGAATTGCAGTGGCTTGGCGATATAAAAGCCGCCGCTGCGGACATTCACATCGGAATAATTGACGGCGATGGCGCCATGGCGGAGGCGCACCTCACCGGGGCCCGGCGGCGCCAGTTCGGTATCACCCCACTGCAATACCTCCGGCCCGCCGTTTGCGTGGATTTGAATGGCTTGCGTCATGCCTCACCCTAACAAATCCGCGCCCCGCTTCAAGGACATGACGCTGAAGGAAAGCCAGCCCTTGATGGATTACCTGTTCGCCGTCAATGGTGATGCGCCGCAACGAATTTTTGCGGCGCTATCAGTTTTTCGCCCTAAGCTGATCCCAGGCGGCCTTGCCCCAGGCGGCGTGCGCAATCTCGACGGCGGCCAAAAGCGCGGCATCCAGGCTGGCCGTGCTTTTGGGTGCGATTTTGGCGCCGCTGGCAAACGTCTTGTCGTTGACGGTATCGAATTTCGTTTGCGCTTTCTTCGGGCTGTACAGGGAAATGACGGTCAAAACGTCTTCGCCTTCGAGGGGCATATTGCGCAAATCCACGTTGATCTGATACACCGCCGGCCCGGACTCTTTGTAGGGCAATTCGGTCAGGAACATGGTCGCGGTGAAATTCAGCGGCGCACCGCCCGCCCGGCATGCGAACGGGACCGCGTAATCGGCGGTGCGCTGCAATTCCCTTTCGATCCGGCTTTTGCCTTCGAACTCGATCACGTAGCGGCAGGCCAATTTTCCGGGGCCGGCGGCGCGGCCCTCGATTTTCGATTTCAGCGCGCCATCGATCAGCGGCGCCGCCATTTTCGAATAGACAAATCCCAATTGATTTTTATTGGTGCGCACCTGAATCCAGCCGGTGCCCCTGGCGCGCCCCACTGATCGGATAAGCGTGCCGCGTTTGAAGCGCCCGATGCGCTTGGACTTGGTGTTCGGGCCGCCGCGAACATTGATATCGCGGAGGATCACATAAGGCGCCTTTTCCGGGACGATGGCCACCGGCTTGGCCTTGCGGGCGGGCTTTTTCTTTTTGGCTTGGGCGAATTGCTGGGCGAGAAAAATATGGGATTGCGCATCCGATCCGGGCGAAGCAGCGCTTTCGGCGCGCACCAACCCAATCGATAGCATCGACAGCCCGGCCGCCAAGCCGGCCAATGGCAGGAAAACCCCGGTCATATTTCCGCTTCTCCCGTCGCGCCCGCGCCCCATCCACCCGCCATCCAATGGATCAGCATCGGGCGAAGATTACCGGCACGAACGCTGCTTGGGACCATACCCAATGTACCCGCTTGGTTGCAAAGACATACTCTCGCGATTCTGCATTTTGGACGCAGCTATTAAGAAATATGGATTTATCCACAGAAATATTCACCAAATCTTGTGGTACCTGTTGCGAAATCCCCGATATATAGTACAACCAACAACATGTTGGGGTTCAGGGAAAAAATTGGCGAAACGCCGCATTTGAACCCACGGGGATCGTAAACCGAATGCGGGCCGGCACTTCGATGGCTCGCAAATTCAGGGGAGCTTGTATATTCATGGCGACGGAATTTGAATGGACGCGGGATCGGGTCGAGGAATTAACCAAATTTTGGGCATCGGGACTTTCGGCCAGCGAGATTGGCCGCCGCATGGGAATTACCAAGAATGCCGTGGTCGGCAAGGTGCGGCGCCTCGATCTTGCCATGCGCCGCCAGCCGCCGCCGCCGAAGCGCCCGGCCAGCGTCGTCACCCTGGACCGTTTGAAGGCGGATATGTGTTCGTGGCCCAGCGGCGAGCCGGGAAAGCCGGATTTCCGTTTCTGCGGAAAAGTCGCCGTCGATGGCAAGCCCTATTGCGCCGAGCATTGCGCCCGGGCCTATATTCCATCGACCAAGAAGAAAGCCAGCGCCGCCGCTTAGGCCAAAACCTAGTTCTCTTTGCCGTCGAAATTCAGGGCGCCCTCGCCAACCAGGGTTTCCGCCGTCTCGATCAGGCGCAGCATGGCTGCGTCGAAGCGGTATCCGGGGACCCCTTCGCGAAACTGGAACAACAAATCTTCCATATAGAGCTTCACCGAGTTGTCGCTCATATTGCCGTAGAGTTTGTTGTGCAGCTCGGTTTTGTCTTCGGACGAATGCAGGAGCACCAGAATATCGTCATGGGCGGCGGTGCGCAGCAGAGCCTGAATGCCGGTATTGTTGGCGGAGCGTAATCGCGCCAGGAAACGCTCGTAGCGCTCGGTGCGGGCGGCGGGGTCGAGAAAATCGCCGATTTCCCGGTTGAGGCGCGCCAAACCATCCCAATCGAGGGTCAGGCGCTGATCCTCGATGATGATCTCAAACTGATCCTGGTTCACTCTGTTAACTTCGATTTTCATCGGGCCACCAGCGATTTGCAGAGCGTGAAACAGGCTTACATAGCCCGCTTCGAAATACAATAGACCGGAATTGTTTAACGGGGCGTTGACTGCTACCAAATCAGAAATGGCGTATCTAGATCACATCGAAATCTGCAACCGGCACGATCTCGCCGCCTTTAGGCCCTTGGCTGCGGCGGGCCAGGCGATCGGCTATGTGGCCGGCGGGCTGGCGGACATCATTCTTGGCCATGGCGCGGTTATTCAGGCCGACGGCAACGGGCTGCGCCTTGATGCGCGCTTGGACAGCTTCGCGGCCCGCTCCGCCGCCATCGCCGGGCTGGTGGGCGATTTGGCGGTGGCGGGGCATATTCCGGGCCTGCGCGGCGAATTGTACCCGGTGGCCGCCGCCTATGGGGACACAGCTCTGTTCGCCATCGACCGCGCTGCCGTGCCGCCCTTCGGCATTCGCGGCTACGGCGTCCATATCAACGGCTTTTGCCGTGACCGTTCGGGGCAGATCCATATGTGGATCGGGCGCCGCAGCGCGGCTCAGATTTTGTGTCCCGGCATGCTCGACAACATGGTCGCCGGCGGCCTGCCCATCGGGCTCAGCCCCATGCAAAATGTTATTAAGGAATGCGCCGAGGAAGCCGGCGTTCCCGAAGCGCTGGCCGCAAAGGCGGTCGCTGCGGCTGAGATCGCTTACGTGATGGAAATGGATGGCAACCTCCGCCAGGACCGGATGTTCTGTTTCGATCTGGAGCTGCCCAACGATTTCACGCCGGTCAACCAGGACGGCGAGGTGGCCGAATTTTATCTGTGGCCGATCGAAAAGGTCGCCGAAATTGTTCAGGGTACCATGCAATTCAAATTCAACTGCCCCCTGGCGATCATCGATTTTCTGATTCGCCACGGGCTTATAGCGCCCGGCGATGCCGATTACGCAGTGCTGGTAAAGGGCTTGCACCAATCTCTATAGACCGGCAGAACGTAGCCAAGCTTGTACCCAGACCTGAGGAGACGCCAAAATGGCACAGCAAAGTTGGACCGTTTATCTTTCCGGTGAAATTCACTCAGATTGGCGGGACGTGATCCGCGCCGGCTGCAAGGACAAGGACCTGCCCGTAGAATTGCTGGCGCCGGTGACCAACCACGACGCCTCGGACGATTGCGGCGTCAATATTCTGGGCTCCGAAAACTCCCCCTTCTGGAAAGACCACAAGGGCGCCCAGGTGAACGCCATCCGTACCCGCACGCTGATCGAAAAATCCGATATCGTGGTGGTCAAGTTCGGCGACAAGTTCAAGCAATGGAACGCCGCCTTCGATGCCGGCTTCGCCGCCGCGCTTGGCAAGCCGATGATCGTGCTGCACGCCGAAGAGCACACCCACGCCCTGAAAGAAGTGGACGCCGCCGCCCTGGCGGTCGCCGAAACCCCCGATCAGGTGGTCCGGGTCCTCGATTACGCCATCAACGGGACGCTTTGAGGCTGGCGATTGCCGTGCCGGCCTTGTCGCCACCCCGGGCGATTTGAAACAGGCTTAATTCGACAAAATCGAACGCCGTATAGGGCTCGGCCGGGGCGAAAAACTCGACCCCGGCAAAGCCGCGCCAATCGCCGTTTTCGTCGCGGGTGAACACCTCGTCGAAGCGTAGAAGCGCGCCCCGCGCCTGGATCAGCCCGTCGAGGCCGCGCTTCAATTCGATCTCCAGCCGCCGCGCCGGCTTGTTCGCAAACTCCACCAGGATGATCGCCGGAAAGATGTCGTAGTCGCCGAACACCATATTGAAAAAGATCGCCGCGCCGGGCGGAATGTCGCCGTCCTTGACCGTGAAATCGAACACAAAGACCGGATTGTTGGGCGTTTGCGGACCGTCCTCGTCGGGCCAGTCCCGGTCCGGGGCCGACGCCGAGAGCGCCAGATCGGTCCAGTTTGATCCCCGGCTGGCGTTATGGATTTTGGCGCAGCCCTCGCAGAAGATGGCCCGGTCGAGCAATTCGCCGGGCAGCCGGTTGTCGAAATCATCGCCGGAAAAGACGCGGACGACGCCGTCCAGATTGAGATCGGGCAGAAACTCGCCGGGCCTGAGCACGCCGTCGCCGTTGACATCGGCGGCCTCGCCGGGGCCCGCTTCCGGGGTCAGAAACGCCGAGCGCAGCAGCTTCCTTGTATCTAGAAATCCGAAGCCATCGTTATCGCCGATACGCATGAAGCGGAACGGCTCAGCGCTTGCGGGCAGAGGCAGAGGCAGCGCGGCGACAAAAATCGCCAAACCCAAAATCTGCAATGCTCGTCTCATGGCTCATTGATTCCCGTCTCATTGATCCCCGTCTCATCGATCCCAGTCTCATTGATTCCCGTCATGGCTATGACGTCCGCCGGGCTATGGCCTTCGCTGCGAAGGTTTTGCAAGGTGGCGGGATTGTCCCTTTTCGCCAACCGCTGCCCGTCCGGTCCAGTCAAAAGACCGTGAAACCGGTATTCGGGAACGTCCAGTTCCAGGAGCGCTTGAAGGAGCCGGTGCAGATGCGCGGCGGAGCGTAAGTCATCGCCCCGGGTCACCAGATTGATCCCTTGGGCATGATCGTCGAGGACCGCCGACAAATGATAGCTGGTGGGCGTGTCTTTACGGGCCAGGACCGCATCGCCGAAAATCTGCGGCGCCGCTATCTGCTCGCCCGCGTCCCGGTCGATCCAGGTGAGCGGCTCGCCCAATAATTCGGTGCGCGCCCGCGCCCGCGCCCGCGCCATATCAATACGCAAAGCAAATGGCGCCCCGGATGCGATATGGGCGCCGCGCTCTTCCACGTCCATCGCGCGGCAGGTGCCGGGGTAGAGCGGACCTTCCGGACCCTGCCCCCTGGCGTGGGGGGCGCCCGCCGAGCTGGCGATCTCGGCCAGAATTTCTTTGCGGGTACAGAAGCAGGGATAGACCAAATCTTCCTCTTGCAGCCGGCTCAACGCATGGCGGTATTCTTCCATATGCTCCGACTGGCGGCGCACCGGCAGCTCCCAGTCCAGCCCCAGCCAGGCCAGATCGTCTTCGATGGCGGCGATGAATTCCGGGCGGCAGCGGGTGCCGTCGATATCTTCGATGCGCAACAAAAAGCGCCCGCCGTCCGCTTTCGCCGCCCGTTCGGCAAACAGGCCCGAATAGGCGTGCCCCAGATGCAGATGCCCGGTGGGCGAGGGGGCGAAGCGGGTGACGGAAGGCGGCACAGGCGTGAACTCCTTGGGGCCTTAAGCGGTTGATATGGTCCCGGCACTTATATTTAATCCGAATAGCGGAAATTACCACCCGGAGGCGCGCTATGAATGACATCCCCGATCTGGAAGGCCCGGAATTTGGCCCGGCGGCCGGCGGCGCGGCCCAGCAATTGGTTGTCTTCGTGCATGGCTACGGCGCCGACGGCAACGATTTGATCGGCCTGGCGCCGCACTTCGCCGATCTCATGCCGAACGCCAAATTCGTCTCCCCAAACGCGCCGTTCCCTTGCGAGGGCGCACCGTTCGGCTATCAGTGGTTCCGCCTGACGGAACGCACCGAGCCGGAAATGCTGGCCGGGGCGCGCACCGCGCAGCCCACCCTTGAGAAATATATCAACACGCAATTGGCGGCGGCGGGATTGGAAGACCGCAATCTGGCGCTGATCGGATTTTCCCAAGGCACCATGATATCGCTGTTTACCGGGCTGCGCCGGGAACGCCCGATGGCCGGCATCCTCGGCTATTCGGGCCGCCTGGTGGGCGCCAATGCGCTGGCCGCCGAGATATCGGCGCGCCCGCCGGTGGTGCTGGTCAATGGCGACGCCGACGAGTTGATCCCGGCCGACCAGCAAGCCAAGGCGCTGGACGCCTTGCAAGGCGCGGCGGTGCCGGTGGAAGGCCATATCCGGGCCGGCCTCGGCCATTCCATCGACGAGGCCGGGCTCGATATCGGGCGCCGTTTCATGGCCCGCATATTCGGCCTTCAGGCGCCCTGATTTATCAAGACGCGGTTGCATTATATCGAACGCTGGCTATGATTTGGCCAACTTGGAGGGGATTGGGGAGTAACATTATGTCCGCGGCGCTGGATAATTGCCCGACGCTGGTCCTGAATGCGGATTTCAGACCGCTCAACTATTTCCCGCTGTCCCTTTGGGGCTGGCAGGAAGCGGTGAAGGCGGTGTTCCTCGGCCGCGTCAACGTGGTCTCCGAATATGACCAAACCATCCGCTCGCCCAGCTGGGAGATGCAGGTGCCCAGCGTCATTTCCTTGAAAGCCTATGTGAACCTTTCGAGGCGCCCGGCCTTTACCCGTTTCAACGTCTTCCTGCGCGACCAGTTCGCCTGCCAATATTGCGGCTATGATTTCGCGACCCAGGACCTCACCTTCGATCACGTGGTGCCGCGATCGCGCGGCGGGCGCACCGAATGGACCAACGTGGTCGCCGCCTGCGCGCCCTGCAACTTGAAGAAAGCCAACAAGCTGACCAATGAAGCCGGCATGCATATGCGGCGCAAACCGATCTCGCCGACCAACCAGCAACTGCAAAAGATGGGACGGCGCTTCCCGCCCAATTACCTGCACGAAAGCTGGCGCGATTTCCTCTATTGGGATAGCGAGTTGGAAGCCGGATAAACCGATCAATTTCTTGCCATACGAGTAATCTAGAAATAATCTCGTGCGACATATTTCAAATTGACCCCCCTTACGGTTTATGACGGTTCGTTACGGTTCGTTACGGTTCCTTACGGTTTTTTTCCAAATTGGCGCGACAATTTTTCAGAAATCCGCCATTAGGGTGGTTGCGGATTTATGGCGTAAATCCGTGCCGCGCGCGCCGATACGGCCACCAACGCGGCGCGCCGCCCGGCTGCGAAA
>Ga0209501_10000795_pt1 | contig 37179 bp, 33 predicted proteins | sample ArcticOcean_MG_C_4_FD_187434 | JGI IMG/M metagenome (GOLD analysis project Ga0209501, IMG submission 187434) | Marine microbial communities from western Arctic Ocean - ArcticOcean_MG_CB4_134 (SPAdes) (version 2) | ecosystem: Environmental > Aquatic > Marine > Oceanic | place: Arctic Ocean...
GCCCGAAGTGCCGTGATGATCTGCTCCGGCGTGTGTCGTCTCCTGCTCATTGCTGACCTCCTCGCTGAATCTCCGACCAGCTCAGATCCTAACATCCGCTCTGGTCTCCTTTCAGGGGGTCACGCCAACTGCACTCGTGCGGCGGAGTGTGGCCATCGAAACCAGAGTCGAGGTGGGTGTGAAAGCTGGGCCGGAGCTTATCATCAAGGCGGATGCCGACCAACTCGAGCAACTGCTGATCAATTTGCTGAGAAACGCGGTCGATGCCGCCCTCGAAACCGACGGTCGCGTAGAATTATCGTGGTCGACGGGAGGTGATCAGTTTCAGATGGTGGTCACGGACGAGGGGCCGGGCCTTCCGACCGACACCGGAAATCTGTTCGTGCCATTCTACACTACCAAACCCGGGGGCAGCGGCATCGGCCTGGCCCTCTGCCTCCAGATTGCGGAAGGCCACGGTGGTACTTTGACGCTCGAAAACGCCGCGACGGGAAGGGGCGTTCGGACCTGCCTTACCCTGCCTTTGGAAGTTGGGCGATCTACGGCCCCCCGAACACAGAAACGGGGAAGGCTCTCGTAACCGTATTGCCCAGACTGTCCGTGACTGTGACGGCGAGGGTCCACCGACCTCCCACGTCCAGATCGAAGTCGGTCACCACGTAGCGGCCCGCGCCTTGATTTTCGGCGATCCTGTGCCTGCCTCCTCGCGCCGAGGGCTCCTCCGGGATGCCCTCGATGGAGACTACGGCGCCCGGAACCTGATCCCCTCCAACGTCCGTGACGTCGAGGATGAGGCGTGTTGGACCGATCAGGGCGGGCGTGGGCGACACGAGGAGCGTCACCTCCAGTTGGGGTTCTGGTGGTGACGCCAAACATCCGACCACACTCAAGGCCATCATCAGCAACAGGGAGGACAGACGTCTTCTACCAAAGGGTCGCCACGCTCGATTTCTCTCATGCTCAAGCGAATTCAAGGGCCGTCCGTGCTCCGGAGTTGTACGGTGGTGGCGAATTGAACTATCCAAGTGGCGGATCGCGATTTTGAGATAGCGGGGTTCGTGAAAGTTCTCAAGATTGGCGACACCTGTTTTTCCCCGATCTCCACGAGAAAAAAGCTTGGCGCGTCCGTCCGGGTTCTCCTATGTTTCGCTTAGTCTCGTGGTCCGATTTCCCTACCCCTCGATGACTGCTTGGGGGATGATGAGGTTGGGTCGAACGTCGTTTCCTGATGCGCTTATTCGGCGCGGAGCCCGAGGTTACGGGCTGGACCAATCAATGAGCGATTCTGTACCCCGAATGACGACGCTTCTGGTCGTAGAGCGTGAACCCGTGCGGATTGATGCGCTTCGAGAGCATCTCCGTAACACGGACGAGGGTACGCGCCTCGATGGGGCAGGGGATCTGGCCGGAGCTTTGGAACGGCTTTCGACCGGAGGCGTCGATGCTGTGATCCTCGACCCGGATTTACCCGACAGCCAGGGCATCGTAACCTTTGAACGTATGCACGCGTTCGCCCCCAATGTTCCAGTAATCGTAATGACGAGTGAAGGGGAGGATGATCTCGCCGTTCGCGCTGTTCAGGGTGGAGCGCAGGATTGCATGCGCGAAGAAGAGGCCGAACCTTCAGTCCTTTTTCGGTCCGTCCGCTATGCGATCGAGCGTCACAGACTGCTCGCCGCGCTTCGAAGCTTGTCCTTGATCGACGGCCTCACGGACTTGTACAATCGGCGGGGGTTCAACGACCTCGGCGAGCAATACCTCAAACTTGCTCTACGCTCATCCCAACCGGTTTCCCTCATCTGCCTCGATATCGACCGATTCAAGACGATCAACAAGACGCTTGGCCATCATGTGGGTGATCGGGCTCTGTTGTGCGTGGCCGACATGCTTCGGGATACGTTCCGGCGGTCGGACATCGTTGCACGAATGACCGGGGACGAGTTCGCCGTTCTAGCTTTTGAAACGTCGGCTGAAAACGCCGAGACGCTCGTCGGGCGGCTAGTGGCGGAGTTGGCTGAACTGAACGATTCGCCCAAAGAACGATTTCAACTCTCCCTGAGCGTCGGCTTGGCGCGACACGATGGGGGTGATACGATCGCCCTCGACGAGTTGCTCCGGCGAGCGGCCGAGGCGATGCACGAGGAAAAGAACGGCAAGAGAAGGGCACTGACGCCGTGATCCCGGACGAAACAGCCACGGATTTTGATCCCAATGCCAGAAGGGGGCTCGATGAACCGGACTCCGTAGCGCGAGCTCCGGACACCGGAGCCGAGGCGATCATCGATTCCCCCGCAGCGGATCCTGGCACCGACGATCTGAAGTGAGGAGGAGGCTGTGAAGGGCCGTCCTCGCGCGGAACAATCGTGGTTGGAGCATGTCGCCGAAGAGTCCGGGTTGGATGGAGGACCATCGAGGAACCGGGAGATCGACCCTGCGGATTACGACGCGGACGAATCGGAGGAACCGGAAGCGGCCACCACGGATCTCGCCGAGCCCGAACCGAACACCCAAGAAGCGGTAGTCACCCCCAAGGCGTCTTCTCCGGTAGTTGCGGGGCGCAAAGTAGCCTCCGCCACCATGGTACACTGGCTCGTACGTGTTGCGGAACGAGCAGGTCTTGAGGGAGAACGTCCCGCCGTCCCTCCGAACACGGACGCGAAAACGGCTTGGCCGGTGGTGGCCCGAGCGTACAAGTTAAAGGACTCTGCCCTGTGCCGGTTGGTTGCTACCTATTTCCGGCTCGATGTTGCAGAATTCGCGGTCCGTGACCCGAACGCCCCGCTCCTCGTGCCTGAGGCGATGGCGCGAAGGCATCACGTCTATCCGCTCTACGAAACGGATCGCCACCTCCTCGTCGCTACCTGCGATCCCACCCAGGTGGAAGCGGAGCGCGCCCTGGGATTTAGCACCGGCAGAACCACGGTGTTTCAAGTGGCCTCTCCTCAGGCGATCCAGGAGATCTTGGATGACCGATTTTCGCCTGAGCTAGCCATCGAATCACTCCTCGACGACTTCGCGGACGATCTCGATGACGACGCGGTTAAGCTCGTCGAGGAGATGGGACCCGAGTCGGTCTCACAGGAAGATGCCGGTACGACGCCGGTCGTGAAGCTCACGAACCTCATCATTCGTGACGCCATCGCACAGAAAGCTTCCGACATCCACATCGAGCCCGGGCGACGGATCGGAGTAATTCGATACCGAGTGGATGGGGTCCTCAGAAAACACATGGATCTCCCGATGACGGCGATGAACCGGGTGATCTCACGCATCAAGATCTTGTCCAAACTCGATATCGCAGACCGACTGCGCCCTCAAGACGGCAAAGCCCACGTTCGAGTCCAGAATTTGGCCTACGACCTACGTGTGTCCACGATCCCGGCCGGTAGGTCCTCCGAGAAGTGCGTGATCCGTGTGCTCGACTCCAACGCTCAGGAAACCCTCGAGGACCTCTCGCTGCCGGTCTACTAGCTGGAGCGTTTGCGCCAACTCCTCAAGATGCGTGAGGGCATCGTGCTCGTGACGGGTCCCACGGGGTCGGGGAAGACCACGACCCTGTACGGGGCGTTACGCGAGTTGGCCGACGGTAAGGTCAACATCATGACCGTCGAAGACCCGATCGAATACGAACTCGCTCAAATCACGCAGACGCAGGTGGAGACGAAGCAAGGAGTCACGTTTGCCACCGCCCTGAGGGCGATTCTCAGACAGGATCCCGACGTCATTTTGGTGGGAGAGATTAGAGATCAAGAGACCGCGGAGAGCGCCTCGCACGCTGCCATGACGGGCCACTTGGTGCTCGCCACCGTACACGCCAACGACGCCGTGAGTGCTGTGGCGCGGATGGCGGACATGGGTCTTGCTTTCGGCACGATCGCTTCAACCCTGAGGGGCGCGATCGCCCAACGCCTCCTGAGACGCGTATGTGCGGCTTGCGCCGAGCCTGTGCGGGGGACGTTGACGCCCGAGGAGCAGCGGCTGACCGACCAGCATGAGGTCGAACCGATGGTGCGGGCGGTGGGTTGCGTCGAGTGCGGGTTCACGGGATATAAAGGTCGCATCCCGGTGAATGAGGTCATGATGGTAGGACCACGCTTCCAAACTGCGGTGGAGGCCCGCAAGGGCTGGCAGACCCTCCACCGCCTCGCGATACAAAGTGGCATGCGTACGATGCATCAGGTGGCCTTGGACTGGGTTACGCAGGGAAAGACCACGCTAGTGGAGGTCGAACGGGCGCTCGGGCAGTATACGGCCGATGAAGAGGCCCAAGAAGCCGTTGGCCCCACGCGGATCCTAGTGGTAGACGATGATGAAGAGGCCCGCCTCATGGCAGCGGATCTCCTCGGGAGGGAGGGGTACGAGGTGTCGATCGCCAAGGACGGATACGAGGCCGTGGAGCGGCTCAATGCCGATCCGGACTTCAGCCTGGTGATCTTGGATTTGACGATGCCCGGCATGGACGGCCGCGCCGTGCTCGACCGAATTCGCGGGTCGAAAGACACCGCAGCCATCCCCGTGTTGATCAGTACGGCGTTTGGAGGGGAGGCCGTGGAGACCGAACTTCTCGAGGCCGGTGCGGACGACTTCCTGGAGAAGTCCGGTGACGCCAAACGGTTCGTCGCGAGGGTCCGGGCCGTCCTTCGACGTGCGGTGATGTAGGACCGAAAACCGTCGGTCCCGACGAGCCGAGCGAACCCGCCTCGTCGGGACCCCTGTGGGCGTGGAACGGTAGATTGACAGGCGTGCCCCAGCCCTGCGAGGTTACTGGGCTTTGAAGCGGGCATTACCTGAGGCGGACCATCCTGATGTTCAATTCCATACGAGCCCGGATCATCGTCATTCTTCTGGCGATCGGGGTCAGCATAGGGTACCTGGTCACCAACCAGATCAAGTTGGGCCTCGACCTCCAGGGTGGCATGCACCTGGTCCTCGAGGTAGACGATCCCGAAGAAACGATGACGGCCGACGCTCGGGCCGACGCCATCGACCGTGCGGAGCGTATCCTTCGTACGCGCATCGATGAGTTTGGCGTCGAAGAGCCGATCATCCAGAAGGTGGGACGCGAGCGCCTCATCGTGGAGTTGCCCGGAATCGGCCTCAATGAAGAGAATCGGGCCAAGAACGTCATCCAACAGTCTGCATTCCTCGAGTTCAAACTCGTTCTTCCGGTGACCGCACTCGAGGCTGCGCTGGCTCGGATGGACCGGCAGATCGTTGGCGCACTGGGTATCGACTCCTTGCGCGCGCTCGGCCGGGACACAGAGGGCCCTACGACCGACATTCAAAACCTGATCTTTGGCGGCGAGGTTCCGGACAGCACCGGCGCCCAAGCGGACAGTACGGGGGTCGAAAATGAGGCCGAGGAAGCCGAGGAAGAAGACCAGACCGTCAACCTCCGGCCGCTGACGGCACTGCTTGCTTCGGGAGATGTCGAAGGCGCCTATTTAGTGGCGACCGAGGACGTGGAGATCGCCACTCAATTCCTCGAGTTGCCGCAGGTACAACGAGCACTTCCGAGGAACGTCTCGCTGCACTGGGAGGGGGAGTTGATCGGCGTGGGACAGAGGACGTACCGCCGACTCATGGTGACCGAAGAAAACTCGTTCGTAACGGGCGATATGTTGGAGGACGCTATTGCGCAGCGTGATCCGCAGTTCAATCAGGCTCAGGTGGCTTTTCAATTCAACCGAGCCGGGGGCCGCCGGTTCTCGAATTTTACGACGCAACACATCGGTGATCACATCGCCATCGTCCTCGATGATGAGATCGTAAGCGCTCCGATCGTTCAAGATCGCATCGGGGCTTCGGGTGTCATCAACATGGGTAACGCGGACATCTCCGATGCGGGCGACCTCGCGCTGGTGCTCCGCGCGGGCGCGCTGCCGGCCCCTCTTCAGATCATGGAGGAGCGGACGGTCGGACCTTCGCTCGGGCAGGACTCCATCGACCGAGGCCGTATCGCGGGCATCATCGGGATGGTCTTCGTGGTCGTGATCATGACCCTCTACTATCGCGTCGCCGGAGTTCTGGCAGTGGCGGCGCTGGGTGTATACCTCCTGCTGGTGTTGGGTGGTCTCGCGGCGTTCGGCTTTACGTTGACGCTGCCCGGGATGGCCGGGCTGATTCTTTCCGTGGGTATGGCCGTAGACGCGAACGTGCTCATTTTTGAGCGAATACGAGAGGAGTTGATCCTCGGGCGGGCTACGCGGACTGCCGTGGACGAGGGTTTTGCCCACGCGCTTTCGGCGATTGTGGACGCGAACATTACGACGCTCATCACCGCGCTCATTCTCTTTCAGTTTGGAACCGGGCCCGTCAAGGGCTTCGCGGTGACCCTCGCGATCGGAATCGTGGCCTCGTTCTTCTCCGCGTTGTACGTGACGAGAAGTTTCTTCCTAATTTACTTGTCGGGAAAGAAGGCCTCAGACCCGATCAGCATCTGAGACGGATCTTATGCGACTCTTCGACAAAGCCGAGTTTCAGTTCATCGACCAACGGCGCAGGGCGTATGTCGCCTCCGCAGGTCTGATCGTGGTGGGGATCGCGGCGATGATTTTTAACGTCGTTTCGATCGGAAGTTGGCAGAACTACGGAGTCGACTTCACGGGAGGTTCACTCATCCAGGTCGAGTTCCACGAGCCGACCACGGCTGCGCAGCTTAGGGCTGCTCTGGGCGGGGCTCAGGCACCGCCGATTACGCGGTTCGGCGAGGAAAACGACTTTACGATCCGCGCGCCGCTTGAGGGGGACGACATCGAAGCGGTTGCCATCCGCTTCGATGAGCAGATGGCTACGGCGTTCGGTAGTTCAGCGTTCACGGTCGTTCGGACCGAATCGGTGGGACCCAAAATCGGAGCCGAGCTCGAGCGTAATGCCGCGCTGGCGATTTTGTTCTCCTTCCTTTTGACGATGATCTACATCGCGATGCGTTTTGAACTTCGTTTTGGCTTGGCCGCGGTCATCGCGACCCTCCACGACATTCTCATCACGCTCGGCTTTCTGGCGTTCTTCAAGGTCGAGATCGCCCTGCCGACGGTGGCAGCCATCCTTACCATCGTCGGGTACTCGCTGAATGACACCATCGTCGTTTTCGATCGTGTTCGCGAAAATCTCAACGCCAAGGGTGGACGGCGCCAAGATCCGAAGGAGCTCGTGAACGGTTCCATCAACGAGACCCTTCCTCGGACGGTGCTCACGTCAGGCACTACGCTAGTGGTTCTTCTGGCGCTCCTCCTCGTGGGGGGTGCGGTGATTCGTGACTTCACGTTCGTGCTGATGTTGGGTGTCGCGGTGGGGACCTACTCGTCGATCTTCGTGGCGTCGCCCGCCTTGCTGGAGATCCAGAAACGGTTCGGCGATGGTACGGCGGGCCGCGAGCGCCGCAAGAAGCGCGGGGCCCAGACCAGCACCGCTTAGAAGGTTCCACGGGTCGTGTTCGACAGCCATTGCCACCTTACAGACGGCCGCTTCGACGACGATCGGGCGGCCGTGATCGATGCGGCCTTGGATGCTGGTGTCACCCGGATGGTCACGGTTGCTTCGGATCTCTCAGACGCCCGGGTCGCCGCGGAGTTGGCGCGTGGGCATCCGGCGCTCTGGTCGACCGCCGGCATCCATCCACACGAGGTTGGCGAGGCTAGAGCGGCGGACCTCACAGCGTTGCGGGAACTCGCCGGCAGCTGGGCCGAAGTGGTGGCCATCGGCGAAACCGGCCTGGACTACTTCTACGAGCACTCTCCTCGAGAACTTCAACGGAGTTTCTTCGAGGCGCATTTTGAAGTCGCTACCGAACTGGATCTTCCTATTGTGATTCATACGCGGGAAGCCGAAGACGATACGATCGCGATTCTGCGAAACGCCCCCGCCGCCGTACGTAAAGTGCTCCATTGTTTTACGGGCAGCATGAGGCTGTTGGAAGCGGGGCTCGAGGCGGATTGTTACGTCTCGTTTTCCGGGATCATTACGTTCGCCAAGTTCGATGGACAGGAGGCCGTGCGGGCGGTGCCGGAGCAACGCTTACTGGCCGAGACGGACGCGCCTTACTTGGCGCCGGTTCCGCGTCGTGGAAAGCGCAATGAGCCCGCCTTCGTTACTCATGTTGTGGCGGCGCTCGCCGACATCCGAGGTGAGAGCGTGGCCGCGGTTGCGCAAACCACAGCGCGGAACGCGGAGCGATTTTACGCTCTCGGGTCTTAAAGATGCCGCGCACGAGTGAGTATGCCACGCACGATTGAGGTGCTTTCGGATCTGGTGGCGAACCAGATCGCCGCCGGCGAAGTGGTCGAGCGACCTTCGTCCGCCGTGAAGGAATTGGTGGAGAACGCCCTGGACGCACGGGCGAGGCGCATCGACATCGACATCGAACGCGGTGGAAAACGGCGCATCCGGGTGACGGACGATGGGGTCGGTATGGGCCGGGAGGACGCGCTGCTTTCTCTCGACAGGCACGCTACGAGCAAGATCCGCGCGGCCGTCGATCTCCAGTCGGTTGCCACCTTCGGATTCAGAGGAGAGGCGCTCCCGTCCATCGCTGCGGTCTCGCGCTTGACCATCGAGACCAAGGGAGACTCGGACACGCTCGGCACGCGCGTTCGGGTGAAAGGGGGAACGATTGCCGGGCTCGACGACGTACCTCGCCGCCGCGGCACTACCGTCGAGGTCTCCGACTTGTTCTTTAATGCCCCTGCACGGTCGAAGTTTTTGAAGGCGGTAGGAGCGGAGGCCCGCGCGGTCAGTGACGTCGTCAGCGTACTCGCTCTTGCCAACCCGGCGGTGGGATTCGGCCTCACATCGGGCGGACGCGTTCTTCTCGACTTGCCTCCTGCCACCGATCTTACGGCGCGGGTAGCGGCGCTTTGGGGCACGGAGGCGGCCACGACGATGATCGTACTTTCCACCGAGGCCGACGGCGTGCAGGTGCGTGGGTTGATCCAACGGCCGGATGCCGCGAAGAGCGGATTTCGCCGGGCCCACCTCTTCGTGAACGGAAGACCTTTTCGGAGTCGTCCTTTGCTGGCGGCCGTGGATCGTGGATATCGCACGACGATCGCTGAGAGAGTGCGCCCGTGGGCTTTTCTCTATTTGCGGACGCCCCCCGGAAGCGTGGATATGAACGTGCACCCCGCGAAGGCCGAGGTACGTTTTCGAGATGACGCCGCAGTGGAATCTCTGGTCGAGGAAGCGGTACGGGGGGCCCTTACGCCCGACTCCAGCGCCGCCACTTTGGACACACGACTGGCGCCGCCTCAGCTTTTGGTCCGCGAGCCCGGTCCTCCGGGTCGCGATAGTAAACGCGAGGAGGAGAGTCAGACGGCGATGTTCCTCGGCAGTGCCGAGCGCGCGTCTGGCGGGCTTGGCGAGGGGACCGATGCCGCGACCGCTGACGGGGACCCTCACCCCCAGCAGGTGCATCACCCCGGTGCCGAGTCCATCCCCGTTGTCGAGGAGCGGCCTCGACTCTGGCAAGTTCTGAACACCTATGTTCTGGCAGAGACGCGTGAGGGTTTGATCATCATCGACCAGCACTCGGCACACGAACGCATTCTCTTCGAGCGCTTGAGCCGTGCGTTCGAGGAGAGCGGGCAGGCGGGTCAGAGGTTGCTCTTTCCGCTCACCATGCGCCTTTCCAAAGCGGAATTCGAGCAGGTGGAGGCCCTCACCGGTATTCTCAACCGCGTCGGTTTTGAAGTCGAGGGCTTCGGTGGCAACACGATCATCGTTCATGCGGTTCCGGATCCACATCCCTACTTCGACCCGGAGCGTTGCCTCCGGGAGATGATCGACGAGCTGGTGAGGGGGTCGGACCTCACGCGCTCGGCCAAGAACCAGCATGAAAAAATCGCGATGACCTTCGCGTGTAAGGGGGCGATCAAGGCCGGACGAGCCTTGAATGAGGCCGAGATGGAGGAGCTGTTCGACCAGCTCTTCGACACCGAGTTGCCGTATCATGATGTCCACGGTCGCCCCACCATCGTCCGTCTGAGCAAGAGTGAGTTGGAGAGGAAATTCGGTCGGTGAGTGAGTTTTTGGCGATCACGGGGCCGACGACTTCGGGCAAGACGAAGCTCTCGATTGCCGTGGCGGAGGCCCTGGACGGCGAAATCATCTGCATGGACTCGAGGCAGATCTATCGGGGCATGGATATTGGTACCGATAAGGTTTCGCCTGAGCACCGTAGGCGGATACCCCATCACGGTCTCGATATCCGAGACCCCGACGAGTTCTACAGCGCGGGTCAGTTCGGGCGGGACGCGCGTCGCGCGATCGAGGAAATTTCGGGGCGAGGGCGCGTTCCTTTGTTGGTTGGGGGCACGGGCCTCTTCCTGCGATCTCTGACGCATCCGATTTTTGAGCAGCCGGACCTAGACGCTGGCCGCCTCGAAGCCCTTCGCGCTTTCATGGCCAGGCAGCGCACCACCGAGCTGGGACGCTGGGTCCAAGCGCTGGACCCGAGGCGGATCGATCTCGCCCGGGAGGGAGGGCCTCAGCGTCTGGGCCGGACCATCGAGGTCGCGCTCCTCACGGGTCACCCGCTCTCGTGGTGGCACGAGCGAGGTGCCAACGACCAAGAGCCTCTGAGCGGGATGATCTGCGTGCTCGACATGGATCGCGAGGAACTGGACCAGCGCATCGATGCCCGGGTAAGCCGGATGGCCACGGATGGGCTGGTGGATGAGGTGAGGGGTTTGTTAGAAAAAGGGTATGGTCCCGACGATCCGGGATTGAGTGGTACGGGATACCGAGAGGTTGCCGCGTACCTCGACGGTGACATGACCCTGGAAGAGGCGCTCGACCGGATGCGGTCACAAACGAGACAGTATGCGCGCCGGCAGCTCACGTGGTTCAGGCATCAACTACCCGAGGACGTGATGCACCTCGATACTTCTCAACCGCCAGAGGCGCAGGCCTCTCAAGTGATCCATGGATGGACGAACCAGGTATGAAAATCGGAGTCACGTGTTACCCGACGTACGGTGGGTCTGGGGCTGTGGCCACTTCGTTGGGGATCGAATTGGCGAAGCGGGGTCACGAGGTTCACTTCGTGTCGTACGCCCAGCCCTTCCGTTTGGCCGGCTTCCACGAGCGGGTCTTCTTTCACGAAGTCGAGATGGAGCAGTATCCCCTCTTCGAACATCCCCCGTACACCTTGGCCTTAGCCGTCGCGCTGCACGACGCCGCGCGCACCCACGAATTGGATTTGATCCACGTACATTACGCGATTCCTCACGCCACGTCGGCGTGGATCGCTCAGCAGATGCTCGCCGACGACGGACCTCCCATGGTGACCACGCTTCACGGCACGGACATCACCCTGGTGGGGATCCATCCCTCCTTCCAGGCCATCACAAGTTTCTCGATCCTCAAATCTCAGGGGATCACCACGGTCTCCAAGTTCCTCAAGGACCAAACCGTGCGCGACTTCGGAGTCGCGGCGGATGCCATCGAGGTCATTCCCAACTTTCTCGACACCGACGTTTACGTGCCTGACAAAAAGCCCTGTCACCGTCATACGCTCGCCGATCCGGGAGAGAAAATTCTGATGCACGTCTCGAACTTCCGGCCCGTGAAGCGTGTGCATGACGTGGTCAGTGTTTTCGCCGGCGTCGCGAAGGAGATGCCCGCTCGCCTGATCATGATCGGAGATGGCCCCGAGCGGATTCGGGCCATAGAGAAGGCAAAGGCTCTGGGCGTGGAGGATCGTGTGGTATTCCTTGGCAAGCACAGCGCCGTCGAGGAGCTTCTGCCGTGCGCCGACCTGTTTCTGTTGCCGAGCGAATCCGAGTCGTTCGGCCTTGCCGCGCTCGAAGCGATGGCCTCGGGGACGCCGGTGGTCGCAACCCAAGTGGGTGGTTTGCCGGAAGTCGTACCGCACGGCGAAGCTGGATATCTCCTCGCACCCGGCGATGTGGCCGGGATGACTGCGGGCGCGTTAGAAATTTTAAGTGACGCGGATCGGTCCAAGGCCTTCGGCGAAGTAGGCCGTGCTGTGGCCCTCGAGCGTTTTTCGGCAGAAGGCGTAGTTCCACTCTATGAAGACTACTGTCGGGCCGTGGTCGAGACCCACCGAGCAGGCTCGGGTTCGCGCGCGGAGAACAGTGGGTGAACCTTTGGGAAGCGGTGTTTCTCGGGGGGCTCCAAGGAGCCACCGAATTTTTTCCGGTGTCGAGTTCCGGACACCTGGTGGTCGGCCAGACCCTGCTCGGTTTGCAGATTCCCGGTGTGCAGTTCGAGGTGGCCGTGCACGTGGCTACGCTGATTTCCGTGCTCGTGATGTACCGGGCTCGTCTTCTACGCCTTATATCCGGCGCGCTTCGGCGAGACGAGGATGCTTGGCGGTATGTCGGACTGCTCGCCGTCGCGACACTTCCCGCAGGTGTTATCGGCGTGTTCTTCCGAGACGCGATCGGAGTCCTGTTCGAGAGCCCGTTCGTGCCGGCCACGGCTTTTTTGGTGACCGGATCTATCTTGTGGAGTACACGCCGCACGATCGGGCGAGAGGATCGGCGAAAATTCAGGTGGGGCGTGGCCTTGTTGATCGGCCTCGGTCAGGCTCTCGCGCTCGTGCCCGGAATTTCCCGTTCGGGAACGACCGTGGCAGTGGCGTTGTGGCTCGACGTAGACGCCGAGGAGGCTGCGGCTTTTTCGTTTCTCATGGCGATTCCCGCCATCGCGGGAGCCGCTCTGCTCCAGATACCGGAACTCGCTTCGCAGGGCCTGACGATGCCGGGGACGGTCCTGGCAGCCGGCTCGATCGTGGCCGCTGTCACCGGAATTCTTGCCATCAAAGCTTTTGTGGCTTTGCTGGCTCGGCGGGCTTTTCACCACTTTGCTATTTATTGCTGGGGGCTTGGCGTGGTTTTTCTGCTCTACCTATTCGCGCTGGGGTAAGGGACCATGGGCGGAGCTCTGGCGCACGGAGCGCTCGATCGCTGGGAGGGCCGACGGGTCGAGGAGTGGGCGCGGCGATGGGGAGTTCCGCTCGTTGAGGCTCACGAAGAGCTTACTTCTACGAATGATCGCCTCCGCTCGCTTGCCGATGCCGGCGCGGAGCCGTTTACGGTCGTAACCGCCGACTCGCAGACCCAGGGCAAAGGTCGAGGCGGAAAACGATGGCAATCGCCTAGTGGCATGGGGCTATGGATGTCCTTTTTGCTCCGGAGCGGGTCACATGCGCCTCCGACGCTGGTCCCGATTCTGGTGGGGCTGGCCGCCGTTCGCGCGCTCGACCGGCTCTGTCCGTCCCTACGGCCCGGAATCAAGTGGCCGAACGACATCGAAGTAGAGGGCAGAAAGCTAGGTGGGATCCTGTGTGAGAGTACCCTGACGGGAGCCGTCGTCGTGGGAGTCGGCATCAATCTTCGACAAGGGATCGAAGACTTCGATCCTGAGTTGAAGGAACGCGCGGCATCCCTTGAGATGGCCGGGTGTAGAGATGTGAGTCGGTCCGGCATCGTCACCGAATTGTTGCGCGCCTCCCGTTCTCTGTTGGATCCCCCGGCCCGGTTGCTCGACCAGCGATTGAAGCAAGCGGTTTGGGATCGCGATGTTCTCAACGGTCGGTTCGTGGCCGCCGAAGTGGCGATCGCGGGGAAAGTAGTGCGGATCGTTGGGAAGGCCGTCGGGATCGGGGCTGACGGGGCGCTGCTCGTGGACGTGGAGGGCCGAATCCGAGAGGTTCGGACGGGGAGTGTGACGGTGGTCGACGGTCGGCCTACCCAGCCAACCATGAATCGGCCCGGAGGAGCGTGAGATGGAGCTCGTCATCGATGTGGGAAATAGCGAAACCGTCCTCGGGGTCGTGGATCCGGGTACGCTCGATCTGCGTGACCACTGGCGGCTGAGCACGCCGATTCCCCGCACGCCGGATGAATACGGACTGCTCTTGCGGTCCCTCTTACGGGACAGCGGAATTTCCAAGGACGACCTGACGATGGCGGTCGTAGGTTCGGTCGTGCCTTCTGCGACCCGAATTCTCACAGATACGCTCGAGCGCATCCTCGGCGAGGCCCCGATCGTCGTGGACGCGAGGAGTCCGCTTCCGATCCTTCTGGACGTCGATGAGCCCCTCACGGTCGGGGCCGACCGGATCGTGAACACGCTTGCGGCCAAGGAGATGTACGGGAGGGACACCATCGCTGTGGACCTTGGGACCGCGACAACGTTCGACTGCATCACGGCCGATGGTGTCTTCGTCGGAGGTGTGATCGCCCAAGGCCTTCAATCCGGGCTCGAATGGCTCGGAAGGAAAACGGCGAAGCTCCCAAGGGTCGAACTGACTCCCCCCGAGAGCGTGATCGGGCGACGCACGGAGGCGTGCATCCAGAGTGGCGTGTTCTACTCGGCGGTCGACGCCGTGGACGGGATCGTTCGCCGGATTCTGGATGAGTGGCAGCGCGAGGACGTCTATGTGGTCGCAACCGGAGGATATGCCACGATCGTAGGGCCTCACGCCCGGACGGTGAACCACATCGAACCCTTCCTAACACTTTTTGGCCTCGCGCTGGCGGGTAGGACGATTCGCGGGTAAGCGCGATCCCCAGGAAAACCGCGGCATTCGTCCCGTTGACACTCTTGTGGGAGCCGCTATCTTTTTGCGTTGGCACTCAGCTAACCAGAGTGCTAGTAACTCTCCGAAGTCACTAAAACCAACTAGTTGGTAGGAGGCATTTACAGATGGCTAACAAGACTGCGGTCAACGTCAAGCCGTTGGCCGATCGCGTGGTTGTGTTGCCCCTCGATGAAGACGAGCAGATGCGGGGAAGTTTGTACATCCCGGACACCGCCAAAGAAAAGCCCCAGTCCGGCAAGATCGTCGCAGTGGGCGAGGGTAAGCTCTCCGACGAGGGCGTGAGGATCGCGCCCGATGTCGAGGTCGGACAGACGGTGCTTTACGGCAAGTACAGTGGAACGGAAGTCACCGTCGAGGGCGAGGAATACCTCATCCTGCGCGAGTCGGACATTCTGGCCGTTCTCGGCTAGCCCACTGGGCTCGAGTGGCTCTCAAGTGAAATCAACGAATGCTCAAGCATCATACTAAGGAGTAAATAGACGATGGCTGCCAAGGAAATCGGTTTTGACGTCGATGCCCGCACCCGTTTGAAGACCGGGGTCGACAAACTTGCCAGGGCCGTAAGGGTCACACTGGGGCCCAAGGGCCGGAACGTCGTGATCGACCGGAAGTTCGGCTCGCCGACGGTCACCAAGGACGGTGTGACCGTGGCCAAAGAGATCGAGTTGGAGGACGCCGTGGAGAACATGGGTGCCCAGATGGTCAAAGAAGTCGCCACGAAGACGTCGGACGTTGCCGGTGACGGTACGACGACCGCGACGATTCTGGCGCAGGCGATCTTCGGCGAGGGGCTGAAGAACGTCACCGCAGGGACGAACCCGATGGGCATCCGCCGCGGGATCGACACCGGGGTCGAGAAGGTCGTGGAGTTCCTCCACGGACTCTCCACGGAGACCAAGGGCAAGAGCGAGATCGCCCAGGTTGGTACGATTTCGGCCAACAACAACACGGAAATCGGCGATCTGATCGCGGACGCGATGGAGAAAGTCGGTAAAGATGGCGTGATCACGGTCGAAGAGGCCCGTGGACTCGAGACCACACTCGAGACGGTCGAGGGAATGCAGTTCGACCGGGGTTATCTGTCACCGTACTTCGTGACCGACCCGGAGCGGATGGAGGTGATCCTGGATGATCCCATGATCCTGATCCACGACAAGAAGGTTTCGTCGATGAAGGATCTTCTGCCGATCCTCGAGAAGGTCGCCCAGTTGGGTAAGCCGCTCGTGATTCTGTCTGAGGACGTCGAGGGTGAGGCGCTCGCGACGCTCGTCGTGAACAAACTTCGCGGGACGCTGAAGGTCTGTGCCATCAAGGCTCCCGGTTTCGGGGATCGACGCAAGGCCATGCTCCAGGACATCGCCGTGCTTACCGGCGGTCAGGTGATCTCGGAGGAAGTCGGCTTCAAGCTCGAGAACACCGTCGTGAGTGATCTCGGCTCGGCCAAGCGTATCGTCATCGACAAAGACGACACGACCATCGTCGACGGCGCCGGGGACAAGAGCAAGATCAACGGCCGGATCGACGAGATCAAAGCCGCCATCGATAAGTCCACTTCGGACTACGATAGCGAGAAGCTCCAGGAGCGTCTGGCGAAGTTGTCCGGGGGTGTGGCAGTGATCAACGTCGGTGCCGCGACCGAGACCGAGATGAAAGAAAAGAAGGCTCTGGTCGAGGACGCGTTGCACGCGACACGGGCCGCCGTGGAAGAGGGCATCGTGCCTGGTGGTGGCGTGGCTCTGATTCGGGCGCAGGCGGCGTTGGCTGACCTGACCGCTGAAGCACATGACGAACAAGTCGGAATCGACATCCTCAGGCGGGCCCTGGAGGCTCCGATTCGTCAGATTGCGATGAATGCGGGCGCCGACGGCTCCATCGTCGTTGCCAAGGTTCGCGACGGTAAGGGTGCCCTTGGGTACAACGCGCTGACGGACGAATACGAGGACATGGTCAAGGCGGGCGTCATCGACCCGACCAAAGTCACTCGGTCGGCGCTCCAGAACGCCGCTTCGATCGCCGGGCTGCTTCTCACGACCGAAGCGGTCATCACTGAGCAGCCAGAAGAAGAAGCAGCCGCGCCGGCGATGCCGGGTGGTGGCATGGACGGAATGTATTAGCCGACGTCACCCGCCCTTTAGGGCGTAGCGTGGTGAGTAACACTAACCCCCGGCGTCGCGAGGCGATGCCGGGGGTTTTGTACGAGTTGGCGATTCGGGCCCGTCGGAGTGGCAGGGGCGGGTTTGAGGTCGAAGGGCCTTGCTGGGCGAAGCGTTCGATGCAGCATTGGAGTAGGACTTCGTGGCCAGTCCTGGTCATCGTCCTGCGGGATTGACGTCGAGCAAGTCCGATCATTTCTCAGTCCAGAGCCACACCGGATGAAAGGTTTTCTCAACTACTTTGGAATGTCGGTCGGTGGATGGATCGGCTGGACCATCGGAGCGGAGGTCTCCATCTTTACCGCGTTCGTCGTCAGTATGGTCGGGACGGGCGTCGGGCTCTTCTACACAAAACGGATGGTCAAGCGCTTACTCCCTTGAGCCGGGCCGGCGCTCCCCTTTTTCACGCGCGCCGGAATCAGTAGTTTTCCCCTTCGAGCCGATCTCGTCCCATGGTAGGGGAGGGGGCCGGCGCCCTTCTTTTCCGGACGCCGAGGAAGGTCTGCGATGTCCGCCCCCATGATCAAAGCCACACTCCCCGACGGGACGGTCCTCGAAGTGCCCGCGGATTCGTCCATCCACGACGTCGCCGCGATGATCGGTCCCGGCCTGGCGAAAGCCGCGGTCGCGGGCCAGATAGATGGAGAGACGGTCGATCTGAATGCTGCCCTTTCCGGTGACGCCACCGTCCGTATTCTGACCGAGAGGGACGGGGACGCGCTGGCCGTCCTTCGGCACTCCGCTGCGCACGTCCTCGCGACGGCCGTGCGCGAACTCCGTCCCGGTGCTGGCATCGGATTCGGTCCGGCGATCGACGACGGCTTCTACTACGATTTCGACGTTCCAGAACCCTTCACCCCCGCGGATCTCGAATCGTTCGAAGCGAAAATGGCTGAGGTCGCGAAGGCGGACTACGGGTTCGAGCGGCGTGTCGTGAGCGTAGAAGAGGCCCGCGACCTTTTCGCCGACGATCCCCTGAAGCTGGAGCGGCTGGAGGAGTTCAGCGAGAACGAGATCATCAGCGTCTATCAGGATGGACCGTTCCTCGACCTCTGTCGTGGCCCGCACGTGCCATCGACCGGCAGCTTGAAGCACTTCAAACTGCTTTCGGGTGCCGGTGCGTATTGGCGAGGTGACGAGAAGCGCCAGATGCTGCAGCGTATCTACGGGACGGCGTTCTTCAAAAAGGCGCAACTCACGGAACACCTAGAGCGTCTGGAAGAGGCCAAGAAACGCGATCACCGAGTCCTCGGGCGGGAGTTGGACCTCTTCTCGACGGATGCCCGCATCGGGCCTGGGCTGATTCTTTGGCACCCGAAAGGCGCCATCATTCGCAGCGAGGTCGAGAAGTTCGAGCAGGAGCTGATTCAGCGGCACGGCTACGACTTGGTGTATACGCCGCATGTCATGAGCGAGCGGATCTTCGAGATCTCGGGGCACCTCGAGAATTTCAAGGAGAGCATGTTCGGGGCGCTCGACATGGAGGGTGGCGCGTACCGTCCCAAGCCCATGAACTGCCCTGGGCACATCGCCATCTTCCAGTCCCGGCAGCGCTCCTACCGCGACCTGCCGATCCGTATGGCCGAGTTCGGCACGTGTTACCGGTACGAGAGGAGCGGTGTGCTGCACGGAATGCTTCGGGTGCGCGGCTTCACCCAGGACGATGCACACGTCTTCTGCACTCCAGATCAAGTCCCCGGGGAGATCGGAAGATTGTTGGATCTGGTCGACGAGATCCTTGGTGCGTTCGGTTATCCCTACTCGATCGAGTTGGCGACCAAACCGAAGGAGAAGGCAATGGGGACGGACGAACAGTGGGACTCGGCCGTTCAGACCCTGGCCGATACGCTCGAGTCACGGGGCGTGGCATTCGAGTACGACGAGGGCGGCGGAGCGTTTTACGGACCCAAGCTGGACTTCAAGCTCATCGACGCGATCGGGCGTAAGTGGCAGGGGCCGACGGTCCAACTCGACTTCAACTTGCCGGATCGTTTCGAGTTGGAGTACGTCGGCGAAGACAACGATCGCCATCGCCCCGTTATGCTCCACCGCGTGCTCGTGGGCTCGATGGAACGTTTCGTGGGTGGGCTCGTCGAGCACTACGCGGGTGCCTTCCCCATTTGGCTCGCCCCCGAGCAGGTCCGCGTGCTCCCGATCTCCGAGCACTTCCAGGATTCTGCCGTGGAATTTGTGGCCCAGCTCAAGGCCGCAGGCGTGCGTGCTGTCCTGGCCGATCGGGAGACGCTCTCCTACCGCATCCGCGACGCGGAGATACACAAGGTGCCCTACATGGCCGTGATCGGGGAACGCGAGGCCGAGGCCGGCACGGTGGCGGTCCGCAAGCGGGGCGCTGGGAAAAAGCAGGAGATCTTCGATCGGGTGGACTTCGTTGATCAGGTGAAGGAGGAAATCGAGAGCCGGGTGCTGGGCTGACCGACGCGCCGAAGAGACTCGAGTCGGTCAGGAGGCTTTTATAGGACTATCCGAAGACCGCGTAGCGATGATCAAGTCGCTTAAGGAGAGGACGGTCCAGCCTATGCGAGAAGTGGGGTTCGCGGGTTCCTTCCCACACTTCCGCCGAGTATCGGCCACGCGCACCGACCTTCTGACGTTCCAGCCCACCACGGATACCGAATAAATACCGAATCAGAACCAGGCCGCAATTCTAGAGCCGCCTTGACGGATGCTCCCCTCCCGCCGATTTTCCTACGCGTCCCAGATGCATGGGGGCCCATACAAAACGGAAGCGAGCCCACGCAATGCGGCTCCACCTTACGGTTCCAAGTTGACTGTCGGAAACCGCCGGGTCCTGGACTTAGGAAGCCTACGAATTTGCGTCGGGCTTCCCTCGCCCTTGTGACCCGGTACGATCCGGGTTTTTTTGTAGATAGATGTCAGAGATCAGGAGGTAGCGCTGGGTGAAAACCGTAAAAGGAGACGAATATTAGCCAGGAAAGAATTCGTATAAATGAGCAGATACGGATCAGCCCGGTCCGTCTGATCGACGACGAAGGCGGGCAGGTTGGTATCGTGTCCATCGAAGAGGCCCGCGAGCTTGCGGACGACCGGGGCCTCGATCTGGTTGAAGTGGCGCCCGAGGCTCGTCCACCCGTGGTCAAGCTCATGGACTACGGGAAATACAAGTACGAGGAGCAGCGCGCGGCCCGAGAGGCGAAAAAAAAGCAACACCACGTTCAGGTCAAAGAGGTGAAGTTTCGCCCCGGGATCGAAGACCACGATTACGACTTCAAGACCCGCCACGCTCGACGGTTCCTGGAAGAGGGCAACAAAGTCAAGTTGACCATGATGTTTCGGGGAAGGCAGGTGACCCACCCCGAGTTGGGACGCGATGTACTGCTTCGGGTCACGGAAGATCTCAAGGAAGTCGGGAAAGTCGAATCCCGCCCGAGTTTTGAGGGCCGGATTATGTCGATGGTTCTCGCGCCGCTCAAGTAGCTGTTCGTTAGGGCCTACCGGCCCCAGGAGCACCATAGAAATGCCGAAAATGAAAACCAACCGGGGGGCGGCAAAACGTTTGCGCCGGACCGGCAAGGGAAAAATCAAGAGAATGAGGGCGAACAAGAGCCACATTCTCACTAAGAAATCCACGAAGAGAAAGCGCCGTTTGCGCTCGGCTACATTGGTCAGCCCGGCGGACATGGGGCGCATGAAGCGACTCCTTCCAGGGTCGTAAGGCAAAAGGAGAACTTCGATGCCGAGATCAACGACATCGCCCGCTCGTAACAAGCGGAAGAAGAAGATTCTTAAGGCGGCCAAGGGATACTTTGGCGGCCGGAAGAATCTCTATAGAACGGCCAAGGACGCCGTTGAAAAAGGCTGGCAGCACGCGTATCGGGACAGGAAGAAAAAGAAGCGTACCTTCCGTCGCCTGTGGATAACGCGTATCAACGCTGCGGCCCGAGAGCACGAGTTGTCCTACTCCCGATTCATGAATGGCCTCAAGGAGGCCGGGGTCGAGTTGGACCGCAAGGCCTTGGCCGATTTGGCCGTCCGCAATCCGGAGGCCTTCAGTGCGTTGGCGGACCGGGCCAAGGAACGGCTCGGGGTCAGCTAACGCTCGCTGTCCACCCGAATCCGCAAGAGATCGGGTGCTCGCCGGTAAGCGGCGACCTTGGGGTAACTGCATCGAAATGAGCCATCGGAATTCCCTGATCCACACTCTCCAGGACCTCGAGACCGAGGCGCTTGATGCGATCCGGGCGGCTCCCGCCGAGGACGCCCTCGAGGAGTTGCGCGTTTCGTATCTGGGGCGAAAAGAAGGCCGAATCTCGGGGATTCTTCGAGGGCTCGGCACTCTCGACGTCGCGGAGCGGCCGCCGGTGGGTGCCGAAGCGAATCGCGTCAAAGATGTTCTTCAGGAGGCGTTAAAAGCTCGTGCGGTAGGGCTGACTTCGTCCGGCAAAGAGGCCGGAGTCCAGGCCCCTGACTTGACCCTTCCGGCGCGGCATCGATGGAGGGGCGGTGTACATCCGATCACTCAAGTCATCGACGACATCTGGCGCATTTTTCAGTCCATGGGTTTTGCGCGGGCGCGCGGCCCCGAGGTGGATACGGAGTGGTACAACTTCGTGGCGCTGAACACGCCGCTCGACCATCCGGCGGCGGACGAGCAGGACACGCTCTACCTTAAGGATTCTCTGCTGCTTCGTAGCCATACGTCGCCGGTTCAAGTCCGGACGATGGAGAAGCATGAGCCGCCGATTCGCATCCTCGCCCCGGGCATGGTCTACAGACGAGACAGCTACGACGCGACGCATACGCCCGCGTTCTCCCAGATTGAAGGGCTGGTCGTGGACGAGGGGATCACCTTTGTCGATTTCAAAGCTACTCTTGCTGAATTCGCTCGCCGCTTCTGGGGCTCGGGGACTAAAGTGCGCTTCCGGCCCTCGTTCTTCCCGTTCACCGAGCCCAGTGCCGAAGTCGACGTCAAACGCATGATCACTATGAAGGACGGCACGCGAGTCGAGTCGGACTGGATCGAGATCATGGGCGCGGGCATGGTGGATCCGAACGTACTCGAGAACGTCGGCTACGACCCGGAACGTTATACGGGCTTCGCCTTCGGCATGGGTCCGGCACGGATCGCGATGCTCAAGTACGGCGTGCCGGACCTCCGGATTTTTCTTCAGCACGACATCCGCTTCCTTTCGCAATTCACGACGGGACGCGGGCCGTGAACATCTCGTACGAGTGGCTCAAGTCGGTTGCGCCTGGCCTGACTTCCAGCCCCGAGGAGCTTGCGGAACGCCTCGCGCTCCTGGGGGCGCCCGTCGAGGACATCACATCGGCGTCCGCTGGCCTCGAGGCCGTGATCATCGGGCGCGTACAGTCGGTGCGGAGGCACCCCAACGCAGATCGGTTGTCGTTGTGCGAAGTCGACGACGGCCGCGAAGTGGTCCAAGTCGTCTGTGGTGCGCCCGTGATCGAAGAAGGGGGGCACTATCCGTTTGCGCCGGCGGGTACAACCCTCCCTGGCGGACTCAAGCTCAAGAGAGCGAAAATTCGAGGCGAGTATTCCAACGGGATGCTTTGTTCAGAAAAAGAACTCGGTTTGGGCCGGGATCAATCGGGAATCATGCTTTTGTCCGAGGGGGTTACGGCCGGCCAATCGCTGATCGAGGTGTTGGGCCTAGACGATTTCCGGATGGACGTCGAGGTGACGCCCAATCGAGGGGACTGGCTCTCGCACGTGGGCATCGCCAGGGAGGTGGCCCCCGGGGGGGTTGCCGGTGTCGTCTCGTCGCCCATTCCCGGAGCTGCGCCACTCGACCTCGAGGTTAAGAGTGGATCCCGTGAGGTGTCCCACGGCCCCGTGAGGATCCGCATCGACGAGCCCGAGCAGTGCTACCGATTCCTCGGGGTGATCATCCGGGGTGTCAGGGTCGGGCCCTCGCCCCGGTGGCTGGCGGCCCGGCTCCGCGCGGTCGGCCAACAGACGATCAACAACGTGGTCGACGCGACGAACTACGTCATGCTCGAGATGGGCAACCCGATGCACGCTTATGACCTCGACAAGCTGGAGGGGTCCAGCCTGATCGCGCGCAGGGCCAAAGAAGGTGAGACGATGCAGACGCTCGACGGACTCGAGCACGAATTCGATGCCGACATGCTTCTCATCTGCGACGCCTCGGTCCCGCACGATATCGCCGGCATTATGGGGGGTATGCACTCGTCCGTCACGTCCGATACGACCGACATCTTGCTGGAGTGCGCCCTCTTCGAGCCGAAGTCGATCCGGCGGACGCGCAGCGCGCTGGGGATCTCCACCGACGCGAGCTACCGGTTCGAGCGTGGCGTGGATCCTGAAGGGCACCTTCCCGCGATCATGCGTGCGCTTGACGTGGTCCTCGCCACCGCCGGAGGAGAGGTGGACGGTCCGCTCCTCGAGGTCCTACCGAGACCCTGGAAGGCGACTTCGGTGGTGCTTCGGCCGAGCAGGGTCGAGCGGGTTTTAGGGGTGCGCTTTGAGGTCGCTGAGTTGGAGGGCTTGCTGACGCCGCTCGGCTTTACGGTCGAGAAAGGCGATGAGGACACAGAGGGTGCCGACTTGAGGGTTGTCGTTCCCGGCTACCGCAGCTATGACGTGACGCGCGAGATCGACCTGATTGAGGAGGTCACGAGGGCCCACGGTTACGACAGCTTTCCGGAGGATCTTTCGGCGGCTCGCCCTACCACCGTCCCGGACGACCCTGTTTTTCAGCTCGAGGACCAGATCCGGAGCGTACTGTCAAGCGAGGGTCTGTTCGAAGTCGCGAATCCTGCGTTCGCATCAGAAGATGAAGGAGAAGTAGAACTCAACAATCCTATCTCGTTGGAAGAAAGTAGGTTACGAACATCGCTGATTCCAGGTCTACTTCGGAATGTCGAGTATAATTTCGCGCGGGGCGCCCGGGACGTGCGTTTGTTCGAGCTGGGTACCGTGTTCCATGCCTCGGGGGTTGGGGTGGCGCCGCAAGAGGATCTACACGTTGCTCTTGTCGTGACTGGGCGCAGGGAACCCGAGCACTGGTCCGGAGCTAGCGAGGCGCTCGACTACTCCACAGTGAAGGGCATCGTCGAGATCGCCCTCGCCGAATCGGGGTGGGGCGAACCCGCCTTGATGACGGCCGAGGCCGGCGCCAAGGTGTGGGTGGGGGAGTCCGGCGGAGCGCTTTTCGATCATGCCTCGTCGATCACGCTGACGTCCGCCGAAGGCACTCCGATCGGAGCGGCCGGACGGGTGCGGCCCGACCGCATCGATGCCCCGGCTTGGGCCGGAGAGATATGGGCCATGGAGATGAAGCTCCCGGCGGAACCCGTGGCGAAGACCCAGACCGCGTACCGACCGCTTTCTCCGTTCCCGGGCGTGGATCGTGACCTGGCGCTGCTCGTTCCTTATGATGTCCCCTCGTCGGCCGTCTCCGATGAAATGTACGATGTGGGAGGCTCCCTACTGGAACGGGTCACCGTCTTTGATCTCTACCAAGGAGGCGAGGTAGCTGAGGGCCATCGCTCGCTGGCGTTTCGTCTTCGGCTGCAAGCGTGGGATCGCACGTTGAGGGATAAGGAAGTAGATCGGGTGGTGGAGAAAATCGTGGGGCGCCTCCGGGAGGATCTGGGTGTCGAGCAGCGGATCTAAGAAGAGCCTGTCGAAAGGCGCTCGGCCGGACAAAGCCCTTCAACGACTGGACGGAGTGGTGACGGCTGCGCTCGAGCGCGTCCGGCGGCTAGAGCGCGAGGTCGTCCGGATGGACGCGCAGGGTAAGGCTCTCGAGGGTCTTCTAGAAGGGGTGACTTCGGGCGAAAGAGGACCTCGTGAAATGATTGACACGCTCCACGTTCTCGAGGAAGAAAATCGCGATCTCAGGAGACGACTCGACGAGGGGCGTGCGGGGGTGGACCGGCTCCTGGCGCGGGTCAAATTTCTGGAGGAGCAGCCGTGACACGCGACCTGAGAGAATCGGTGACCGTTCGGATCGCCGGGGAATCGCACACCATTCGATCGAACGCGGAACCGGAGTACACGACTCGTTGCGCGGAGTACGTCGATCGCCGAATCCATGAAATCAAGAAGCAGATCGGGCTTGTCGAAAGCCATAAGTTGGCCATTTTGGCGGCGCTGTCGATTACAGATGAGTTGTTTCAGGCTCAGGACGCTCAGGACGAGACCGGCGCCCGGATTGCTGAGCGTATCAACGCGCTCGCGGCCCGCCTGGAGGACACGGTCTCCGGCGGCTGACCCCGGCCTCCTTGCGTCCGCATGAGCCGAAATTTTATTGTCCCTTGAGACAACGTACGCTCACCCCTCGGATGGCTGTTTCTGGGCCTCCGATTTTGGAGCCGATAAATGGACCCGCTGGTTCTTGCGCTGGCGGTGGCTGTGGCGTTGCTCTTCGGAGCCGTGGGGTATCTCGGACGCGGTTTGGTTGAGCGATCGCGTCAAAAAAAGGACGCAGCAGCCGCCGCGGATGAGGCTTCCAGGATTTTGGCCCGTGCCCGCGAGGAGGCCGACAACCTCCGCACCTCCCGGGTGCTTGAGGGCAAAGAGGAGGCCATTCGGCTTCGAGAGGCTTGGGAGCGAGAAGAGGCCAAGCGCCGAGAGGAGGCCGATCACGCCGGGGAGCGTCTCGCCAAACGGTCCGGCTCCCTGGATGGTCGCTTCGACAAGTTGAATGAACGCGAGGCCGCGCACGAGCAACGAGGCCAAGAGTTGGAAGCGGGCCAACGTCTACTCGTGGCCCAAACACAGGAGTTACAGCAGAGTCAGAGTGGTGTGCGCGCCAAGCTCGAGTCCCTCGCTGGCGTCTCCCAGGCCGAGGCCAAGAAGGCACTGATAGAAGATCTTCAAGACGAAGCCCGGGCCGAGGCCGCCAACAAGCTTCGCGAAATCAAGGAGGAGGCTTTACGGACGGCGGACCGTGAGGCCAAGAAAATTCTCGGATTGTCCATCCAACGTATGGCGGCGGATCAGACGGCCGAGCTGACGGTCTCGGTCGTGCAGCTTCCGTCGGACGAAATGAAGGGCCGCATCATCGGGCGTGAGGGTCGGAACATTCGCTCGTTTGAGCAGGCCACGGGGATCGATGTCATCATCGACGACACGCCCGAGGCCGTCGTTCTCTCGGGGTTCAATCCCGTACGTCGAGAAGTTGCGCGCATCGCCCTGGGGAAGCTCATCGAGGACGGGCGTATCCATCCGGGTCGTATCGAAGAGGTGGTCGAAAAGAGCCGTCTCGAGGTCGAGGGGTCCATGCTGCAAGCCGCCGAGGAGGTACTGTACGAACTCGGAATCCACAACGTGCATCAAGAGATCGTGAAGAACCTTGGTCGGTTGAAATTCCGGACGTCCTACGGCCAGAATCAGCTCCAACACGCAAAGGAAGTCGCTCTGCTGGCGGGTAATATGGCGGCGGAGATGGGTCTCGACGTCCAGGAAACGAAAAGGGCCGGTGTGCTTCACGACGTGGGGAAGGGACTCACGCACGAACACGAGGGCACCCACGTTGAGCTCGGCTATCGCCTGTGTAAGAAGCACGGAGAATCCGAGATCGTGCTCAATGCCATCAAGGCCCATCACGACGAGGAGCCCCACCACTTCCCCGAGACCTTTTTGGTCACGGCCGGAGACGCGATCTCGGGCTCGCGCCCTGGGGCTCGCCGAGAGATGTTCGAGGGGTACGTCAAGCGCCTCGAAAAACTCGAAGAGCTTGCGATGGAGCACCCGGGGGTCGAGCGCTGCTTCGCGATTCAGGCAGGGCGAGAGATCCGCGTGATGGTCGAACCGGATAAGGTGACAGACCAGGAAATGGCTCAGATCTCAGAGGTCGTAGCCCGTCGCATCGAGAAAGAGCTCCAATATCCGGGACAGATCAAAGTGGTCGTGATTCGGGAGACACGGGCCATCGACTTCGCACGGTAGATCGAATCGGACCCGAGACCGAGTCCCACCACGGATCGGGTTCCGCCACGGATCGAATACCCTCCAAGCATCGAATCGTACACCAGATGCAATTCACGCTGTAGATTGGGTTGTGCACCGGAGCGCGTTTCCATGAGGAATCTGAATGTCGGCTGAAGTTCTATCGGGGAAAGAGATGGCGGCCTCTATCCGCGAAGAGGTCAAGGATAGAGTCACGCAACTGAAGGAGTCCGGGCTCACGCCAGGCCTCGCGGTCGTCCTTCTGGGCGAAGATCCAGCGAGCCACGTGTACGTGAGGTCCAAGAACGCGGCGGCGAGCGAGGCCGGCCTCTATTCGCGGCAGATCACGCTTCCGGAAGACACCACCGAGGACGAGCTGCTGGGGGTCGTGGCGGGCCTCAACGCGGATCCCGAGATCCACGGTGTTTTGGTCCAGCTTCCCTTACCGGATCAGATCGACGAAGCCGAAGTGCTACTGGCCATCGATCCCGCGAAGGACGTCGATGGATTCCACCCGATCAATGTGGGACGGCTCGCCACCGGTGACCCGGAGGTCGTGGCGCCGTGCACACCGTCGGGCGTGATCCAAATGCTTCTTCGGAGCGGGAACGACCCCGCTGGCAAGCACGCCGTGGTGGTAGGACGCTCGAACATCGTAGGACGTCCCATGGCCGCGCTCTTGCTTCGCAAGGCACCCGGGGGAAACGCAACGGTGACCGTGGCGCATAGCCGCACACCAGATCTCGGGGCTGTGACTCGGGAGGCCGACATCGTGATCGTCGCCATTGGGCAACCCGACCTCATTCGAGGTGATATGGTGAAGTCCGGCGCGGTGGTCATCGATGTCGGAGTGAACCGAGTGGAAGACGACACGCGGGAGAGAGGCTATCGACTCACCGGTGATGTTTCGTTCGACGAGGTCAAAGAGGTGGCCTCGGCGATCAGTCCCGTGCCGGGGGGTGTCGGTCCGATGACGATCGCGATGTTGCTTTCGAACACGGTGGAGGCGGCGGTTCGGTCCGTTGCTTCACGAGATCTACGATGACCTCTCTCCGCGTCTGGACCGTCACACAGGTTAATCGAGCAGTACGGACCCTTCTCGAGGACACGATCGAGGGTCTCTGGATCACCGGTGAAATCGCCAACTGGACTCGCGCCCGCTCGGGGCACTGCTACTTCACGCTCAAGGACGAACGGGCGCAACTACGCTGCGCGATGTTCAAGACCGAGGCCGCGACGCTTCCGATGGACCCGGAAGACGGGACGACCGTGAGGGCGATCGGTGGCCTTACGTTGTATGAAGCCCGCGGAGAATACCAGTTCGTGGTGCGGCGTTTAGAAGCCGAGGGCGCTGAGGGACTTTGGCGACAAGCCTTCGAACGGCTTCGCGCCCAGCTCGAGGCCGAGGGCCTCCTCGCTCCTGAGCGGAAGCGTCCGCTCCCGCGTTTTCCGGAAGCGGTCGGGGTCGTCACTTCGCTGGCGGGTGCGGCACACGCCGACATCTTGACCGTGGTGCGCCGGCGAGCCCCTTGGACCCGGGTGATCGTGCGTGGAGCACGCGTTCAAGGTGAGGGATCGGGCGAGGAGGTGGCCGAGGCGATTCGGGCTTTAGGAGCCAGCGGCCTGGTGGACGTGATGATCGTGGGCCGAGGTGGCGGATCTCTGGAAGACCTCTGGGCGTTCAACGAGGAGGTCGTGGCTCGCGCGATCGCGGAGTGCCCCGTGCCGGTGATTTCGGCCGTTGGGCACGAAGTGGACGTGACCATTTCCGATCTGGTGGCCGACTTTCGGGCCCCCACGCCGTCGGCCGGAGCGGAAGCCGCCGTAAAAGACGGAGAGGGGTTGGCCGAGGCTCTTGTGGTGACCCGTGCTCGAATGAGTGGGGCGCTGCGCGCCATGGCTTTCCGTCGGCGGGAGGTGCTCGGCGTGCGCCTTGGTCAGCTTCGCAGGGCCGGTGCCGGCGTGGTCCGGCCGCGGCGCGAGGCGGTGAATCAGGCCGGCGACCGTATGGAGCGGGCGATTCGGAAGTTGGCGACGCGCAACCGGGCTCGGCTATCTGAGCTGGCGGGTAAGATGGATGTGCTATCCCCGCTCGCGACGCTTTCCCGAGGGTATGCCCTCCCACAAAGCGCGGATGGGAGCATCCTTCGATCGGTCGAGGCGTTCGAGGAGGGTGTGCGCTTCTCCCTCCAAGTCTCGGATGGGGCGGTTCCGTGTGAAGTACGAGGTGAATCGTGACGGGGGCTCAACGAACAGAGATCAGGCGCATGACGCCCGGGGGGATGTGATGACCTATTCTGGAGGTTACGACGCAGCGCAGGCCGGGGGTGATAACGCGCCCTCGCTAGAGGGGCGACTAAAACGTTTGGAAGAGATCGTGCGATCTCTCGAGGCGGCCGACCTCGACATGGAGAGTGCCTTGGCGGTGTTCGAAGAAGGTGTCGAGCACGTGCGTGGAGCGGAAGCCACGCTCCGTGTCGCCGAACTCAAGGTGGAAGAGCTCCTCGGTTCCGAGGAGGATCCCGTGATCCGCCCGCTGGATGAAGATCAGGAGTGATCGCTGACCGTTTGTCGATCGACCTTGAGGCACTTCTTCGCGACGAGAAGGCGGAGGTGGAGCGTGCTCTAGAGCGTGCATGTGGATGGTTGGCGGACGAACTGCCCGCTGAGCTGTTTCCGCCGGCTCGCCACGCCATCCTCAGCGGCGGGAAGCGCCTTCGTCCCGTTCTATGCGTCGTTGCTTACCGAGCCTGCGGGGGGGATCCGGGGCCGGCCGTTTACGATCTCGGAGCAGCGATCGAGTTGATTCACGCATACTCCCTCATGCACGACGACCTTCCGTGTATGGACGACGCTGATCTTCGGAGGGGGCAGCCGACGCCGCATACACTCTTTGGGGAGGCCATCACCGCTCGTGCGGGGGTGGCGCTGATTCCAGCGGCCTCTCTCTGGGCGCTGCGTGCGTCGAAAAAAATGGAGTTGGACGACGCGATTTCTCGGCGAATCGTGAGCGAGTTGAATCGCGCTTCGGGTGCAGGCGGGATGGTGGGTGGGCAAGCTCTCGATTTGGAGGGCGAGGGCCGGCGTCTCGACTCGAACGGACTGGATCGTCTTCACAATATGAAGACGGGCGCGCTGCTTACCGCTTCGTTGGTGATCGGAGGGATCGCTGCGCGCGCGCCTGAATCGACGCTCGCGGGTCTCGACGGCTTCGGCCGTGGCATCGGACTTGCTTTTCAGGTGACCGACGACATTCTGGACGCGACCGAGGTCGCGGCCGATCTGGGCAAACATCCCAGTGACGGCCTGCTCGACAAAAGTACGTATATCGCGTTGTATGGTTTGGATGAGGCGATCAAGAGGGCTGGAGGACTCGTCGAGGCCGCTTCGGTTGCGCTTCGAGGTTCCGGGATAGACGCGCCTGAGCTGATCGCGTTGGCCTCCTACGTCGTAGAACGAAAGAACTAGGCTATGTTACCGCCTGATCAATACCGCAGTTAGGAGTAGGCACGTGTCGATCTTGGACCGCATAGACGGACCCGAAGATATTCGTGAGCTCTCTCGGAGTGAATTGCACGAGTTGGTCGTGGATGTCCGGGAGCGCCACGTAGATGTCATCTCCAAAGTCGGAGGACACTTCGGGGCTAGTTTGGGCGTGGCTGAACTGACCGTAGCGCTGCACTACGCCTTCGACACACCGCGCGACAAGCTCATCTGGGACACCGGCCACCAGGGGTACATACACAAGATTCTTACCGGCCGAAACGATCGCATAGCGACGATTCGCAAAAAGGACGGCCTGGCGCCGTTCCTCCGGCGTGACGAGTCCGAGTACGATCACTTCGGTGCCGGCCACGCGGCGACCTCCATTTCTGCCGCGCTCGGCACTGCGATCGCTCGCGACCTGAAGGGTGATGACTTCAGCGTAGTGGCCATCATCGGGGACGGCGCGATGGGGTGCGGTCTGGCGTACGAGGCGCTGAACAACGCGGGACACACGGACCGCGACCTGATCGTGGTCCTCAACGACAACGATCATTCCATCGCACCGAACGTGGGAGCGATGAACCGATATCTGACCGGTATGATGACGAACCCCGTGTACAATCGGATCCGGGATGAGGTGAAGGATCTGATCTCGAGAGGGCCGGGTGGGGCGAAAGGCATCGTGCGACGGGTTGCGAGCCGTACCGAAGAGAGTCTGAAGGGCCTCTTCGTTCCCGGGTTGCTCTTCGAGGAACTCGGCTTCAGGTACATCGGTCCGGTCGATGGGCACGATCTCGACTCTCTGGTCGACACTCTCGCTAAGGTCCGTGCCCTCGATGGTCCGATTTTGGTCCACGTCATCACGCAGAAGGGAAAAGGATTCTCGCTCGCCGAGCATGACGCGTACAAGTGGCACGCGAGCCCCCCGTTCGACAAGATCAGCGGGGCAGCCAAAAGTGTGAGCGGGGGCTTGCCCCGGTATCAGAAGGTTTTTGGACAGGGGCTCAAGCACCTCGGGGAGCTCGATTCCCGAATCGTGGCCATCACGGGGGGCATGCCTGATGGAACCAGCACCGATCTCTTCGGAGAGGCGTTCCCCGATCGTTTCTTCGACGTCGGAATCGCCGAGGGCCACGCGGTCACAGCGGCCGCTGGGATGGCCACGCTGGGGGGGATTCGGCCCGTCGTTTGCATCTACTCCACGTTTCTCCAGAGAGGCTTCGACGGGATCGTGCACGACGTGGCACTCCAGGACCTGCCGGTCGTCTTCTGTATGGATCGAGCTGGACTCGCGGGCCCCGATGGACCCACGCACCACGGTTCGTTCGATATCCCGTACATGTTGCTGATCCCCGGCATGACTGTGACCGCACCGAAGGATGGGGCCGAGATGCTGGCGCTGGTGCGGCTCGGCGTCCAATACGAGGAGGGCCCGTTTTCCGTGCGATGGCCGAGAGACGCGGTGCCCGAACCGGTCCCCCACGTGAGCGAGATCCCGGAAGTCGAGTACGGCACCTGGGAAATACTTCGCAGAGGCTCCGACCTCGCATTTCTCGCGACCGGAACCATGGTCGGCACCGCCTCCCAGGCCGCTGACGCGCTGGCTGAGCAAGGCGTCGAGGCGGAGGTCGTCAATTGTCGCTTCCTGAAACCGTATGATCGCGACGTCTTGAGTGAAGTGGCCGACCGGCATCGGCGCGTGATCACGCTCGAAGAAGGGGCCGTGATCAACGGATTCGGGGCTTACATGGCTCGGGAGCTTTCTGCTCTCGAGACCGAGCACAGGATTGACGTCCGGTGCATGGGGCTCCCCGACCGGTTCGTTGAGCACGGCGCTCGTGAGGTGCTTTTGCACGATCTAGGGCTCGACGCCGAGGGGATCATCACGGAGGCCCGCCGGATGTTGGGAAACGTAGTGACCGCGGCCGTGGAATCGGCGTGAACGCGCCCTCCGGACGTAGCAGCGTGGGGCCGAGTCATATCGGTGTCGTTGGACGATGGGAGCACCCGGATGTGCCCGGCTGCATCCAGCGGCTCGCTGACTTCGCTCGCGAACACGAGGTCGCTCTTTCGGTTGAAGAACACCTCGCTGAAAAGGCGCCGAAAGGCGTCAAGCGTATGGACCTCAAGGCGGACCCCGTCGATCTCATGGTCGCGTTGGGTGGGGACGGCACGCTACTTCGCGCCGGTCGATCTATCGCGGGGCGCAATATCCCGGTTCTGGGTGTGAACCTCGGGCATCTCGGTTTTCTCACAGCCCTCTCGCAGACGGAGCTTGAGCTGCACTTGGATTTGCTGATGAGGGGAGAGTACGTACTCGATCGCCGATACACTCTCGAAGCACACCTCATTCATGCCGACGGGTCGAGGGGAGATCCGTTGCTGGCGTGGAACGACTTCGTGATTCACAAGCGCGGAGGCGCTCGTGTGACCCGGCTGAACCTTCGCGTCCGGGAAAACGGGGTGCAGGACTGGCAGCACATAGGCAGCTTTTCGGCGGATGGCCTGATTGTGGCGACGCCTACAGGGTCGACCGCCTATTCTTTGTCGGCCGGTGGCCCCATTGTCGTGCCCTCGGTGGACTGCTTGATTATTACGCCCATTTGTCCACACACCCTAGCCATGCGTCCCCTGGTGATTCCGGCGACCCAAAGCGTTGCTGTGAGTCCCATCGAACGCACGAAGGACCTCGTGGTGACAGCCGATGGACAAGTCGTGCAGGATTTCCCCGCCGGTGCGGAAGTCCACATCGAACGTTCCGAAATCGAGATCCCGCTGGTCCGGTTTGAGCAGCAAAATTTCTTCGGGACCCTTGAGAAAAAACTCAACTGGCTGGCACGACCCTCCGCGTAGCCCGTAGCGCTCCATGATCATCGAACTCCGCATTCGAGACTACGCAGTCATCCATGATCTGACCCTCGAGCTTGGACCCGGGCTGAGCGCCCTTTCAGGGGAGACTGGCGCGGGAAAATCGATCATCGTGGGTGCACTTTCTCTCCTTTTGGGGGAGCGTGCATCGAGCGACGCGGTGCGAGCCGGAGCCGAGCGAGCGCTGGTCGAGGCAGTTTTTGATGTTTCGGACCATCCGGCGCTGATCGCCCAAGTGAAGGACTTGGGGATCGAGGCCGAGGATGGCTTGTTGATCCTTCGGCGAGAGGTCGCAGCGGTGGGTCGCAACCGTGCGTGGATCAACGAATCACCGACCACGGCCCGGACCGTTGGAGAGCTCGGGCGCTCTCTCGTGGATCTGCACGGGCAGCACGAGCACCAAACCCTGCTGAGGAAAGAAACGCAGCGCAGCATCTTGGACCGATTCGGCGAAGCCGAGGAGGACGCGATCTCTGTGGCGCGAGCGTTCGCAGACCTTTCCGAAGTGGAGGGCCGGTTGAGAGAACTCCAAGAGCGCCGTCGCGAGCTCGCGAGCCGGGTCGACTTCCTGCGTTTCCAAATGAGTGAACTCGAGGAGGCCGGGGTCCAAAAGGGTGAGGAGGAGGTCCTCGCTGAGGAGGGACGACGCCTCGAGAATTCGGAAGAACTTCTCAGTGAGGGCACGAGGGTTCACGATGAGCTATATGGGAATGACGGTGCGATCACCGAACGGATTTCGGCACTGGTCCAGACCCTCACCCGACTAAAGGACTGGGATCCCTCTCTCGAGGGGCCGCACGGGGATCTCCAGGAGGCCTACCATGCACTCTCCGAAGTGGGCCGGGATCTGAGTAACTACGTCTCGAAACTCAACCACGATCCCGGGCGGCTTGAGGAGGTGCAATCGCGGCTCGATCTGATTCACACGCTCAAGAGGAAGTACGGCCCCACCTCAGAAGACGTCATCGCTGCCCACGACCGCGTTCGCCGGGAACTGGAAGAACTCGAGGACGGGCGCTGGGACGAGGACACCGTCACAGCCGACGCGGAGCGCGCGAGGAGCACGCTTACGTCCGCCGCCGCCCTTCTTAGCGAGAAAAGACGAGAGGCCGCGACGCGGCTCGAGAGGGAAGTCGAGGCGCTGTTGCCCGATCTAGGCTTACCGGCCGGGAGGTTCAAGGTCCAGATGGAAGCGCTCCCACAGGTTAGATCGCACGGGGCCGAAGACGTCGAATATCTGGTTTCCGTCAACGCGGGCTTTCCTCCCACGTCGCTCGCCCGTGTGGCCAGCGGGGGCGAACTTTCTCGCGTCATGCTGACCCTGAAGGCGATCCTGGCACAGGTGGATCAAGTTCCCACGTTGGTCTTCGATGAAATCGACGCCGGAATCGGCGGAAAAGTGGCGTCGCTCGTCGCTGCTAAGCTCAAGGACGTCGCGCGCTACCATCAGGTGTTCGTGGTGACGCATCTTCCCCAACTCGCCTCTCGTGCTCGTAGTCATTTGCTCGTGCAGAAGAACGACGGCGAGGGGCTCGCCGCGACGGATGTGAAAGGACTGACAGGTGATGCCCGCGTCCGGGAGATCGCGCGGATGTTGGGTGGTGATCCAGAGTCCGAGACTTCGAAGGACCACGCGCGAGAGATGCTCGCGGCGGGTGCGTAACAGGCCTCAGCGTCTACTCCCAGAGACCTCGATAGAAACGGAGGCCCACCTCGAAACGAGACGTTTTGGGGGTCGCACCTCCGCTCCCCGACACCGCCCGGTGAAATAGGAAGCGGGCCTCGACGGGGCGACCCCGACCGCTCAGAACTGTAGAGTACACAACGCCGCCACCGATCCCGAGTAAGGTCGCTTTGGTCTCGATCTCCAGGACGGTGGGATCGGGGGCGATCACCCCTTCGTCCAGGCCGTAGCGATCAGATTGTTTCCTCAGGTACCGAAAATTGAAAGTGATCGCCACTTCTTCGGACAGATACATACGCTGAGACAGACGAAGCTGGGCGTAGTCGCCCGGATCCCAACGAACGATTTCTTCCGTCGATAAGGGAGCAAAAATCCGGTCCGGGGCTGCAACCCGCTTAAAGACCCGAACCGGCCTTTGCCTCCCGTAAAGCACGTCTCCTACCACGCCGAGGCGGCCACGCAAATTCAACGTTCCGAACGCACTTACCTCGATATCGTTTTGGCCGTTACCGCTTCCCGTGTCGATAAAATTACGAGGAGAGTCGGTTCGTCCCGCCCCGAGTCGGATGAGCACACCCGCCCCGATCTCCGCGCGGATCGTCGGCTGCGACCCATTAGGCCCCGTCTCCTGGCCGATCCCCCACAGGCGGGCTTTGGCATATAGCTCCGTATCGCCCAACTCCCAAGGACTCCGCCACGTTTTGAGTGAATCGCCCTCCACACGGTAGTCAGGGTTCGTAACCAGGTCGAGATAAGTCGCTTCAGTCAGTACCTCGGTGGCCAAGGGGATCGCCGACGGAAACGTCCCCACGCCGAGTGACTGATAAGCGTTCAACAGGGCCGTTACACGGGTCTGGAGCGCCGTTCCCGTCGCCGAGCCCGTGAGAGGGAACACGCCATGGCCTTTGTAGGCGTCACCTACCGACTGCCAGAACTCCTCCCCCTCGGCCAAAAGACTCGTGGCCTGCCCGCACCCCGAACCCAACGGGTCTGCAGAGCACAAAGAGTTGGCGACCGACGTGAGGGCGGCGTTGGCCGTTGACACCGCTCCCAGGAAATCGAGGTGAACACCGGGCCTGGTACCCACGTTGGCTCCCCGGTCGAGAAAAGAGGTCGCGAATTCTGCGCGCCGCCGAGAGAACGGAAGGACACCCCCAACCGTGAGCCAGTCGAACACCCCCACGTCCATCCGAATCGGAAGCCACACCGCGTCCTTCGTAAGAACCGCCCGGGTTTCACCGAGCACGGACGGGGCGATCGGAACGCCCGCGGCCCTGGCCAGGCTGGCCTCCTGGATCTCGAGAGCCGGGAACATACGCGTGCCCACCGCCGTGTCGGCGAAGTCGAAGCCGAGCGGTTCGCCTTTTTCGATCAGCGATCCCCCCTCCACCCGCTGGCCGAACCGTTTGTCGGCGAAAAGGAAAAAAGAATTGATCTCGAGTCGCAGCCGACCTCTCGGGAGGAGTGGTTCCGAGAAGTCCTGGCCCGCCAGGCTAAAGGCCATCGCCATCGAAGCGAGAACCGCGAACGCGAGGGCACCGACAGAGTGTCGGGCAAGGGCTCCTCTCGGCCTTCGTTCGGCCGGCCAGCCCCCGGCGGATGGCATCCGGGCGAGATCGCTTGGGGTCCCTACCTTCATTCGACTCCGTCTGCTGTTCGACGACGAGTGGGTGTCCGCCCTAGGTACGCGCGAGAGTACCAGCCGCGGAACATAGCAGAACATAATGGTGCAAAGAGGTCGTGGGAACTTGACATTTCATGGGCCCTTTCTAGGTTCCAGCGCACAATGGAAGGGTGTTTCGGAAACGTTTCAGGTAGCTTTGGGTCGGGATCCGAAGCACCTTTTTTTTCTTGCGGGAATAGCTCAGTTGGTAGAGCACCACCTTGCCAAGGTGGGGGTCGCCGGTTCGAGTCCGGTTTCCCGCTTTGTGAAAGAGGGGTGAGCCCGTCACTCAGGACGAGCAACCCCTCTTTTCATTGGGCGCCGTAGCCAAGCGGTAAGGCAGAGGCCTGCAAAGCCTTTATTCCCCGGTTCGAATCCGGGCGGCGCCTCTCAAGTAGATAGTTCTAAGCGTAGTCGCCGCCCGGATTCAGCGGCCTCGCAAAGCGAGGACGCGGTGGCCGACGTAGTAGGCCACCAGAACCGTAGGTTCGAGCCGAGCGTCAAACTGTTTTCCGCGTATGCGGCCGATGCGCCCTCCGCGAGACTAGCGAGGATTGCCGCAGGCAACCGCAGCTCCATCCGGGCGGCGCCTATCACGAGCCGCCTCTTTTGCTGGACCCTACGTAATCTCACTGCCACCACTACGTCATTTGACGTATGAAGAACGTCCCCCCCCCTGCGGCATCTTGTTTCTCGAAGGTCAGATGCATGTGGCGTGACCCCCTGAAAGGAGACCAGAGCGGATGTTAGGATCTGAGCTGGTCGGAGATTCAGCGAGGAGGTCAGCAATGAGCAGGAGACGACACACGCCGGAGCAGATCATCACGGCACTTCGGG
>Ga0209501_10000797_pt1 | contig 37132 bp, 38 predicted proteins | sample ArcticOcean_MG_C_4_FD_187434 | JGI IMG/M metagenome (GOLD analysis project Ga0209501, IMG submission 187434) | Marine microbial communities from western Arctic Ocean - ArcticOcean_MG_CB4_134 (SPAdes) (version 2) | ecosystem: Environmental > Aquatic > Marine > Oceanic | place: Arctic Ocean...
AATGGGTAAATGTGTCTAATAAATATAATGAAATATATGGTTCTGGTTCTTGGAAGACTGACTGGGATTTATTCAATGGAAGTTTAGAGATGTGGGGGAACTCAACAGAATTAACTAGATTTCTTTCAGAATTAAGCTCACCTATCCCAACAAATTAAACAATAATGTAACATTATTCTACCCCTATAAATTTATAGGGGTTTTTTATTTATTTCAACAATCCCACTCTCCTTTTGAATTTTTATCAGATAGTTGTAGATTGTTTCTTTTAAATACCTATGAAATACTTTTATCTATTATCCATCTCTCTTGCTTTATTTTCTTGTGATTCTTATCAAAATTCAAAAAATCATATTAATCCTACTCAAACCATAGAAACAATAACACTATTAGGAGATACACTAAGCAGTCCTGAAATAAAGAAAGGAAAATCATTTGATCAATTTAAATCAGCACAAATCACCTATTTTAATAATCAAAATAATGCTGAAGCTCTAATTTGGTATGGACGTAGAACAGCCTATATGGGGTACTATAAAGAAGCTATTAAGCTCTTTACCTTAGGAATTAAAACCCATCCTAATGATGCTCGTTTTTATCGTCACCGTGGTCATAGATACATTTCTACCCGTCAATATGATAATGCAATCAGTGATTTTGAAAAAGCAGTACAATTGATTGATGAGAAAACAGATCAAATAGAACCTGATGGTTTGCCAAATGCAAAAAATATTCCTCTAAGTACACTTCACGGTAATATATGGTATCATCTTGGTCTGGCATATTATCTTAAAAACGATATGAACAATGCTCTCAAAGCATTCAACAATAGAAGTGTTACTCATAAATACGATGATAATATTGTTTCAGGTGGTCATTGGTTATATATGATCAACAGAAGAGTAAATAAAATTGAGGAATCCAAAACTGTTATTAATGAAGTTCACCAAAACATGGACATAATAGAAAACATGAGCTATCATCAATCGTGTTTATTTTACAAGGGAGTGCTTAAAGAATCTGAAATCGTAATTGATGAAGTCGCTTTATATAGCTTAGCCAACTGGTATGTATATGAAAAAAAGGATACTTTAAAAGCTAAAACATATTATCAAAATTTGCTTAGTACAGGAAATCCATATTCGTTTGCCTACATTGCTGGAGAAGCTGACTGGGTTAAATTGTTTGAATAAAACAAGAATACTTTAAATTTTTAGTCTTATTCATATATAAGTATAGTAAGTGAATTTTCAGGCATATCTTCTTCTTTTAAAATTATTGTAAATTGTATGTGTGAAAAAACATCCAAATTAATATGAAATTGCCTAAGATATTTAACAAAGCGCCTATAGCAATAGACGTAATAAAAGACAAAAAATATGCTTGGTGCTCTTGTGGGTTGTCAGAAAACCAACCTTTTTGCAACGGTGCACATAAAGGGTTTGGATTTACTCCCAAAATATTTACTAAAAATGAGGATAAAAAAATATATCTATGTAACTGTAAACAAACTTCAAATCCTCCTTATTGTGATGGAACTCATAATAAATTATAACGCATCCTAAAAATGCGCTAAACCATAGGCATATCTTCTTCGGTAAGTTCAGGTGTTTTTAATTTCTTACTTTTAAGTGTGAAAAAGCTACTTATAACCACTTTTTTGATTTCTTTTTTTTGCAATGCACAAAAAACTTCTGATCTACGTTATTTTAAAGGGAAAAAAATCTTAAACGAATCAACTAGAACTGATGATTCATATACCGATAAAACCTATATCGATGATGAACTTACTTATGAGAGAATAGTTAAACCTTCTTATGAATTAGATGGCTATCTAATCACTCCTGTAATTGAAAATGGTAAGAAGTTAACTTTTAAAGAAAAAGATGGATACGAAGTAAGTGTTTGGAGCGAAGTTAAAAAAGAATATGGTAAGCATTTTAAAGTACACGTTTCAATTTTAAACAAGACAAAAAAAACTGTTGACTTTATGGGAGACAAGTATGGAACAATATTAAGCATTGCTAACACTAAAAAATTAAAAACGAATATTCTTCCCTTACCTTTTGCTAAATACACTCAATTTGTAAACAAAGCAAAATTTACTCAACAACTTCTCTCAGGTTTTCTTGTTGGTTTATACTCAACAGCTTTTGCCTATACTGCAGTTAATGGATTGGTTAAATATAAATCATCAATTGCCAGTAGCTATTATTCATACTCCTCAACTTTTTATTCTCCTGCCTTAGCTCAATTAGAGTTTAATCAGATTATGAATGGGCTAAACGAATATCTAGATTATGACAATTCTGTTAAATTAGTAACTGATGACTATATAAGAAGTCATTCAATTGAACCTAAATCAGCTTATGAAGGATTCTTTGTTATGGATTATGATAAAAATGTTGAAAATATTAGTCTAAGAATTATGGTAGGTGAAACACCTTTTAATTTTGAGCTTACATTCTAAAAATATAAAAGATAGAGAAACTAGATTGTAAATTGTAGGTATGAAAAAGCTACTTCTTGTTTTACTAGTTTTTCCATTAATTTCTTTTAGTCAAAAGAAAAATGATAATTACATTATTGAGGGAAGTATTTTCAAGGTTTCATATAATGAACAATACGAACAACCAAATTGGATAGAATATAAAGTAAGAAATATCAAAAAAAACTTTGATAGAAAAGGACGTAATTTTTATAATGTAGATAGTGTGTTTACATCAAATAATGCGGATTATAAAAACAACGTCTGGGATAAAGGACATCTTGCTCCTGCAGCAGCGTTTTCTGATACTGAAGCCAATTTAAATGCTACATTTTCTTTTTTAAACTGTACTTTACAACATAATAATCTTAACAGATATGAATGGGCTCAATTAGAAAGAAAAGTAAAAGATTGGGCTGATTCTGAAGGAGATGTTAATGTAAGGGTAGATGTTGTTTTTGAAAAAAATCATCAAACATTATCCACAGGAGCTCATATACCAACTGCTTTTAAAAAGAGTATTACTTTTCCTGATGGAACTACTAAATGCTTTTACTTTCTTAATCAACCAACAAACGGAAAGAATTGGACTGAATTTGAAATACAATGCAACTAAACAAAACCCTCAGTAAGTTCATGAACTTACAGAAGAAGGTATGCCTGTGGTTTAGTTATTTTTAATTCTCTTAAATAAGTTAAACTAACATTAGAAGTTTACTACAAGTTTACAAATTATCTAATTATTCTTTTTATTTTTTTTTGCAAGTCGTTTAGCTTTTCTTTCTGCCTTAAGTGCTTTTCTTTCTTCTTTAGTAAGCGGTGGTGGAATATTCCAAAGATTACGTGAACTTTTGTATTCTTGCTCTGTTACATTATTTTCAGTTTTTATAACAATAACCCCTCCAGCACCTTGTTGCCCGTATCTATTTGTTTCGGAAAGACCTACTAAAGCATTTACATAACGAATTTGAGAAACAGCTATAGGTGGAGGCACTTCATATAGCATACCATCAATTTCCCACATTACATAATTACCACCACGAAGAGTTATATTATTAGAAAGAACATTTGCTCCAGGAATTCGATGCGCTATTAATCTAATTAAATCTGCACCAAATACTTTATCATTATTATTAGAAGAAGATGTCGTTTTAGATTCTTGAGAATTTCCAATAGAACATAAAAACAATAAAAGAAATAACTTTTTCATTGTGTTAGTTTTTCTTAAATGTAAGAAAATTTAAAAAAAGTCGCTAATTAACTTTAGGCGTGTTTTCACCCCGGTTATTATAAACTAAAAAAGAGGTCAAATGTAACTAAAGGAATATCTTCTTCTGTAATTTCAGATATTTTTAATTGATTACATTTAAGAATATGAAAAAGCTACTTCTTATTTTATTGTTTGTTCCACTTGTTTCTTTTGGGCCACAATTAAAATACTCGAAGGAGTAGAGGTTATTTGGAAAATGAAATTAAAATACATATTATTTAGTTTAATCATTATTACGAGCTGTAAGCAAGAACCTTTAGAGCGTATAGCTGAACAAGCTTTTCATTACAACCATGAAATTTTTGAAGAAAATAAACTAGCGCCTCGAGCTACTTTCTTTGCTTCGGAAAGCAATGATATTATTGGAAAAGAAGATTCAAAACGATTTATAAGTTTAAATGGTGATTGGAAATTTCATTGGATAAAAAATCCTAAAGCGCGTCCGATAACTTTTCAAAATAAAGATTTTGATGATGCTGACTGGACAAGCATTCCTGTGCCTGCAAACTGGGAAGTAGAAGGTTTTGGACATCCAATCTATCTAGATGAGCGTTATCCGTTTACAACCAAATGGCCAGATGCACCAACCGACTATAATCCGGTCGGTACTTATCGTAAAGAAATTAATCTTGACAAAAGGTTTTTATCTCAAGACATTGTATTGCATTTTGCTGGTGCCAAATCGGCCATGTATGTGTATATAAATGGTGAATATATAGGCTATTCTCAAGGCAGTAAAACACCCGCAGAATTTAATATAACTGAACATCTAACTGAAGGAAAGAATTTAATCGCTTTGCAAATGTTTCGATGGAGTGATGCGAGTTATTTAGAAAGTCAAGACATGCTACGTATGAGCGGTATTGAACGTGATGTTTATTTATATACGCAACCAAAGGTTTTTGTTTCAGATTATCATGCTTATACCAATTTAGATGATAACTACACAAATGGTATTTCGAAAAATACTGTTTCAATAACTAATAATTATTCTGCTTCCGAAACAAGGCATGTACTTTTAGAAATTATGGATGGTAATAACTCCTTGTTTTCAAATTCTAAAACATTAGATATTCCAGCGAATAGTACGATTGATTTTTATTCGGAAACACTAATTAAGAATGTGAAGCAATGGTCCGCAGAAACCCCTAAGTTATATACTCTAAAAATCACATTAACAGACGAAACCAATTCAAAAAATAATCAATTCATTCAAAAAAATATTGGATTTAAACGCGTTGAAATTAAAAATTCTCAAGTTCTTATTAATGGAAAGGCCATATATATTCGCGGTGTTGACAGACATGAAACAGACCCTTTTACTGGTCATGTAGTTTCAAGAGCATCGATGGAAAAGGATATTAAATTAATGAAGCAGCACAATATTAATGCAGTACGTTCTTCACATTATCCCAACGATCCTTATTGGTTGGATTTATGTGACAATTACGGTTTATATGTTATTGATGAAGCCAATATTGAAAGTCATCCATTAGCCATAGACAAAAACACGCAAATAGGCAACGAAATGAGTTGGCTCCCTGCGCATATGATGCGTACCAAGCGCATGTATTATCGAGATAGAAATCATGCTTCTATTTATTCATGGTCATTAGGAAATGAAGCTGGAGAAGGTGAAGTTTTTAGAACGACTTATAAATGGTTAAAAAAACAAGATAACAATCGTATTGTGCAATATGAACCTGCCGGAAAAGATTATTACACTGATATTTATTGTCCGATGTACCCCAAACCAGAATACTTAATTAACCATGGAAAATCTGATTCTGATAAGCCATCCATAATAATTGAATATGCGCATGCTATGGGAAATTCAGTCGGAAACTTACAAGATTATTGGGATATAATTGAGACTTACCCGAATCTTCAAGGTGGTTATATTTGGGATTGGGTGGACCAATCATTAGAATATAAAGATGAAAATGGAAAGCCGTATTTGGCTTACGGTCATGATTACCATCCAGATTTACCAACAGATGGCAACTTCTTAAATAATGGTTTGGTCGATCCTTATCGAAACCCACATCCGCATCTATCTGAAGTAAAAAAGGTGTATGAACCTATCCAGTTTAATTATTTAGGAAATGGCACTATTGAAATTGAAAACAAAAATTTCTTCACCGATTTATCTGATAAATCATTGGAATTAAAACTACTTGTAGATGGAAAACCTTCTGTTTTAATTTCAAATATTGATATTAACATTGCGCCGCAGTCTAAAACCAAAATGCACTTTAATAAAATTCCAGACATGTTTATTCCTGAAAGCGAATTTATTCTTGAAGTTAGTTTAATTCAAAAAGAAGCAACCGATATACTTCCGAAAGGACACGAAATTGCTTGGGATCAATTTGTACTTAATAAAGGAATTAATATGGAATCTTCAATGTATGAAGGTGAAATTTTAGCCGTTAGAAATCTAGAAAATGAAATTCAAATACAAAACAATCTAGTCGATTTTAAAATTAATTCAGATACTGGAGAAATCATATCTTGGCTTTTTAAAAGTAAAGAAATCACTAAGCAACCCATCCGCCCAAACTTTTGGAGACCACCTACAGATAATGATTTAGGGAACAATATGCATAAATGGGCTGAGATTTGGCAAAACGCCACTTATAATTACACAGCCAAATTAATTTCTAAACCATTAAATGTATATGAGAATGTTGATTTTGAAGTTGAATACTCCACTCCACAAAACGATTCAAAAGTTTTTGTATGGTATCAATTACATATGAGTGGAAAATTAGAGGTTGAGTATAATTACTCACCAATCAAAAAAGATTTACCAAATATACCTAGATTAGGAATGTACTTAACCCTTTCAAATGAATTCACAGACATTTCATGGTATGGCAAGGGTCCAGAGGAAAGTTATTGGGATAGAAAAAATGGACAAAAAACAGGTATATATTCTGGAAAAATTATAGATCAATTTGAACGATACCCAAGACCACAAGAAACAGGAAATAAAACAGATGTACGTTGGATGAAAGCTAGTTCTGATAATTTGCACTTAAAAGTTTCCGGTAAAACCATGCTTAATTCTAGTATTTGGCCTTTCACGATGAAAGAAATAGATTTTAATAGCGGTGATGCAGGAGAGTCGGCTTCTGGATTAGTGCCCGTTACAAAAAAACACGGAGCAGATATTAAAATTGGAAAAAATATTCAATGGAATATAGATTTTTTACAAATGGGCGTTGGTGGAGATACTTCTTGGGGAAGATTAGTGCATCCGGAATACACAATCCCTGCAAACAATACATATCATTATTCATTTACAATAGAACCTAAACAATAAACACCATAGTAAGGAAGAGGCCAGTTTGTTCCGCTTATTTCTTTTAGGCAGACTGCCGAAGATTATTTTAACAGAGGAATATGATGAGATTAAAAATACCTGAACTTTTGTCTAAAAAAGTCTAATTACCCGCAGATAAACACATCTCATTGATAAGTTCGGCAACCATTAAATCATTTTGTGCTTCCTCATTTATTTCAAATGCGTTGATTTGCCACTTGTCATCTCCTTCCATTTCAAATTGAATAACTGCATTGACTGGTTTATTATCATATGTTATTTGGCCTGATGCATTCAAATGGTATTTATCATCGTCAGGTGAAACAAAACTTTCCCATTTAGGATTTGCAAAAAAGCTATTTACGAGAGTTTCAACATTGTGTTTTTTACAAGTATCAAAATAACCCTTTTTTATAGTGTCATCCATTTGGGACTTACAACTAAATAGGAGGATTGTTATTAAGATTAAAAATGCTATCTTTTTTATTGGATTAATTGTTTAAGTATTTAGCAATATGTGCACAAATTAATTCGGACTTTGATGTTGGTAAATTTTTAGTACTTCCATCTTTCATTTTCAAAGAAATACCAAACTGAAATCCGACTAGTTTACCCATTTTAGTGTTTGCAATATCTTTCGCCTTAACTGCCGACACATTGGTTATATCGTTGTAATAAAATATTGCTTTTTCATCGGCAATTACATTATCATATTTTTTAATTGTGTTTTCTTCAACATTAAATGCACGGTAGATAATTTTTTTTGATGTGAGGGTAATAATTGTTGTATTCCCTGAATTTTTGAATATTATTTCCTCACCCGTTTCTAAATCTGCCACAGCATCAATTTCAGATTTTTCCTTTGCATTTTCCTTTTTTAGTAACCAGAATCCGCTTGCAATCATTATCCAACCACCATTTTGAGATACTACATTAACACCAACTATCAATTCAAGCCAGCCGAATGAAAAACCATTTGAAACCCAAATAATTATATCAAGAGCTCCAAGACCAATTAAGATATAATAAAATATTTTTTTCATAGTGTTAGTTTTTTAATTATTTACAATATAGTTAAATTAGAAATACATTCAAATAGTAGGAAATTATCTTATGTCTAAAAACAAACATATTACTGTAGAGACAAATGATCTGTTTGAGATTCCAAGAACTATCGAAATCATATCCAGAGATGAAAATGGAGGTTGGAAAAAAGAAACTAGAAAACTAACCATAACTGACCCTAGTTTTTGACTTTATGTATTTTGATATGTAGTTTTGATTATACAAAAAAGGGCTAACTTTAGTTAAACCCTATAAACACTAGTGGAGAAGATGGGACTCGAACCCACGACCTCTTGACTGCCAGTCAAGCACTCTAGCCAGCTGAGCTACATCCCCTTTAAGTTAATCATATCAATATTTTTTATTTAGACTCTTCACAATATTCATCTGCAATTTTTAGAGCCTCAGAAATAATCGATAGCCCTTCATCTATTTGGTTTTTGTTTATACAGAGTGGAGGAGCAATAAATATATAGCTCCATTTGCTAAAAGTGTACATGCCCAGTTCAAAAATTTTAGTCTTTACTCTGTTCATTACTTTTAATTCTTCAGGTTTAGCATTAAAAGTTGCCATTGGCTCTTTAGATTTTTTATTCTTAACCAGTTCTAAACAGCCCAAAAGCCCAGTATTTCGAAAATCTCCAATAGAGGGATGTTTTATTTTCATAAGCTCAACTTGTTCTTCCATATATTTTCCCATTTCCTTTGCATTATTAATAAGATCATCTTCTTCGTAAATTTTGATAACTTCCAAAGCTGCTGCGCAAGCAGTTGGATGTGCAGAATAGGTTAATCCTAGCATCATCGGATTATTGTCAAAATGAACTGCAATTTTATCACTTACTTGTAAAGCTCCAAAAGGTAAATAGCCCGCAGTAATTCCTTTTGCTAAAACCATCATATCAGGTATAACATTATGATTGTTAATTCCAAACCATTTTCCGGTTCTTCCAAAGCCACTCATCACTTCATCTGAAATCAATAAAATCCCATGCTGATCACAAACCTCTCTTAGTTTTTTAAAGTATCCTTTAGGTAATTTGAGGCATCCAGAAGTTCCTGACTCTCCTTCCATAATAATAGCTGCAAAGTTTTCTGGCCCTTCATATGCTAGAATCCGATCTAATTGATCAAAACAATCTTGTTCCCATTCACTTCCTTTAGAACGATATTCATAAGGTATTTCCATTTGGACAAAATTAGGAGCTTGATGAGCATCAACTTTAAGTCTTCTTGGATCTCCTCCAGCAGACATAGCTCCAGTAGTTGAACCATGATAAGATCGATATCTAGTTAAAATTTTATGTCTACCAGTATAAAGCCTAGCTAACTTAATTGCGTTTTCAATTCCAGTAGCTCCACAAACAGTAAAAAAAGATTTATTTAAATTTCCAGGGCATATTTCGGCTAGTTTTTTACCTAACTCTCCTCTAACTTTAGTAATTGCAGATGGAGTAACATAGCTCACTTTTTCCATCTGATTTACAACTGCATTTGTTACTCTTTGATCACCATGACCTATATTAACATTCATTAATCCAGAGGAAAAGTCTATAATTTTATTTCCATCTTGATCATATAAATAAATTCCTTTAGCTCTGTCAATGCTTAAAGGCTTAATTCCTTTTTGCTTTGACCATGAAAAAAGTGTATGATCAAGATTGTTTTTAAGTATAGTGTCCTTTTTGTCTAACATAAATTTACTTTTAAGACACGTACATCCATTTTCCTCCTACCATTGTTCTCTCGATTGGAATATCAATAATTTCCATTGGATCAACCTTTCTTGGATCTTTATCTAAAACAACAAGATCAGCTAATTTTCCTTTTTCAAGACTGCCTTTTATACCTTCTTCATATGAAGCATATGCTCCATGTATCGTTCCTACTTTAATTGCTTCATCTACAGTAATTTTTTGAGATGGCCCCCAAATATTTCCACTAATGTCTGTTCTTGTTACGCTCGACTGAAGAGCCATCATAGGCTCATAAGGGCCTGGAGGATAATCTGAAGTTTGCGTGACTTTTATTCCAGCATCAAGAAAACTTCGAACTGCAAACATATTCTCCAGTCTTTCCTTTCCATATTGCTTCATTTTCTCTCCATGAAAATAAACATATGTAGAAAAGGGATTTGGTATAGCATTTAGCTCTTTGATTCTTCTAACTAGTTCATCGTTAATCACAGTGCAATGCTCTAATCTAAACCTAGGGTCAGTTCTAGGATATTGTTTTTGAAGTCGTTCGTAAATATTTAATGTCTTATCAATTCCAACATCTCCATTTGCATGAACTCCAATTTGCCATCCGTTTGTATGAGCTTTATGGGCATACTTATAAACTTCTTCCTCTTCCATAACTAATATCCCATAATCGCTTGGTCTGCCAATATATGGTTTTGATAATCTTGCTGTTCTTTCTGAAATTGAACCATCTATTGTAATTTTCATTCCTCCAATCCTTAGCCATTGATCTCCAAAACCAGTCTTAATTCCTGCATCAATAAACTTGTCTATTTCTCTAAAAGAAATCATACTATAAACTCTCATAGACAATTCATCTGCCTGATATGCGTCTTGATAAGCTTTTAGAAAAGTTGAAGATCCATATGCTTCTGTAACAGAGGTAACTCCACTTTTGGTCATCATTTTAGTTATCAATTTAATCCCTTCTTGATAATCTTTTTGGGTAAAAGTATTTGGAATTAATTCTGATAAAGGATGAGAAGCTGTTTCTAATAATTGTCCGGTCAATTCACCATTTTTTCGATTTCTCCCAATTTTACCTCCTTCTGGATCAGAAGTACTTCGATTGTATCCCATGAATTCCAAAGCAATAGAGTTAACATATGTTGAATGTCCTCCTCGATGCCTGATTCTAACTGGATGATTTGGGGCAACTTCATCAAGATCATGTCTATTTATTAATCTTCCTTCTTTAACCTTAGTGTCATCATATTTAAATCCTAAAATCCATTCTCCTGGAGGCGTTATCTTTGCTCTTTCATAAATGGCTTTTTTTATCTCTTCTATTGATCGTAAATCAATATCTACGTTTCGTAGATGTGAAAGACCCGATGATGCCGGATGAGAATGAGCATCAATAAATCCTGGAACAATTGTTTTTCCAGCAATATCAATTTTTTTTGTATTTGCATTAGCTAATTTTAATATTCTATCATTCTCTCCTATCGCCACAACTCTTTCTCCCAATATTGCAATAGCTTGAGCTTTTGGTTTATTTAAGTTTACTGTTATTACGTTTGCATTGTAAAGAATTGTGTCGGGACTTGTTGTAAAAAAATCTTTAGTATTAATCCATGGAAGAGCTAAAAGAGGACTTGCCCTTTTGATAAATTGCCTTCTGCTTTGTGTTGACATCAAATTTATTTAAGGTTATATTAAATTTATAGATTTTTGAAAAACTTACTTTTAAAACAAGTTTTACTTTAAAAGTAAAGAAATTTAGCTTTAGATTAAGATTAAAATCTTAACAACAATAAGTTTTAAATGGTTAATGTATATTAGAAAAATGTTCCGGGTTTACGTATTTTTAATTTTAATCTTTACAGGGTTTTTCTCTTTTTCTCAAGGAAATAAAAACCTTTACAAACAATACAGGTCTGGACCTGATCCTGATAGTTTCTATCATCTATGGAATTACTCTTTATATGGAAGGGTAAATTGGATGAATTCTGATCAAGATTATACTAAACCTGCTATAGGAAAAGGAATTGGATTTATGGTTCAAAAACTCAATTCTAAAACATTTGGATGGTCAACTGGAATTGAATTTAATGAGATTCGCTATCAATATGATGGATTGCTAGATAACTCTTCAGACAATACAAGCTGGTTAAGCTTTCCGTTAACAATTAGACTCTATCCTTCAAGGAAATTATTTTTTGAAGTAGGATTCAAATATCATTATTTTTTAACAGCTAAAAATTCAATTAATAATAATTCCATAACTGGAACTCTAAAATATCCTGACGGGTCTTTTGAGAGCACTTTTGGCACACTTATTACTATTCAATATCAAATTTGGCGAAGATTAAATATAGGACTTCAATATCAATTCATGAAAAGCAAGAATGTTAATCCAAAAGGAATACAACCAACTGTTTTTGATGGTCTATCTCTAAAGATTGGTGCTTTTATTAAAAACCCTTTGAAACGTCCAGAATTAAATTAATACTAATTCTTAATGATTGTATCATTTACAATAATCATTTTAACCAAAGAGTCTTGAGCTAGACTGTCTATTATAACAAGATGTCCTTTTGGCTTAATATTGTCCATAAAAAATATTTCAGATTTACCATTTTTTAAATCAACAAACTCACCTGAACCGTAAAGTGTTTTTGTTCCATTTGGGTTTTTATCAAGCTCTTTAGTCGAGTTTTTAATAGAAGAATTCTCATGAAAATGATTTACGGTATGCTCAACTACTATACATGATTGAAATAAGATTAATGTGAGTGTTAAAAAAAATAATTTCCTAAAATTTTCCATAAAGTCAAAATTACAAAATTTTAAAATTGTTTGCGTATAGTAATATTTAGGACCTTATGTCGCTTATGTATTTGACCTGGAGTGTCTTTACTCATAGACTGATATAACATTAAGATCATCCACTTTTTGCTCTGATAAAAAAGTCCAAATTCAAAACTATTACGGTACTTTAAATTAGGTACTGTATGCACGGAGCTATTATCAAATAAACTTCCGCTTAAAGCAAAGTCATGAGGTCTGTATTCTTGTCTAGTTCCGATATAAACTCCTCTTGAAAGTTCAGTGTTATTAAATGAAGGTTTTTGAAATGGAAGCTTTTGAGTTAAACCTATTAAAATTCCTATTCTACCTATAGCTTGTATTCTATAGCTGGATAATTTTGAATAAAGTTGAGAAGTAAGATGAATGTTATCTGAAATGCTAATTCCCTTATTAATCTGACCAAAAACTCCAAAATGAAATCTTTGAGGTTGAGCACCTGACCATGTTAGTTCTGGTAAACTTAAAAATGTGCGATGATAAAAATTTTGAAATGTTCTTGCTAAAGAAGCTTCTCCTGTTATGCCTATTTCTATTCCCCAGCTATAACTAGTATTGACGCCCAAAAAATATTCTTTTTCATTTTGAACATATAGCCATCCATTGTAAGGATAATCTATTTTGGATAGATCATTAGTGTAGCGTTGTGAAGGATGATATATTTCTTGTCCTATTCGCCAGTGATTAGCTTTTTTTTCATTCTTTTTTCCATAAGAAATAGCTATTCCACTAGAATAGTATTGATCTGTTAAAAAGTACAAATCGTTATCAACAGATAATTCAATATATGACTGAGAATGAGTTTTTAAAGTAAAAAAAACAAAACACACAATTAAATAAATTGATTTGTTTTTCAATAGGTTTTTATAATAGGTTTTTATATTCTTGAAGATATATTTAAAATAACACTTAGCATATATTTCTAATAAAATTATAGCTCAAAAATAAAAATAATTTTGATAAAAAAATGATTCGTCTTGCATACTTTTCTGATTTAAATAATGTGAAAAAATTAACTGAAGCATGTGCAGAAGAAATGATTTCTAAAAAAATATTTCAATGGAATGAGCACTATCCTTCTAGAGAAGTTTTTGAAAAGGATATAATGAATAGAGAATTATATGTTACTGAACTAAATAATTCTATAGTAGGCTGTGTTATGTTTTCAAAACATAAAGATGAACTTTATAATAAAATTGATTGGCTTACTCCAGACCCAAACAATCTATATATACATAGGTTAGCTGTTCATCCAAATAGTCAAAAAAAAGGACTAGCTAGATCAATGATGAGTTTTGCAGAAGATGAAGCAATTAAAATGAAGTGTATCTCAGTTAGACTTGATACCTTTAGTCAAAACCCCAGAAACTCTAAGTTTTATAGAGCCAGAGGTTATGTGCAGCTTGGCGATGTACATATTCCAAAACAAAGTGAATACCCCTTTTACTGTTTTGAGAAAATTTTGAAATATTAAATAGTCACTGTTAAAAAATAAATATGAATCATAAAATAAGAATCACAAAAGAATTTAGTCTTGAAACTGGTCATGCACTATACGGATATGACGGGCTATGTAAAAACGTACATGGACACAGTTATAAACTATACGTAACAGTTATAGGTATACCAATAGATAAATCACAAAATGTAAAATTTGGTATGGTAATTGACTTTGGTGATCTAAAAAAAATTGTCAAAGAAGAAATTATTATTCCTTTTGATCATGCAACAGTTTTAAACTGTAATTCTCCCCATGATGAGCTAGCTAATCAGATGGAAGAAAAAGGAAATAAAATTGTTCGAGTAAATTATCAACCTACATGTGAAATGTTAGTGTCTGATTTTGCAAAAAAAATACAAAACCGACTTCCAAAATCTTTAAAACTTCACTCTTTAAAACTTCGAGAGACAGCTACCGCTTATGCTGAATGGTTTGCAGAAGATAATTTTTAAATTAAAATCCAAAACCGTCTAAATCATCTAAATCATCTTCTGATTTTTCTTGAATATATTGATCACAGTCTAATTGAATTGAGAGTGTTTCAGGCTTAACAAAATCCTCTGTTGATATCCCCAATTCAGGATTAAGATATACTTCTTTCATAAACTGTCCCCAAATAGGCAAAGCCATAGTTGCTCCCTGACCATATGCAATTTTTTCAAAGTGTATTGAGCGGTCTTCTCCACCAACCCATACCCCTGTAACAAGATTTGGAACAATTCCCATAAACCATCCATCGCTTTGATTTTGAGTTGTTCCTGTTTTACCCGCAATTGGATTTTCAAAAACATAGGGGTATCCAGTAACTACCTTTTTATATATATAATTTTCTTTTTCCAATCCTGCGTGTCTTAGTCTAGCTCCTGAACCATATTCAGTAACTCCTTTCATTAAGCTTATTGTTACATAGGCCACCTCTTCTGAAATAACATCTTGTGTTTCTGGAACTGATTCGTAAATAACAGATCCGTTTTTGTCCTCTATTCTAGATATCATTACTGGTTTAACATATATTCCTTTATTGGCAAAAGTTCCATATGCTCCTACCATTTCAAAAAGACTTATGTCTGGTGTTCCAAGTGCAATTGAAGGAACAGCAGGAATTCTGGATGTAATTCCCATTTTTCGAGCTAAATCAATTACAGGTCTTGGGCCTACTTTATCCATTAATCTTGCACTTACAGTATTTATTGAATTTGCCAATGCATTTTTTAAGGTTCTATTCTTTCCATATTTGCCTCCTGAATTCTTTGGACACCAAGCATCAGTATTTCCATGCTTCATAGGTTCAATACAAAATAGTGCGTCAGGAAGAATGTCACACGGTGATAGTTTTAATTGATCAATTGCAGTTGCATACAAAAAAGGTTTAAATGTTGATCCTATTTGTCGTCTTCCTTGCTTTACTTGATCATATTGAAAATGTTTGTAATCGTATCCTCCTACCCAAACTTTTACGTGTCCCGTTTGTGGTTCCATTGACATCATAGAAGATCGCAAAAAATATTTGTAATATCTTATTGAGTCTAAAGGAGTCATAACAGTGTCTCTTTCTCCTTCCCAAGTAAAAACTGTCATTGGTACTGGTTCTTTGAAATTCTTTAATATTTTATCTTTTTCCCATCCAGCATTTGTTTTATTTCTCCAACGCTCTGATCTGTATGCTGTTCTCTCCAAAAGAGTGTCTATTTGGCCTGTTCTTAAATCTAAAAAAGGTGCTGTTTCATTTAATTTTTTTGTGTTTTGTCTGAAAAACTCTTTTTGTAAATTTTTCATGTGATTACGAACTGATTCTTCCCCAATACTTTGAAGCTGTGAGTCAATAGTTGTGTATATTTTTAATCCATCACGATACAGATTGTATTTTTCGCTATTTTCTTTAGGGTTTTCTTTAATCCACTTTCTCATAAACTCTTGCAAGTATGCCCTAAAATATGTGGCTAATCCTTCCCTGTGTGATTCAGGAGTATAATCAATTTCCAATGTGATTTGTGATAGTGAATCTGCAACTTTTGAAGTTAAATAGCCATTTCTTTCCATTTGCTTAAAAACAATATTTCTTCTTTTCTTAACCAATTCAGGTCTTCTCAATGGATTATAATATGATGAATTCTTTAGCATTCCTATTAAGGTTGCTGATTGCTCAATCTTTAAGTTTTTAGGAGTTGTATTAAAAAATATTTTTGATGCAGAGCGAATCCCATCGGCATTATATCCAAAATCATAGATGTTTAGATACATGGCGATAATTTCTTTTTTTGTATATCTCCTCTCTAGCTGAACAGATAAAACCCACTCTTTAACTTTCTGAATTACAGCTTCAGAGATGTTTCTAGATCGAACTCCTACAAAAAGTTGTCTAGCTAATTGCTGAGTTATTGTACTTGCCCCCCCTCTTTTCCCTAAAAATAAAAAAGCACTGATTGTTCTTCGCCAATCTATTCCTGAATGTGAATAAAATCTTTCATCTTCTGTAGCTATAAGTCCATTAATAATGTTTTCAGGAAGTTCGTCAAACTGTATAGGAGTTCTATTGTCTTCATAGTAATACTTTCCTAATACAGCTCCGTCTGATGAAAATATTTGTGTTGCTAAATTAGTCTTAGGATTCTCAAGCTGCTGAAGATCTGGCATTGGGCCATAATATCCCATTCCTGCTCTAAAAAATATAGCTATAACAATTATTGTTCCTGAAAAAATAACCCCCCATAAAATTTTTATAACTAATCTAAAGGGATTTGTCTCTGGATTATTCATTTTTTATCTATTTGGCATTATACTAATTCCTATACTTATAATTCCAGGCAAAATTTTCATCCCAGATTCATTTTGACTTTTTCTCATTGCATGCCTCAAAATAACTGAATATTCAGAATCACTTGAAAAACTAATATCTTCTTTCCAATAAAATAAACTTTCTTTTACGTTTCCAAAACCCTTTCCTAAAAATCTACCTGATTTATCTGCCATTGTATACTCTAAAGTATCACTACTCAACTCTACACCGTCTTTTAATAAGGTGGAAATTAAAAAGATATTAGAAAATGGATAATTATTGTCGTTTCTTAAATTAAGAAAAATACTTCCTTTTGAATTAGGAATTTTATTAAAACTAAAAGTAACTGAATCTGACGATTTCCAGCCATTTGAAAAATCTTTAAAATCACTATGCCAAATCTCACTTGAACAACAACAAAAAATTATTGAAATAAATAAAAGAAAATTTTTATTGGTTTTATTAGCTGTCATCCCACTTTCAGTATGTATGTAAAGATACAATATCTATAAACTGTATATTTATGTACAATTATTAATTTATTTTTTAAACTTTAAAAATTCTGATCTACCTTTTTTAAAAATTTTATTACTGCTATGAGTTCCCTTTCTTAATTTTTTTTGACTTTCTAAGGGAAGGCTTGTGATTTTTTGGCATTCTTTAGAACAACAATTTTTATGTTTTTCTGAACATTCTGAGCATTGAATAAATAATAAATGACAGGCAGGATTTACACAATTCACATGCAGATCACAAAGTGATCCACATTGGTGACATTTTGAAATAATTTCTTCAGATATTCTTTCTCCTCGTCGCTCATCAAAAACAAAATTTTTACCTCTAAATTTATTTTCAATTTTAGTATTGTTAACCTGTCTTGCATACTCAATAATTCCTCCTTCTAATTGAAATACGTTCTTATACCCTTTGTGTTTAAAATAAGCACTTGCTTTTTCACATCTAATGCCTCCAGTGCAATACATTAGAATATTATTGTTTTTTTTATTTTGAATAATGGTGTTTTCAATAATCGGCAATGAATCTCGAAAAGTATCAACATCTGGAGTTATAGCTCCTTTGAAATGACCTATTTCACTTTCATAATGATTCCTAATATCAACACAAATAGTTTTTGGGTCCTCTAAAAGTTGATTAAATTCTTTAGCATCAACATGTTTACCCTTATTAGTCACATCGAAAGAATCATCGTTTAAACCATCTGCTACAATCTTATCTCTAACTTTAATAGTTAGTTTTAAAAATGATTTATTGTTTTGCTCAACAGCAATATTAAGTCTAACATTTTTTAAAAAAAAAATGCTGTCTATATGATCTTTAAGATGTTGAAAATTTTCGGCAGAAACAGAAAGTTGGGCATTAATTCCCTCATTTGCAACATAAATTCTACCCAAAACATCTAATGGATTCCAGGACAAAAAGAGATAATCTCTAAAAAGATTAGGATTCCCGATTTGTGCATATTGGTAGAAAGAAAGGGTAAGGCGATCTTTTCCTGCAGATTCAATTATTTCTGCACGTTCATTAGCACTTAATTTATTGTACAGTTGCATGCTATACGTTTTTAAGTTAAAATTTAAACAAAGGTAATATTATTCTATAGCATTATCATTTAGTCCTACCAAAATGAGTTTTGTTTGCCTACCGTTTACGTATTTAAAACCCTTAGAACCAAAATATCCGGCTTCTTCTAGCATAACTCGAATCTCTTTTTTCCATTCTTTTATATAAACTTTTGTATTTAATTCAATTGCATAAACAGTTTCTAATTGCAAAGTATGTTCACCGGATCCAGGTATACCATTTTGAGCGTCCCACATTCCAATAGTTGTTCCTGCAGAGTGGCCAAAAACTCCTAAGGGGTGTGTGTATATTTGAGGTTTATAGCCTGCACTTTTTGCTTCATTTAATGATTTTTTAAGAATGTTGTTTCCTGTCTGTCCTTTTACAAAATTATTTGTCAAATAATCTTGGACAGTGTTACCATCTTTCAAAGCTTGTTCTAATTCTTTAGGAGCGCTTTTTTCTCCTCTTCTTAAAACATAGGCTAATTCCTGACAGTCGGTATTTAAAGTTAAATAACTAATTCCAAAATCACAATGCAATAAATCTCCGGGAAGTATCATGTCATATTTTGACTTAGCATCAAATGAGTATAAATCACTTGATTCATTTCTTTGCACATCTACTGTTGGGTGAAACCAAGTAGATAACCCTAAACTCCTGACTTTTTCGCGAAGCCACCAAACTACATCATCTGTGGTTGTAATTCCTGGAGTAATTACTTGATTTGAAAATGCCTCTTTAATGATTGTATGAGTGATTGAAACTAACTGCTTATATATAATCATTTCCCTAGATGTTCTTGTTTCAATCCATGATACAACCAAAGGTTCAGATGATACAATTTTAGAAGTTAAACGACTGGGTAAGACCTTTAATAGGTTGTCAAAATCAGTTCTAACCAATCCATCAGCTAAAGCATAATTTTCAGAAATGTTAACTGCTATCGTTGTTGGATTTTGAGATATTATATATTCAGATAGTGCTTTCCATTGATTAGGTTCTTTTTCTTTGTTCCATACAGATGGAATCAAATTACCAAATGGATATCTAGTAATTGCAGCTGATTTAAAAACACTCTCTTTCAGAGAAAAAACTATAATTGTCCTCCTTCTAGCATTAAGCCATGTTGGAGGTAAAAGAGTTTTAACGACTGGATCTTCATTATACTCCCTTGTAATTAACACCCACATATCAATATTATGCTTTTTCATTAATTGAGGTAATAAATTTTCTAATCTATCCTTTTGTATTTCTTCTATAGCAGTAGCCTGATCTTTAAGTTTTAATATGTTCTGCGATTTTAAAGAAATTACGAAGAATAAAAAAGCTACAAATAAGTGTATTTTTTTCATAGTGTTAAGCTAATTAAAATTTTGTTAATAATCACTTTTATAGCTACTTGACCCAGACTAAAAGAAATATTACTTTAGTAAAAAACAAAAAAATGTTAGAAGATAAAACAGCAAAAATTAAAGCTTTACAATTAACCTTAGACAAACTAGATAAAACCTATGGAAAAGGTACTGTAATGAAGCTAGGTGATGAAGCAGCTGTAGAAATAGAAGCAATTTCTTCTGGCTCAATAGGTCTTGATATTGCACTAGGTGTGGGCGGATACCCTCGTGGAAGAGTTGTAGAAATTTATGGTCCTGAATCTTCTGGTAAGACTACATTAGCTCTTCATGCTATTGCTGAATGTCAAAAAAAAGGGGGTATTGCAGCTTTTATTGATGCTGAGCATGCGTTTGATCGGTTCTATGCAGAAAAGTTAGGTATTAATATAAATGAATTAATAATTTCACAACCGGATCATGGGGAACAAGCTCTAGAAATTGTTGATAATTTAATTAGATCTGGTGCAATTGATGTAGTTGTTATTGACTCAGTAGCTGCTCTAACTCCCAAAAGTGAAATAGAAGGTGAAATGGGGGATTCTAAAATGGGTCTTCACGCTCGATTAATGTCACAAGCCTTAAGAAAATTAACTGCATCTATAAGTAAAACTAATTGTACTGTTTTTTTTATAAATCAATTGAGAGAGAAAATAGGTGTAATGTTTGGTAATCCTGAAACAACAACTGGTGGAAATGCTCTTAAATTCTATGCATCAGTCAGGCTAGATATTAGAAGATCAACGCAAATAAAAAGTAGCGATTCAGAGGTTCTGGGTAATAAAACTCGTGTAAAAGTTGTTAAAAACAAAGTAGCTCCACCATTCAAAACAACTGAGTTTGATATTCTTTATGGTGAAGGAATATCAAAAATTGGTGAAATAATAGATCTTGGCGTAAATTATGAAATAATCAGTAAAAGCGGTTCCTGGTTTAGTTATGGAGGAACCAGACTTGGTCAAGGAAGAGATTCGGTTAAAGTGCTTTTAACTGATAATCCAGATCTAATGGAAGAGCTAGAAACAAAAATAATGGATTCAATAAATGCTTTAAACAGTTAGAATGTTTCTAATTTAGTTTTTTTAAGCATTAGTGATTGTTAGTTGTTGTTTTCCAAATTTCTATTGCTTCTATTGCGGATTGCTTTGGATCTTTAATTAATTCATTTTCAATAAAATGTCTTGTTTCTTCCATGACTTTTTTATAGTCACTTTCTTTTAAGTTATTGGTAGAAACAGGATTATAAATAGTAGCCCTTAGAGATCCTGGATAACCATGGGTTGTGTACCATGGAAATTTTCTTTTACAATCATAAAAAACAATTGGAACTATAGGAAGTTTGTGCTCAATTGCAAGTTTAAAAGCTCCATGTTTAAATTCATTTAATAAGTTTGTTTCAACTGTATATTGTTTTTCTGGAAAAATACAAACACTATATCCTTTATTTAGCTTTTCACTTGCCTGACCATAAACTGCAAAGCGACTATCACTATCACCTCTATCAACCATAATTGCAGCACGTCTGTATAGATATCCAAAAATAGGTATGCTATTCAACTCTTTTTTTCCAACAAAAACAAATGGTTTTTTAAATAGTCTAAGCATTACCATGGGGTCAATGTAGCTTGTATGATTTGCGACTAATAAATATGATTTATTTTTTTCAAGATCAGCAATATTGTTTTTTTTAACATAAAAACCCATTCCAATTAAAACAAAAGATGCCCATACATTCCTTGCATACCAATAAACTATATCATAGCCTCTTGGTAAAATAAAAATAATAGGGGATATTGGAAAAATTAAGATAACCGGAATTGTGCAGAGAATATAAAACCACAATCTCCAAAAAATTAATAAAATGCGTTTTAACAATTTCACAAAAAAAATTTATACGCTCCCGAATATACAAAGCCTTGATTGAAAAATAAGCTAAAGCTTTTAATAAAAAAATTACCTTTGTGTTAATATTTTATCTTATGTCAAGAATATTAACAGGTGTTCAATCAACTGGAACCCCTCACTTAGGAAATCTTTTAGGTGCAGTAATTCCAGCAATTCAACTTGCAGAAAAAAATGAAAATGAATCTTTTTTATTCATTGCCGATTTACATTCTTTAACTCAAGTTAAAAATGGAGAAGAGCTCAGAGATAATACTTTTGCTACAGCTGCTTCGTGGTTAGCCTGTGGGCTAAATCCAAATAAAACTGTTTTCTATAGGCAAAGCGATGTCAGTCAAGTAACAGAGTTGTCATGGTACTTATCTTGCTTTTTCCCTTATCAAAGGCTAAAATTGGCTCATTCCTTTAAAGATAAATCTGAGAATTTGTCTGATATAAACGCAGGATTATTTGCTTACCCTCTTTTAATGGCAGCTGATATATTGATTTATGATGCTGAATTTGTTCCTGTAGGAAAAGACCAATTACAACACCTAGAAATGACTAGAGATGTTGCTTCTAGATTTAATAATTTAATGAACAATACATTTGTTTTACCAAGTCCTATATTACAGGAAGACAGTCAATATGTTCCTGGAGTTGATGGGAATAAAATGAGCAAATCTAAAAACAATACCATTAATGTTTTTTTGCCAGAAAAAAAATTGAGAAAACAAATTATGAGTATTGCAACAGACAGCACAACTATAGAGGATCTTAAAATTCCTGAAAATTGTACAGTTTTTAAACTTTATTCTTTATTAGCTTCTCCTGAAAAAATAAATATTTTAAAAAACAATTACTTGGCAGGAGGAATGGGATATGGAACTGCAAAGGAATTACTTTACGATTTAATACTTGAAAAATTTAAAGTTGAAAGAAATAGATTTGAATATTATAATTCAAATCCTGAAGAGGTTAATATTGCGCTTGTAAAAGGAGCTGAAAAAGCAAGAAAAATAGCTAATGAAGTATTATTAAGGGTTCGGCACAAAATAGGTTATTAAATCAGTCTTTAAATTTTAGGTCGACAAAATAAATTTATTATTTTTGATAAATGGCTCTAGAACAATATATAAAAGAATTATTATTTGAATATGAATGTGTCACTGTTCCAGGTTTTGGAGCTTTTCTAACTCGTTCATATACTTTTAAAGTTAATAATATAACAGGGGAGTTTATTCCTGCTCGAAAGGAGTTAACTTTTAATAGCTTGTTAGTTAGTAATGATGGTGTTTTAGCTAATTATTTTGCAGTAAAACAAAAAACAAGCTACGAAAATGCTCTTCGCTTAATTGAAAAAGAGGTTGGAGTTTGGAAAAAAAAATTAAACACCCAATCATTATATATAGGTAGTCTTGGTAAAATCAAACTTAATCAAAATAAGAAAATTGAATTTGAGCCATATGGTAAATTAAATTTTGATAGCTCTGTTTTTGGTTTAAGTCCCTTCACAAAAAAACCTCTCTTATCATTTAAAAATTCGAAAACCACAACTGTAACAGGGAAGAGAGAAAAACTAATATTTACACCTGAAAATAAGTACAGGAAATCACCTCTTAGCAAAACTTATTATCGCTATGCGGCTATTGGTTTAATTGGCATAGCTTTGTCAGTGTCAACATTTTACTTTGGCAACCAATATATCAATAATCAAAGACATCTCAATCAAGAGATTGCTCAAAATAAAATTCAAAATAATGTTCAATCTGCTACTTTTAATTTAGGAAATTTAAATAGCGTTTCCCTATCTATAAATGTGGTTAAAAAAGATGAAACTCCTAAATTGAAACATCCTTATTACAGTATAATCGCTGGTACATTTAGGAATAAATCTTATGCTAAAAGAAAAATTGAAACTTTAAAAAAAGATGGATATAATGCTACCCTTGCTCAGATTAACCCTAAAGGTATGTTTAGGGTAGCATATGGCCGTTTTAAATCTAAAAATGAAGCTCTTAAACTTTTATATTTTTTAAAATATACTTTAAAAAAAGATGCTTGGTACCTTATTGAGCAATAAATGAATTTTTTACATATTGTATAACCAAAATGCTGGATTTTCAGGGGACATTCCATTAAAAACACTAAACTGCAGTATTGTTTTTCCTGTTTCTTTGTTTGTAAATATTTCACCTAAAACTTGTTTAGAGCTAACTTTCTGACCCTTCTTTACAAAAACTTTAGACAGGTTTTTATAAGCCGTTATATAATTTCCGTGTTTAATTAATACTGTTGGGTTACTATTTTTAAACGCTAAAACAGACATTACTTCACCTTCAAAAACAACTCTCGCCTTACTATTTGATTCTGTTGCTATACTTATTCCACTACTCTTAATCTTAGTTGTTTTAACAATTGGGTGTGTTTGAGTTCCATAACGTTGAACAACTATTCCCTTAATAACTGGCCAAGGAAGTTGGCCTTTATTTAATTTGAAGTTTTCAGCTAGAATTTTTGCTTCTGGAGTTAATGTGAAAAAATTTGAAGGTTTGTTTCCGGCTTTTTTATTTGAAATAGCAATTGCCTCACGAATTAGTTTTTCAATTTGAGCATCTATTGAAGCTGCTTGAGTTTGTTTTTGATTAATTTCTTTTTCAAAGCTTTTAGACTTTTTCTTGAGAGATTTTAATAGCTTTTCTTGTGTAACCTGTTCACTTATTAGTCTGTTTTTTACATTTCTATTTTCAGTAACTAATATCTTCTTTTGTTTGTTTTTGAAGATTAAATTTTTATTAAGCTCTTGAAGATTTAGAGTTTGATTTTTAATTTTATTTCCTTGCTTTTTTCGATAAGCATTATATTGTTTTAAATAATTGACCCTTTTATAGGCTTGAAGCAAATTTTCAGATGAAAAAATAAACATTAACCTATTCTGCATTGATTTACTTTTATAAGAATTTTGAATCATTAAGGCATATTCTTCCTTAAGTTCTTTTAATTCAGAACGATATTTATCTATGTCTCTTTGATTTATATTTATAATATTATCTAATACATTTGCCTGTTCATTATTTACTCTAATTAACTGCTTCCTAACAGATATTCTTAATTGGATATCTTCTACTTCTGAAAGTGTAGATTTCTTTTTTCTTTTATTTTCAAACAATAAACTGTTTATTTGCTTTATTTCTTCTCTCAATCTAATACGTTGTTGTTCAAGTTTACTTTGTTTAGCAGTTAAAGAGTTTTGAGCAAATAAAGTGCCACCAAGTGTAATAAAAAATAAAATCAAAATAATGTGATTTCTCATTAGAGTTTGATTGGAGAATAGCCTGATGGAATTGTAAATGGAAATGTTAAATTGCTCGGAATCTCTGCTCTAGTATATTCCAAAACAATATCAAGATTGCTTTTATTATTGATTAAGTTTAAAGATATTTTGCTGGGAATTACTTTTCCATCTACCTTTTGAAAATCGTCATAATAAATTATTAAAGATTTATTAGTGCCTTGAAAAATAAACCTTTGTTCTTTTAACATAAAAGTTGAAGGATCAAAGAAAAAAATAGGTCGAAATTTATTATTGGCAAACTTTGGTGTAATAGTATAAAATTTTGGGTTTTTAATTTGCTCCCATTTTCCCTGTCTTATATCGATTACTGGCTTTCCTATAAGTAAATTTTGTAAGTTTTCATATCCAAAATCAATTCCAAAATAATCATTTATAAAAGAAGGATCACCCTCAAACGAGTTCTTTTGAAATTTTTCATAAAAAGAAATTGTTTTAGGGGTTATTAATAATTTTGCAACAGGAATAAGCATAGTTGCACTTAACCATATTGCTTTATCCTTTTCCATTCGAAGGTTTACAACTAATTGCTGGGTTCTCTTTCCGTCATCATATTTCACCTTTAATCTTGATCTTAATAAAGATAATTTAGGGGCTGATGAATAAAGTGTTTTATTTAATTCCTTTGTTTTTATGTTTTTTATTGGTGCTTTGTTTGGTAAAACTTTGAGAGGTTTACAACTGTAAAACGTTAATCCTATAAAGGTAAATAATATTAAAAAATGTTTAGTTAATATTCGATTCATTTTATTTTAATTGAGAATATTCAGCGATAGACACTGATTTATAATGGTCATTGAAATGTACATTATTACCTATCATTAACTTTGCTAATTTAGCATTTTGAATTATTGAATTTTTTATTTACCAGTGCTTCCGAAACCACCCTCGCCTCTAGTTGTAATTTCTAAATCCTCTTGTAAATTCCATTTAACTTGCTCAACCCTTGCAAAAACTAATTGTGCGATTCTTTCTCCTGGGTTAAGAGTATAATTTTCTGAGGAAAGATTAACCAGAATCACACCAATTTCTCCACGGTAGTCTGCATCTATTGTTCCTGGAGAGTTAAGAACTGTTATTCCATGTTTAGCAGATAAGCCACTGCGAGGCCGAACTTGAGCTTCATATCCTTCAGGTAAAGCAATTTTAATTCCAGTCCCAAGAACTTTTCTTTCAAGTGGTGCTAATGTTATCTTTGATGTCAAAACTGCACGAAGATCAACCCCCGCTGATGAAGTGGTTGCATATTTAGGTAAGTCAAATGGACTCTTGTTAATTATAGGAATTTTTGGCATATTTGAAATTTTTATAAAATTACAAAAAGCCTAATGTATGAAACCCTTATTAAAAATTAATTTTAATTTAGATTATCAACTAACAAATTTTTGAATAATAAACTAATTATTTATTTAAAGCTTCTGCCCCACCTACAATTTCTAATATTTCATTAGTGATTGATGCCTGACGGGCCTGGTTGTATGATAGTTTGAGCTGGTCTCGGAGCTCTTGAGCGTTATCAGTTGCCTTATGCATAGCTGTCATTCTTGCTCCGTGTTCGCTTGCAAAAGAATCTTTTAATGATTTTAAAAGCTGCGTTTTTAATGCTTTTGGGAGCAATTCATCAATGATTTTTTCTTGAGAAGGCTCATAAATATAATCAACTAAATGCTTTTTATCTTCTAAATTAGATTCTGGAACAATTGGTAAATATGGTTCAGTTGTAACAATTTGAGTCGCTGCATTTTTGAAACGGTTATAGATAAGCTGAACAGAATCATATTCTTGTTCTGAAAAGGATTTCATTATTAAATATGCAATTGAAGAGGAATTTTCATAGTTTAAATTATCAAAAACCTCATTATGAGAGCTAATAACATTATACTTTTTTGAAAGTAAATCTGTTCCTTTTTTCCCAATTGATAAAATATGAATCTGTTTATCTTGATTTGTTTTAGATATTTCGTATACAGCTTTTATTATATTAGAATTAAAACCTCCACACAAACCTCTATTAGATGTTATAGCAACTAATAAAACTTTTTTTAATGGTCTAATTTTTGTGTATAAATTTTCATCACTATTTTCAAAAGAAGAGCTTAAATTTTGGATAAGTTCAGTTAACTTATCTGAGTAAGGCCTCATCTGTGAAATAGCATTAGTTGCTTTTTTTAATTTAGCTGCAGAAACCATTTTCATTGCACTTGTAATCTGCATCGTTGAGGATACTGAAGCAATTCTGTTTCTTATTTCTTTTAAATTAGCCATTAACTTTTATTAATATTGACCTGAAATAGTTTGTGCTGCAGCATTTAAAACATCAATTACATCATCTGTAAGTTTTCCTGATTTTAATTCAAATAATACTTGTGGATAATTTTTTTTCAGATGTTCCAAATAGCTTATTTCAAATTCTTTTACTTTTTCAACTGGCACAGATCTTAACAAGTTTTTAGATCCTGCATAAATTATTGCAACCTGTTCTTCTACTTTGAAGGGATTGTTTTGAGCTTGTTTCAATATTTCAACATTTCTTTTCCCTTTTTCAATAACATTTAATGTAGCGGCATCCAGGTCTGATCCAAATTTTGCAAAAGCTTCTAACTCTCTGTATTGAGCTTGATCAAGTTTAAGTGTTCCAGCTACTTTTTTCATCGATTTAATTTGCGCATTCCCTCCTACTCGAGACACAGAAATACCTACATTTATAGCAGGTCTAACTCCTGAGTTGAAAAGGTCTGATTCTAAGAAAATTTGTCCATCAGTAATCGAAATAACATTTGTAGGAATATATGCAGAAACATCTCCTGCTTGAGTTTCAATTATAGGAAGTGCTGTTAACGAACCTCCTCCTTTAACTTTATCTTTTAAAGGTTTTGGAAGGTCATTCATTTCCGAAGCAATTTTATCATCAGAGATTACTTTTGCTGCTCTTTCAAGTAAACGTGAATGAAGGTAGAATACGTCTCCTGGATAGGCTTCTCTCCCTGGTGGTCTTCTTAGCAATAATGAAACCTCTCTGTAAGCAACTGCTTGTTTAGACAAATCATCATATATAATTAATGCAGGACGACCAGTATCTCTAAAATACTCTCCAATAGCTGCACCAGCAAAAGGGGCATAAACTTGCATTGAAGCCGGATCAGAGGCATTAGCCGCTACTATGGTAGTATATGCCAAAGCCCCCTTCTCTTCTAGTATTCTTGCAATCCCGGCAACAGTTGAAGCCTTTTGTCCAATGGCTACATATATACAAAAAACTGGTTCGCCGGCATCAAAAAATTCTTTTTGGTTAAGTATCGTATCAATACAAACAGTTGTTTTACCAGTTTGTCTATCTCCTATAACCAGCTCTCGTTGTCCTCTACCTATTGGAATCATAGCATCAATAGATTTAATCCCTGTTTGTAATGGTTCATTTACTGGCTGTCGAAAAATAACTCCCGGGGCTTTTCTCTCCAGCGGCATTTCATATAATTTTCCTTGGATAGATCCTTTTCCATCTATTGGAGCTCCTAAAGTATTTACAACTCTTCCAACGATTCCTTCACCTACTTTTATTGAAGCGATTCTTTGAGTTCTTTTAACAGTATCACCTTCTTTTAATTCTTTTGAAGGGCCTAATAAAACAATTCCAACATTGTCTTCTTCTAGGTTTAAAACCATTCCTTCAAGACCGCTGTCAAATAAAACTAATTCACCGTATTGAGCGTTAGTTAATCCATAAACACGAGCAATTCCATCTCCTACTTCAAGAACAGTTCCTATTTCATTTAAGTCTAAAGCAGAATTATATCCTGCTAATTGATTTTTTAAAATTGCTGATACTTCAGCTGGTTTAACTTCTGCCATAATCTTTTTATTTAAGCGATGTGTCTGTTTTTGGTTAACGTATTGCTTAGTGCTTCTAGCTGATTAGTGACACTTGCGTTAATTTGTAAATCACCAACATTTAAAATAAACCCTCCTATAATTGAAGGATCAACTTTATTTTTTAATTCAACTTGAAAGTCAGTCATTTTTTTTGCTTTATTTAAAACTTCTTTAATGGTTAGTTCATCTAATGGTATAGCTGAAGTAACCAAAGCGGTAATTTTTCCTTGTACTTTTTGATAGCTTATTATATAATTTTCTGCAACAACAGCTAGCAAATCAAGTCTTCTGTTTTTAGAAAGAAGAGAAATAATTGATTTGGTCTCATCATTAAGTGATGAAAAAACCTTCATTATTGTTTTAAATTTTAGCTGAGAGGGTAATACAGGGTTAGATAAAAATTCTCTTAAATCATTTGAATCAGAAACAGTAGATAAAATAATTTTAAGGTCTTTCTCTACTTGATCAGCTATGTTTTTTTCCATGGCATATTCAAGAGATGCTTTTGAATAACGTATTGCTGCTCTATTAACTTTCATGACTCAATTAAAGTTTAGTCTCTTTAAGTAGTCGCTCAATTAATTCATTTTGCTTCTCTTTGTTATCTAACTCAGAATGTAAAACTTTTTCAGCCATTTGGATGGCTATATCAGCAACTTGACCTTTTAGTTCTTGTACTGCGGCTCTTTTTTCACTTTCAATAGATTCTTTAGCTGATTTAATTAAGTTGTCTGCTGTAATTTTCGCTTCTTGTTTTGCTTCCTCAATTATTATTGAGCTCGTTTTTCTAGCTTCTTTAAGTAGTAGTTCTTTTTGAGCCCTAGCTTCTTTAATAATTCTTTGATTATCTTCATTTAAAGACTCCATTTCTTTTCGAGCCTTATCGGCAGAAAAAAGAGCTTCTTTTATTGAATTCTCTCTTTCATCAACAGCATTAAGAATAGGTTTCCATGCATATTTTTTTAACAAAAAAATTAATCCAATAAAAATTAATAACTGCCAAAAAAATAAACCAAAAGAAAACTCATTAATTAATTTTTCCATTTTTTAATCTATTAAGTCAAAATTAAATACTATTAATATTTTTTATAAACTTAAAGCACAAACATTGCTGCAAAGCCAATACCTTCAACAAAAGCTATACCAATTAGCATTGCCGTTTGTATTTTTCCGTAAGCGTCTGGTTGTCTGCCTATTGCCTCCATCGCTCCTCTTCCAATACCTCCTACACCAATACCTACGCCTATTACTATTAAACCTCCTCCTACTATCGCTGGAATTTCCATATTTATTATTAATTTAAATTAAACATTCATTTTTAAAATTTGATCTTAATGATCCTGTTCTTCTACAGCAAAACCAAAATATAGCGCTGACAAAATTGTAAAAATATACGCCTGTAAAAGTGCAACTAAAATTTCAATTATAGAAATAAAAAAAGCTAACATAAAGGACATGCTTGACCCAACCCAATTTCTAAAAATAAAAATCATAGAAATTAAAGTCATCATTACAATATGTCCCGCTGATATATTGGCATATAATCTTATCATCAATGAAAACGGCTTGATAAGAACTCCCAATAATTCTATTGGAGCTAACAAAAACTTCATTGGCAATGGAACACCTGGCGCCCAAAAAATGTGTTTCCAATACTCTTTTTTTCCTGTTACATTTGTTATAATAAATGTTAGCAAAGCCAAACAAAATGTTACAGCTATGTTACCTGTAACATTTATTCCCAATGGAGTTAATCCAATCATATTACAAAACCATATAAAGAAAAACAAAGTTAAAAGATAGCTCATATACCTTTTATAATATTTTATTCCAATATTTGGAATAGCTATTTCATCTCTCACATACAAGATTATAGGTTCAAAGAACCTACCAAGCCCTTTCGCTATCATTCCATTTTTTTTATACGAATTAGCTAAATTTGTAAATAAAACAAACATAATAATTGATACAAAAATAATACTAGCCACCCCTTTAGTTATTGAAAAATCCAGTGGAGCTTTGTTTAATACATGCTGTTTTATGTCATAACTAATTTTTCCAGAAGAATCTGTTTTATAAATTTTGCCATGATATAATGTGTAATACTTTTCTCCGAATTGAGCTAAACTTTTACCATGATTAAAGTTAGATGAAGAAAAAATAACTAAGCCGCCATCCCATAAAATTATGGGAAGTGGAATTCCAACATAAACTTTAGATTCATCAGCTTTAGTATAACTTAATAAATCGAAATCATATGAGTCAAGTACATGATGATTTATATATTCTTTTATTTCTGATTTGGTGTTTCCTATATTGGTAGAGTTTTCTTTTTTATCTTGTGCTTTTATTGAGAAAGCTCCGAACAAGATAAAAACAAGACTTAAAAAATATATTTTTCTTGGCATGCTTAACATCAACCTTTATTTGATTTTTTTTGCATTGCAAATGTAAGTTATTCGCAAAATATATTAAAGCACTTGTTTACATATTTTTTAATTAAATACTCAATAACTAAACTCTTGTGTTTAAGAATTTTGAGAGCTCATTAATTTCAATAATTAAACAAGTGAAATATGGAACAAAAAATATAAAAACTTCTATTGGTTGAACATCTCCATCCGAAATAAATTGAGGATATAAAAAAATGAAAAATAAAAACATTTTAACTATACTCCCAAAAGTCAAAAATAAAATAGCGTCTAATGATTTAACCATTGAAAAATAATAGGTGCCAGTGTAAATAATTAAAGCAGCCGTAAAGTTGAAAACATATGAGCTAATAATATATTCGGTGAGTTTGAAATTTGCTAAATAAACAATTGACCATTGTATAAAAAGGGCAGGAATCAAAAAACTAATTAATTTTAGAAAGAACTTTAATATAGCTTTTAACATATTACAGCTAGAGATTTTTATTTTGTTTTTTGACTAAATATATAATTGTAATTAAGCCAAAAATCAGACATATAAGTGTTGGCAATTTGTTCTCGGTAAATATTTTAAGTTCAATCCAATTGCCTAATTGAGCCATTAAATACATTATTATGGCAATTTGAAATGCAAGACCAGAAAAAACCAGCCACTTATTAGGCTGTCTTTTCATTAGGATTTGAAAATTTGGAGAGTGACTTAATCTGATTCTCCTCTTGAGATTTCATTGAGCAATTAGCATTAAAAGTTGCTCCTGATTCAACAATAAGTTTTCCAATAACGACATCTCCTTCTATATTGCTTGTTGATTTTAGAAACAATATGTTTTTAACTTTTAGAGATCCATTAATCATCCCTTCAATATCTGCTGTTTCACATTCAAGACTTCCATTTACCCTTCCTTCTTTTCCAATAATAACCTTGCCAGAAGTTTTAATTGTCCCTTCTAAAGCTCCATCAATTCTAAAATCTGCCTCAGAAACTATATCTCCTTTGAACTTAGTGCTTTTTTCAATTCGGCTGTATTGACCATTTATTTCTGTGTTTTTCATAATCTCTTTAATTTGACCTTCTCCAAGATTTTTCAATAAAAATCTTGCGAAATTGAGCTGATAAAGCTACAAAATTATTTGAATCTAATAATTTTAACGTAGTCTCGGGAAGTTTTTGCTTAACACTGTCAATCTGTAATTTAGATTTTATACCATGAATTACAATAAATTGATACTCATGATTATAAGTGTCATTTGTTAATTTCCAGTTTTTTGTTTGAAGTTGATTTATATTAATATTTAGACTGTCCATTAATTTATTTGCATCAAAATTAGAGTCTTTTTTATAAGGAAATACCCATTTAAACTGTGCCAATGTTTTTGTTTTTTCCTTAAAGATTTTATTAATATTCTCTATATCTCTTTTAGCTTTGGTTGCGCTTTTAGAGCTTGGATATTCTTTTACAATTAAAGATAACTGCTCTTCCAAAACATTCTTTCCATATATTCTTCCAAGAATTTGAGCTTTTAAAAGCATTGCTTTAGGCTCCCATTTTGTAGCTACCAATAAAACTTTTATACCTTCCATCATTGATAGTGCTTCAATATAATTTCCTTCTAAAAATTTGTTTAACACTTTTAAATACATTGATTTAGGAGTTCTTAATTCTCCTAGGATATAATTATTTGGATCTAATAAAACTTTAGAATAAATAGATTCCGGAAATTGATTAATTAGTTGGTTTTTATAATTATTTGCCAAGTCATTTGAATCATCAAGATAAATTTTATATAAGTGATATAATGCGGGAGTAAGAAAAACAGGAGATGCTAGGTTTTCTATTACATATTTTAAATTTTTAATAGAAAGTTTTTTGTCTTTATATTTTTCTTTATAAATCAATCCTAGCTTTAAAGCTGCTTGATGGTTTTTTTGTTTTAAACTATCCTTGATCCCTGGAGATTTTGGTATTTGATTGATATAAAAATCGACAGACTCAACTTCTATCTTTGAAACTTTAAAATCCATGTCCTTTTTATTTTTTTGAAATGAAATGTTCTTAAATTGTACTTGAACTTTATTTCTCCAATTATCAATATTTGGTCTTTTTCCCCAAGTTGAAGCATAATACTGTTTGCCTTTCAAAACTAGACTTGGGTTATAAAAATAAAATGATGATGGTGAGCTCGTTTTAAAAAAAGAATTAGCTTTTTTCTTTTTTATTGAAATTTTAAGTTTTTCAAGTTCTGATTCTCTTTTATTTAATAAAAATTTATGAAAAAAATTTCTTTGTTCAGTTTCATTAAGACTTAACAGACTTAACAGGCTATCGGTATATTTAAACTGATTTTCAAAAAATATAACATCCGAAAGGTTATCCCTTTCTCTTTGCGTTTTATTTTTAATTATGCTTTCTTTAGGCAATAGAGGAAGTAAACTATCTAAATAACTTCCCGTGAAAAGATATTTTTTATTTTTAAAATTAAGGTCTGCTAGATCTCTGTAGTTTACCTTACGAGTAGGGTTGTCAATTCCTTTGCTTTTTAAAGATCTTTTTAGGCATATATTAACAAGGCTATCTTTTTCCTTAGATAAATAATATATTCCTAAGGCTCTATTTAAGCTATGCGAAAACATTTTATTTTCATAAACTTTTAACAAATCATTTATAGGCTGAACAAATGGTGTTTTATACTTTTCATGAGAAAGTCTTAATGAGTTTATTTTCGCATTAATCCAAAACTTTCTTGGTGCTTGCCAATTTAATTCTACTATTGAATTATAATAATAAAGTGCTAAATCTTTAGCTCCTTTAAGCTCATAAAGCTGTGCTGAGATATAGGCGTACCTAACTTTACTTGTTAAGCCCTTCTCATGATTTGCCGCACGAATCATATAATAACTTGCCGAATCTATTTCTTTAAGATTGATAAAGGCCTGAGCAAGTGTGGCGTTTGCTAACCCATAAAATTGGTTTTTATTGATTAATTTTCTCGCTAATGGCCTGAGGTTATTAATTGCTATTTGATTGTTTTGTAATCGAATATTAGTTTTTTCTCTCCATATTCTCCCTTCAATATAAACTGACTGATCAATATTATTATCTAATAAAAAATTAAATGCTTCTATTGCAGGGAAAAATCTTCTATCGTAATAACGAGCCTTGCCCAAAAGTAAATAAGCTTCATCTATAAAGTTGTTTCGTTGAGAGCCTTCAATATTCATCGAATGTTTTTGAATAGCTTTAACTGCTTTTTCTTCTGCTTTATCAAAACCTGGAACAATAGTCTTTTCCTCAAAGCTTTCTCCCTTTAAAAGAATAGGGTCAGTTTTAAGAATTTCAAAAAAATCATCTTCAATTGTAGCATTTAAGATATCTTCTCCTATAGCAAGAGCTTCTTTTCCGTTGAATAACACATTATATTTTGTGTTTATACTATGATATTGTCGATTTATAAACCTGTTTTTTTGAGTAGAACAAGAAGCTATAATAGAACAAACAATAAATCCAAAATAAAATGGTCCAGAAAGATTTTTCAAAACGACTTTTTTCTTATAACTAAAAAAGTTGCTTTTTAGTATAAATCAAAAGGTTTTAAAGGGCAAAATAACTCTCAAGTTCTTTAAGAGTTGCTTTATTAGTTTCAATATCCTTAATTATCTCACCTTTTTCAAGTAAAACAATTCGATTACATACCTCAGTAACATGACTAAGATCATGACTAGAAATCAAGAAAGTGGTTTTATTATTCTTAGAAAAATCTTCGATTAACTTCTTTAAAAGAATTTGTGAACTTGGGTCAAGATTTGAAAAAGGTTCGTCAAGAATAACTAGTTCAGGTAATCCAATAAAAGAGGCTGTAATTCCAACTTTTTTTTGATTTCCTTTGGATAAGTCTCTGATATATTTTTTTTGATTTAAAACCTCATCTTTAAAAAAGATGGAAAACTGTTCTAGCCAATCTTTTAAAATTTCGTTTTCAACACCTCTTAACTCAGCTATAAATTCAAAATATTCTTCAGGAGTTAAATATCCAATTATAAAAGTGCTATCAATAAATGCACTTGTTTTAGCTTTCCAAGACTCATCATTGGAAACATTAATCTTCTGATTTAATATTTCTCCTGAAGTGGGTTCCACTAGATCTAAGAGTAAACTAAAAAGGGTGGTTTTGCCTGCGCCATTATTCCCTACAAGTCCAAAACAAGAACCTTTTTCTATTTTAAGATTTGGAATATTAAGAACTGTTTTTCCAGTATAAGTTTTAGTAAGATCTTGAATTTTAATCATTTTAATTATTTGTATTATACGCTTCTAAAGTTTTGTATTTATGCTTCTTGAATACCCCCTCAATATGACTAAGTAGAGCACTGTTTAGAATAATTCCTATTACTCCCGAGAACCCTACTAATAAAACTCCTATTTGATCTGTAAATAATACCTGACCTAACCAATAAATTAAAACTGGCAATCCCATCTTTGGAAGCACAAAAAGAAACTGAGTTATACTAAACGCCTGAGTATTTTCAAAAGCTTTTGCTTTTATATTTAATTTAAGTGGACTTTTATTTAATACCCCGGAAATAAGTGTAATGTACCCTCCAAGTCCCATGTTAAAAAAAGCACCTGCTATTATCATACTGTAAATTTTTAATCCATAATATAGGTATGGTGTTGCCAAAACGCATGCTGTCATTGTTGCAATGATCATTAAAATTAATTTAGATTCTAAGTACTTTCTGTAAGAAAGGTTTTGCACCATTAAAAGTGAATAATATTCACTATCCCATGAGGGAATATAATTTCCAAAAGTCATCATAAAACCTCCTGTTATAAATATAGAGGCAAACATTAATAGCGTTCCCATTTCTTTATAGATTTCAGGAGTGAAAAATATTATTCCGTAAAATAAAAATAAAAAAGACATTAGTACAACTTGTCTAGGTCTCACATTTCTTATAATCAATCTAATGTCATTTTTAATTAACATCCCTAATGTGCCAAAACGATTTAAAAATGTAAGCTTTTCTCCTAATATCTTTTCTTTACCTTTTGAAAGTGCTTTATCTAAATAACATTCTTTGATTAAAAATTTAAACAATAATAAGTAGGTGGTTGCGAGAGTGAAAATAATAGTAATTAACCAAAGAGGATTGCTATATATATTATCAAGTGCTGAACCAAAAAGAGTGAAAAAATTATAAAATTTAAACTTTTGAAATCCATATAAACAAATTGCGATAATTATAATTGCTTTTAAAGCTGAACTATTTTTATTAACTAAAAAAATAAGGTTATTTGATGTCCAAGTAATCATTTGAAGGCTAAGCCACCATGATAATGCGCCAAACACATTTCCTTCTCCTTTTAAAATAAAAACAATTGCGAATGGTAAAAAATAAAAAATTGGGGACGAGTTAAAAAAAGAAAAAGTAGACCTAATTATTGTATTCAGAATTATTTTATTTTTAGGCATTGGCGTTATCAATAACTGCTGAATTTCAGTTGACGGGAGTGTCTGAAAAAAATATCTAACTATGAAGCCAAAAACAAAATAGTATAGAAGATGATCGTTTACTATTGATAAAGGTGTTTGGTCAGGGAATTGCTTTTCAAGTAAAAAAAATGATATACCGCTAAAAAAA
>Ga0209501_10000798_pt1 | contig 37131 bp, 33 predicted proteins | sample ArcticOcean_MG_C_4_FD_187434 | JGI IMG/M metagenome (GOLD analysis project Ga0209501, IMG submission 187434) | Marine microbial communities from western Arctic Ocean - ArcticOcean_MG_CB4_134 (SPAdes) (version 2) | ecosystem: Environmental > Aquatic > Marine > Oceanic | place: Arctic Ocean...
CAAAAAATCATCGGAAACCCTTCAGAGAGTTCCACAGTTTCTGAAGAAGATATCAGACTTGTAATTTCCTTAGGCCGTCAAGAAGGAGCTGTGGAGCAGTCCGAAGCTGAAATGTTAGAAAAGGTCCTTGAATTTGGGGATCGCCAAGTGCATGAAGTCATGACCCCACGGACTGAAATCGTCTGGGTAGAAAAGGGTACAAAACTGCGGCAGTTTCTTGATCTCTACTCCAAGCATACCCATACTCGCTTCCCAGTTTATGAAACCGACATGGACAATGTTATTGGGTTGCTGTCAATCAAGGACATAATGAAAGCAATAGCCAATAATGAAATTGCATATACCGACGCAGTGTCAGGAGTATTTAGACAAGCCTATTTCGTGCCAGAAACCAAACTAGTCTCCCATCTTGTTTCTGAATTACAACAGGCAGGTCACCAGATGGCCATTTTAATTGACGAATATGGGGGAACAGCGGGATTAGTAACCCTTAAGCGCCTAACAGAGGAAATAGTTGGAAGAGGCGGAGAAGAAGGAATTCCACTTGTACCTGAAGTCACCCCTATAGATGACTATACTTTTGCGGTGGATGCAAGCATTCGACTAGAAGAAGCTAATGAAGAACTTAATTTAGGTCTTCCCGAAGGAGACTATGAGACCCTTGCCGGTTTCCTACTCCACCTGATTGGACGGATACCCTACAAAGGCGAGCAAATCTCTTACAATAAAGTTACGTTCATTATATCTGAAGTATCTAACGTTAAAATTGAAGCACTCACAGTGACAGTTGCATCAGCCGCGCAAGGGCACTGACACATTTATTTGTAAAATGCTATAAACTTCAGTCCATCGTGTCTCCCTAGGTTCATAGCAAGTTAATTTCACGCACTGAGGGCTAACTGATGGCAACAAAACCTGAACCGTTTGTGGAACGTCGACTAATCCGCCACACTGAAAAGGCACTAAAAGATGCCGGCATAAAGCCGCGCACTTCACTGCTTATTGGGGTCTCGGGTGGATCCGATTCCATAGCATTGCTTCACATACTATGGCGACTTCGAAAACCACTCTCTCTTGATTTAACTATAGCTCATCTTAACCACGGCATCAGGCAAACTGAAGGCATGGACGATCTTCGATTCGTTCGAGAACAAGCGTCAAAACTTAAGATCCCTGTCTTTACCCGAACCCTAGACTACCCAGAGGGGACCCCGAGACCCAAGTCCATATCAGAGCAATTCCTCAGGACTGCACGTTATCAGTTTTTCGAGGATCTAGCGAAAGAACTGAAAATTAACCATGTAGTAGTAGGACATACTGCCGATGATCAAGCTGAAACTGTTTTACTTCATTTGATCAGAGGAGCCGGATTATCTGGACTAGTTGGCATGCAACTTATCAGCGCACTGCCGCTAGCTGACTCTAGGGTGCAGTTAGTGCGACCCCTCATAGAAGTCGACAAGATTTCAATCTTGGATTACTGCAAGAGCATCGATATAATCCCGCGTATTGATTCAACTAATCAGTCAAACATATTTCTAAGAAACCGAATTCGCAACGAACTTCTCCCTTTACTCTCGCAATACAACCCTGCTATAAACGAATCGTTACGACGATTATCTCGTGCCTCTCATGACGCCACAGAGTTTCTGGAAGAACACGTAAAAAATATATGGACTAATGTCGTAGAAGAATCCACTCAGAACATAATAATAAACAAGAAAGCTTTTACCAGTGAACACTCCGCGATCCAAGCTGCAATAATAAAGCGCGCCTACGGCATCATCGCCCCCCCAGATACCATGATCTCCCAAAAACACATTGGAGATATGCGCCAACTACTGGCAGGCGGAGCTGGACGTCAGTTGCGTCTACCTGGACAAATTGAATTCACCACTACACATTCTACTGGAACATTTTCTCTGAGTGTGCCAGAAAACCGCGAACAAAAAATTTCAGGCACTCATCGACTGAAAATTCCAGGCGTTAATATGATCCCAGGATGGAAAATTGAATCCTACGTTATGCACCTTGAGGATTGGATGGAACGAACTGTCCCAACCACTGAAAATACTTTCTTAGCATCTTTAGATATAGAAAGTATGGGGAATGAATTCTACGTTCGGGGAAGGCTACAAGGAGATCGGTTCCAACCAATGGGTATGATTGAAGAAAAAAGGTTACAGGATTTTTTTGTCGACCAACACATCCCTCAGCGTGAACGAGATGAAATTCCTCTGCTTCTCACTTCAAAGGGAATCGTCTGGATAGTAGGCCACCGGATAGCAGAATGGGCCCGTATTACTGACACCAGTACTAACATACTTGTAGCAGAATTTACACGGACCAGGTAAAGAGTTATTGGATTCTATTCAACCGGGGGTTTATAGTCACTCCTGGTATCCGTCCCCTTTTTGCTATCGGTTTTCCATCCACCTCATGTATGTCCGCCGTAAAATCATTTGGGGGAGCACCCGAAATATACGACCCAACGCCGAACCCTGTAACCTGACTCCCTAATTCTTTAAATTGAACAATACGCTCTGGATTCAACCCTCCACTAACCCATATATTGACATGATTAAATCCTTCCAAATCCAAACGGGACCGTATTTCACGTACTAATTCAGGAGTAACTCCTCCCCTCTCCGCAGGAGTATCTAAACGAACACCTCTGAGCCTATCTCGCAAGGCACGAGCAACCATCAAAGATTCCTCCGCCTCATCCTTAAACGTATCAACCAGCGATATTCTCGGAACCTCAAAAGGCATATGCTTATCAAAAGCTTGCATAGCTCTCACCGTATCACCAAATATCAGGACCAAGGCGTGTGGCATAGTTCCCGTGGCGCTGACTTCGGCAAGTTTAGCCCCTAAATTAGTTGAGCAGGAAACACACCCTCCTGTTACTGCTGCATAATCTGCAATTGCAGCAACGTTTGGGTGCACATGCCGTGCCCCAAAAGACACAACTGGTATTCCCCCTTTTTCCGGTGGCCCCCCAGCAGCTTGAACGATCTCATCTGCTGCAGTAGCCCAACCAGTTGAGGATGCCAACATCCCGCATATAGCTGTTTCATACAGGCCTAAGGGTACATACCTTGCCTTTATCCTTAAAACAACTTCTTTTCTGTCGATCGTATTCCCCTCATTCAAGGCCCATACCTCTGTGTTTTCTTCAGGCAACACTTTATGCAAAAGAACTTTAACTTCCTCTAAACCACAAAGAATCCCAGATCTACTAGCGAAAAATTCCATCACTACAGTTGGATTCATATTTTCTTGTCGCAGAACTTCCATACTCCTGTGAAAATACACATCAGCGGTATCCCCATGAATTATGGAAGGACTTATACCAAAATCAGGATTGCTCATGGAAACTCCTCATAAATAAAAGTAATCTATTCATCAATGATGCCCACCCCAAGAATATTCCTCATATGTTCAAGCGCATAATTGTGAGCCGTTTTATCGAAAGAAGCAACTGTACTCGCGATTATCTCAACAGCGAAATCTCGATTACGCGCATCGGCTGCAGTGTGCATAACACAAATATCCGTACAGACTCCAGCTAACATCAACTCATGAGTATCCCAAGTATTCAAACGATCTGCGAGGTCTGTTTCAAAAAATGCGCTATAGCGCCGCTTCTCCAGTATATTATCAGCATATAAAGCTAGTTGGGCTATAACCTTGGCTTCTTCCGTTCCCCTCAGACAATGTTCAGGAAACATCTGAAATTCCAGATCGTCTGGTTCATGCGCATCACATATGAAAACAATATTTGTGCCTCTAGATTTTTCCATGAGTATTAAATTTTCAACTTGCGAAACGATCTGTGCGGCTTCATTCCCAACATAAAGAGGCCTGCCTGGTTCCAAAAAACCAACGAGCATATCTATCACCAACAGTGTTTTAGACATGTGATTATACCTCCAAATCAAATTCTACATGCGCTTCTCACGCTTATGGAAATTCTCAGCCTAGTTGATGCGCTATTCATCACTAAAGTTGTGGTTGGTTCCCGAATCTCAACCGCACTAACCCTTTAAGATCTTCAGTCACTGTCTGTACAATTCTTACCCTAGTATCCGGATCATCAGTCCATACTATCGGAATATCCTTTCGTGTAAAACCAAATCTTTCAGCAAGAAGTAATAATTCCGTGTCAAAAAACCAAGCATTATCCTCAATCAACGGCATAAGCTTATGTGCTGCCTCATTAGAAATAGCTTTAAACCCACATTGTGCATCTGTTATCCCTGACCCAAACAGACACTTTATAAAAAAAACGTAGCCCCGGGAGAGAACTTCTCTCTTCACAGATCTGCCAACCACCTTAGAGTTTGGTAATAACCGCGATCCCACAGCAAGATCAAATCCATCTTGCACAATTGCATCGACCAACGATGTCAGTGATTCAAGGCTAGTGGACAGATCAATATCCATATATACCAGTACATCTGCTTCATTCCCAATCCACGCCTGCTTTAATGCTCTACCTCTACCCCGTTGCGACAGGTACAATGTAGTGATGTTTTCGTATTCAGACATCAACTGCTGAGCGATATTCAAAGTTTGATCAGTAGACCCATTATCAGCGATAACGATCATCGAGTCGTAGAGGAAATGATCTATCAAAAACTGTCTCAATATCTCAACAGAAGCTCTTAGTATCTTTTCCTCATTTAGAACTGGTAAAACTACACTTACGCTAACGGGACTAGACCCCACTGCAGTGTTATCTCCTTCCTCGTTATCTATTTGGGCATTATATATAAAATTTGAGCACTATGATCTGCCAACAACGCCCTTGATTACTATAACTCCAGAACCAATCGTTCCAAAGATAATCGCATATTGGCATTCATCTTTATATTACGTATTGTGGCGTTCACACGGTGAATACAATCTGCAAGGACAGTAGGGGGCAGGCGTAGGGTTAACTCTTCCATCTTATCCTTGAATTGCGAATGCAGAACTCCGTCTATTAAGCCATATTCAATCATTAACATATCCCGATACCATACCATCCACAGTCGCAACACTTGAATGATCTCATCTTTGGATCTTCCTGATCCTTGTTCAAGAAGGGGAATCATTCTCAGCCTTTCAGGGATTGACGCATCCAGCAACTCCACAAACTGTACAAACTTGCTATCTAATTCTCCCCACCAATCGTCATTTGATATAAGAAAATCAGCAAGCCTAGTCAGTCCTCTTGCAGATCCAGCAATCACAACCGCAGACTCTGCAGAAAGCTGTTTCACATCTACAAGGTAACTCATCATTGATTGGAACGAAACAGGGCCTAAATTCAATAACTGACATCTAGATTTGAGTGTCCTCAACAAAGATTGAGGATGAGTTGCTAACAATATAAGTACAACATCTTGTGGGGGTTCTTCAAGTAATTTGAGACAACTATTTTGAGCCTCAATGCTGATCCGGTCAGCATTCTCTAGAATAACAACACGGACTGCTCCCTCCACCGGGGTTAGTCCTAAAAATCTTACTATATCTCGTAATATTGCAAGCTGATTAGAGTCTTCAATGGCAGACTGGGCCTCTTTTTGGATATCCAAAGTGATGACATCCACCTGCTTGTCATCACTAATCCTCAAACATTGGGAACACACATCGCATGGCTTTTCATTACTAAGGCAATTCAATGCTTTTGCTAGCTGTTTTGCCAAGATACGCTTGCCAGAAAATTCAGGCCCTACGATAAGATAAGCATGAGCCCATCGCCCTGCGATAATGCTGCTATGCAACAATCCGACTTCAAATTCATTGCCGATAATTCCCCACACTACTGTTCCCTCTTTAATTGTCAGTGAATTAGCGTTTCTCGTTCTGCGGCGATCAAATCATGAAAAGTCTGTCTTCGTCGAACCATTCTCGATCCTTCGCTATCAACCAATACAACAGCAGGGTGCAAGGCCATATTGTAATTGCTACTCATTGATAGACAGTATGCGCCAGAAACCGGAACAGCCAAGATATCACCTGCCGATACAGGTGGCAATTTAATATCACGCACTAGGATATCTCCCGATTCACAATACTTCCCAACAATAGTCACAATGGAAGTTGCCTCGACCACAGCCTTATTAGCAAGTATAGCCTCATAGGAAGCCCCATACAGTGCCGGACGTATATTATCTCCCATACCGCCATCAACTGCGCAATACACCCGTATACCTGGAATTTCCTTAACACTACCAACTGTATAGAATGCAACGCCTGCTGTTCCCACAATGGACCTACCTGGTTCAATGACCAAATGTGGCAATTCAATTCCTCGATTCTTGCATCCTTCTAATACTCCCGTTGCAATAGTGACAGCATATTCTCTAACGGTAGGGACGATATCAGTCCGCATATAGGGGATTGCGAACCCTCCACCGACATTCAACACATCCAGGCTCAAGCCTTCCGTAACTGCCTCTGCTACAAAATCAAGCACTATATCAATTCCCTTAACGTAATCTTGCAACTCAGGAATAGGAGAACCCAAGTGGAAATGTATCCCTTTGACATTCACGTGCTGCGCTTTTAATGCTTGCCCTAGTAATTGCCGAGCCATCCCGGTCACGATCTGGGCCCCAAATTTACTATCAAGGACCCCAGTGGCAGTGTATGCATGGGTATGAACATCAAACCCCGGAGTTACTCTGAGCAAAATGTTCTGAGTCACACCCTCACTTTTGCAAATATTTTCTAGGACACCTAGCTCATATAAATTGTCCACAACCACATACCCAATTCGATACCGCACAGCCTCCCGCAATTCGTCTGGTGTCTTATTGTTCCCATGAAAATACACCTTATCTGGGGGAAATTGAATTTCTTGCGCAAGTGCAAGTTCCCCAGCAGACACTACATCCAAACTGAGACCTTCTTCCTTGATTATACTTGCCATCCACAGTGAAAGGAGCGCCTTACTCGCATAAGCAACCTCCACATTTGTGTAAACGTTCGAAAATTCCTGAACAAATTCCCTACACCGTGCCCTGAGAGTAGCCTCGTCATAAACATAGAGGGGTGTCCCAAATTCTTCTATTAGACGCACCGTATCCACCCCACCTATTTCAAGATGCCCGGAAGCATTCGCAACACTGCTGTCCGGCAATACATTGCCTAACAAGTCAATGGTCATCAAATTCTCCTCACAACTATGGTAAATCAATCATTACTGCCACAAACCAAGTGACCACACTTTCTGCTACTACTCCTTAGCAGTGGATCGATGCTAACTCTATCCGATTCAGATATCAAGCCTTATAATGTGCAAGCTAAAGAAGGGCTTTCATACTCACGGAAGTATCACTATACGTAACTCAAACAGTTAGGAACTCTGGAGGAATTTTGGATTACGATCTCGCGCTCCATCAATTATTATCATTACCCAATTCTGAACTTGGCCCCCAAGAGCGACAAGCTACACGAAGATTCTATAACCTAGACCGCATCAGAGCCTTAATGGCACGTCTAGGAAATCCTCAAAATACTATACCTACTATTCACATTGCAGGTACAAACGGGAAAGGTAGTACGGCTGCAATGATTACCTCTATTTTAAGTGCAGCAGGATACAAGGTCGGCCTTTTTACCTCCCCGCATATTCATGAATTCCGCGAACGCATTCGTATCGGACTTACCCCTATAAACAAAGAGACATTCGGAGCATATTACGAAAAAGTGAACTATGAAATTCACAAAATGGAAAGCCATACTCCTAATGATATCACGACAGTATTTGAAACATTGGTGGCAATGGCTTTCATACTGTTTTTTGAAGAAAGCGTAGATTTTCAAGTTTTGGAAACAGGGTTAGGTGGAAAGTTAGATGCCACTAACATCATTCCTTCTCCACTCGTATCTGTTATCACCTCTCTTAGTTTGGATCACACAAAAATCTTGGGAGATTCACTGCAAGAAATTGCCCAAGAAAAAGCAGGAATCATCAAACCCAAAGTTCCTGTAGTATCCTCAGCCCAATCCGTCGAAGCAATGAAAGTGCTCGAACAGCGATGCTTAGAGACAGGTTCATTATTAAGTGTTCCTAGCAACGAAACCACTGTCGAGATCATTGAACAAAATCTTGAAGTACAGGCTTTTCAGATAATCAATACGAGAGATAATCCTATATATCGAACTCCGCTTCTTGGAAACCACCAAGTCGAGAACGCAATTGTTTCATTGAAAACGATTGATATCGTATCTACACCTGAACATAAGATCTCCCAAAAGGCTAAATACCAAGGGTTAGCTGAGGTTCACTGGGCTGGAAGATTTCAAGTTATCAAGAAGCATCCGTTGGTCATAACAGATGGCGCACATAACGTGGATTCAGCAAAACGTTTAAGAGAGACGGTGCTTCAATACGTTGATGGTCGTGACATTACTTTGATATTCGGTTGTGGAATTGACAAAGATGCAACTAGCATTATTAAAGAACTCAATCTTATGAATCCTCAAAGAGTCTATACGACTAGCAGCAGACACCCGAAAGCATTTTCTGCTCGAGAAATTCGAGAGTTTTTTGCCCAACTTCCCCAACAATGCATTGAAACAGACTCAGTGGCAACTGCATTGACCATTGCGGTAGAATCCGCCGGAAAAACTGACGCAATCATAGTAACTGGGTCGCTCTTTATCACGTCAGAGGCAATAGAGTGGGCAACCGGCAAAACTCCCGAACTATACAATATTGAACCATTTGCACTTTAAGGATCAAGCTGTATCAAGTACCCACATACCCATGGTATCAAAATATAAGGAGAAGGATATGACCAAGAATATCGGTATAATTGGCTCGGGAATCATGGGAGCCGGCATCGCTCAAATAGTAGCACAAGCGGGTTATTCCATCACCATGGTTGACCTCACTGAAGCTCAATTGTCAGCTGCTGTTACTCGTATCAAAACTGCCCTTGAGCGATCTGTTTCGCGTGGATTCATTACGGACGAAGTAATGAATACTGCTATCGCAAATATAACTACTTCAGTTTCTATTTCTTCTGTAGCGGAATGTGACCTAATCATTGAAAACATCTGGGAAGAACTTGAAGCAAAGGGTGATATTCTAAAGCAATTAGAGTCATTGGTCCCAGTGACTACAATCTTAGCATCGAATACCTCCACTATCCCTATCACAGAGTTAGGTGCGACAGTACAACACCCCGAGAGGATCGTGGGTATGCACTTCTTTAACCCTCCTTATGCAATGAATTTAGTAGAGGTTATTAGGGGGTATCATACAAGCGATGAAGCAGTAAAAATTGTAACTGATTTATCTCTGGCGCTTAACAAGAAACCAGTTACAGTCAATGACACCGCTGGATTTGTTGTTAATCGACTTATCGCTCCGTTTTTGAACGAAGCATCCTTCCTGCTACAAGAAGGTGTCGCAACTAAAGAAGACATTGACGAGTGTGTACGGTCTGGCCTGAATCACCCTATGGGACCTTTTCAATTAATGGATCTTATCGGGCTAGACATAACTCTTCACGAAATCACAACCGTCTTTAAACATACAGGAGATCCAAAATATAGACCGAGCGGCTTATTACAACAAATGGTTACTGCAGGCCAACTAGGTAGGAAAACAGGAAGCGGCTGGTATACATACTAAAACATGCTCACGGGTGATGGTGGAAGATTTCGTTTAGTCGCTTTTGTAAAATCTTCCACCATCGCCTACAAGGCCTTGTTCTGGTAACCATACACGCCGTTCAGCATCAGCCACAACGTGGCCAATGACTTGTGCCGGAGATCCATTCTGCCCCACTATCTCAATAACTTGCTGCGCATTTTCAAGGGGAACCACCACGCAAAACCCAATTCCCATATTGAATACTTCGTACATCTCATCTAGTGGAACATCTAGTGTTTGCTGTATAAGTTCAAATATTGGTAGCGGCCTGGGTAACTGATCAATAACAAACCCGACATCAGCAAGGACACGCGTAAGATTCAGCAAGCCATCACCAGATATATGGGCTAGGGCCTTAACTGGAACCTCGGCCTCTAACAAACCGAGAATCTCTGGAACGTAGATATGTGTAGGGGTTAAAAGTTCTTCTGCTAATGATTTGCCTAATTCCGGAATAAAAGTGTCAATCTCGTAGCCATATCTTCCTGAAAGAATTTCCCGGGCTAAGGTAAATCCATTACTGTGAAGCCCACTACTGGCAAGGCCGACCACAACATCACCATCGGAAAGATCTTTCCCATCAATAACCTTATCTATTTTCACACTACCAATACAAGTACCAACAACATCGAACCCGTACCCGTCCCTTGAGCCCTGAACTATCTCCGGAAGTTGAGCAAGTTCACCGCCAACGATGTTTACATTTGCCCGTAGTGCCCCTTCATAAAGACCCTTCCCGATCTGTTCAAGCATCTCCGGCTGGACTCTTTGTACGGACAGACAATCAACTAGTGTGAGTGGCTCAGCACCAACGCACAGTACGTCATTCACGTTAACTGCGATACAGTCATACCCAATACCTTCATAGCTATCAGCAAGTTGCGCAACCAACACCTTGGATCCGACTCCATCAGTAGATATTGCAATACCTGAGATGTCATCAATACTCACGACATTCGCAAAATGCCCTATCCCCATCAAGGGTTTACCAACCCCTGAACGAATTGTCAGTGTGCCTTGTACCCACGACAACAACCCTCCTAATGCACTTTGAGCTAGGTCCGTATCAACCCCAGATTGAGCATATCGATTTGATGGCGATTCCATGTTTACTCCTCTTTCTGAGGTTCAAGGTAATACCTAAGGGAATCGCTCATTGAGGAATTTGGCCAGCCCTTAAGAAAGTATTCTCGAGCCCCCCCTCTTGCAGGGTACAAAGGCCTATCAAATGGGCGAAATAATAGCTCAAGGTCGTAATAATTCGAATGGCCTATTCCCGGAATCTGGAAAATCTCACGCGGGCTCATATCCAATAACTGCCCCGCGAACACTATACCAAACGAAATCAAAGCGTCCGTTGCCTTAGTCATAGAAGCAAGCGTAGGAGCAACTGCCCACAACTCTGATAGCCGTATGTTATCCACTGCCTGTCCAATTCCGGTGGTTCGCTGAGCCGAAAACATCCCCTGAAGAAATATGATCTTATTATCATCAGGATCAGATACTTCAAATTCCATAGTATTTCCCCGATAGTTCTTTTCTATACCAGACGAAATAGGAATCCCTGCTTTCTCGAACGTAGCATGCAAGGCTTCAAGCGACATCACCCTGAAAACAACGCGTGTCCCTTCCAGTTTCCTATCGCCAATGGCTTCCTTTTCCTGCAACCGCCAATGCCGCATCAATCGACATTCAAGAGAAAACCCATCTCGCTCCAGAACGACAGCGCTCACACTTCTGAATTGTTTCTTGGGTTGTTCCGACTCAGTGAATCCTAACTTGCGATAAAACTCAATTGTCCGGGTCAAATCGCTGCACATTATTCGAGCATTACTCCCCCTGAGTGTTCTTATCGCCCGTGTTCTTTCATTCATCCATGGAGGGGTCACCGAATTGCTCTCCCACATATCATTCCCAAAGCGAGGGATTTCCCCAGCTGTAATAGATCGCACCTCTTCGTTTACATTCTCTTGAACCGTGCGAGCCAACTCATAAACCCCCACCTCAAACTTGCTGATGTTGTGACTCACTTCCATCATATTGATGGATACGCGGTTCTTACGAATCGCAGCAATATCTGTAGTTTCCTCTGGCTCCATTTCGCTGGGACGGCTGCGGGTAATCCAAAAATACCGGCTACGTACATCATCAGATTCTTCAACTTGATCCAAATACAGTGCCTTACCCACTTTTGTAACCTGAACCCCCTCTAGTTGATCTAGACTCTTCTTTGGAAGATTCACATTCATCAGCCATGGGCCATGATCTCGCAAGTGGTCACCCGCAATAAAATAGTAAGCTCTATCATCAATTAAGTGCTGAACTATTGCACGAAGCACAAAGGCAGAGGGCTCATAAGGAACATCTATCAGGGCAGCCACAGATATTGCGATAGCATTAATATCCCGGGAATATGCCTGCTGCGCAGCTCCCACTGTACCTGAAATCAGCATATCCCTGCCAAGATTCGCTCCCTGATTGATGCCAGAAACTACTAGATCAACCTTATCTGTAACCAAACTCTCAAGCCCAACAATAACTGCATCGGATGGAGTCCCTTCTACTGCATATGTCTTTATTCCAGCCACATATGGAGTAACTTCACTCACCTTGATAGGATGGTGCAGTGTCACAGAGGTACCGACACCACTTTGTTCACGATCTGGAGCACATACCACTACATCAACATCATCTATAGAAGTTAGTGCTCGTACTACATGCCAAATTCCTGGGGCATGCACCCCATCATCATTTGTAACAAGAATTCGCATATACCTGCTTTAGTTGATGCACAAGAATCGCATTCTACTCTTACCCATTATACCTTAGCCAAGACTGAATTTTCAGGCTTATATTCAGCATCTCGCAAGCAGTACAGCATTTGGTACAATAGGTGCAGGTTTTCTTCAAGGGATGTGCCTTGTGCGGTTACAAAATTTACATCTTCGAAATTTCCGGAATTATTCTTCTTTGACACTAGAACTTAATACCGGCCTGTCCATTTTTACTGGCGACAATGGACAGGGGAAAACAAACCTGCTAGAGGCAATCCATCTTCTGGCCACTACTAGAACAAAACGCACTATTCAAGACAAAGATCTCATTAATTGGAATGCCTTTGCAGAAAATCTCCCCGCACAAATTCAGGCTTCTGTCAGTACTGACCAAGAATTTAAATCTGTTGCCGTCGATCTTATTCAACCAACTCTAAAAACCCCCTTCTCTCAAGCATCAGGAAGAATACAAAAACGGTTTTCAGTACATGGAATCAGCAAACCTGCATCCAAATACTTAGGCTCTATGTACGTTGTAATGTTCGATGCCAATGATTTAAGCCTTATATCTGGAGCACCAGCTTCCCGGCGTCATTTCTTAGATCTTCTAATATGCCAAATCAACCCGGAGTACCTGAAGGCTCTATCAATCTATACAAAGGTCCTATTGCAGAGGAATCAACTACTGAAGCGTATTGGGCAAGGAACCGCAAAACCCAAAGAACTACTCTTTTGGGATCAGCAGTTAGCTACCGCTGGATCAATTATCTTAAGGCTCCGTGCTAAAAACATCTCCACTCTTTCAGAATCCATAGAAACCTTTTACCAAAGTTTAGCCAGTGATGATTCCAAGGTCGAAGTTCGATACTCAACTAAAGTTCCAATAGCTAATAATTCCAAAGATACCCTCGTGGACACCTTTAGGGAACTACTCTCGACTGAACTCCCTAGGCAGATAGCCCTCGGGACGACACATATAGGACCACACCGTGATGACCTTCTAGTTTATCATCAAGGACAACCAATGGGGCCACACAGCTCTCGAGGAGAACAACGCACAGCCGCTATTGCAATCCGTTTATCTGAGGCAAGGCTGATTGAAGCCACTACTTTAAATCGTCCAATTATTCTTCTTGATGACGTGTTTTCAGAACTCGACCGCCACAGGCGCACTAGCCTTATGCAAGAACTTACTCACTATGACCAAGTTCTATTAACCACAAATGAACACAATCCGGTTACAAATCATGCTACGTCAATTCTGGAAATTCGTGCAGGAGAAATTGCACCGCTGTAAAGCACCGAGTAACGCCATCTATCAACTAAAGCTCCCGTGAATTCATGTCCCGACACGCCAGTTACTACCCTCAGACATCCTCAAAAAATCCTCAACAATCCCTGTATTGCCAGCAATGATACTCTGGATTTCAGGGCGCCCTTGGTTACCATCCCGATCCCTCACGGTTCCCCCTGCCTCCCTCACAAGTAGAATGCCAGCTGCCGTATCCCAGGGGGACACCATATGGTGGAAATACAAATCCAAACGTCCTGACGCAACATACGCAAGAGCAAGTGCCGCCGACCCCAATATACGGATACTTTGCGTGCCAGGCCAAAGATCTACCATCAGCTTAAGGGCATTGTGTGCCCTTTCATCGCTATATCCCATATCAGATGATATAACGCCATCCTGAACAGTTTGGCTGGAACCAACCTGAACAGCCTTCCCATTTAGGGTTGTCCCTTGACCAAGTTCCGCAACAAACAATTCATCACGAAAGGGATCAAGCGTTGCCCCAAGAACAACCTGATCCTTATACATCAATGCAATAGTAAAGGAAAATATGGGCATTCCAGAAACGAAGTTCCTTGTCCCGTCAATCGGGTCCAAAATCCAGGTGTAGTCAGCAGACCCTATCGTCTCTCCTTTCTCTTCAGAAAGAATGTGAAAGGTTGGGTATTCAATCTGCAAAAGCTCTATTGACTGTTTTTCGATCAAATAGTCAATCTCAGTAACAACGTTCCCCCTCCCTTTGGATTCAGTCTCTATAGGAGAATCAATCGTTTCAACAAAGATCTTGGTAACATCTTGAGTTAGCTGCCTAACGACATCTATCGCCTTACGACCAGTCGTTGATAAAAGCAAAGGGGGAATTTTCACTTCGTACTCACTTATCTAGCCTAACTCCCTTTAAGCGAAGCTCTGCTAAGTCCCATTTTTTCTTGCACTTCTTCTAGTGTAGCTCTGGCTATCTCAGCTGCTTTCTTAGCTCCATCCAGAAGGACGTCTTGGACATAGTCAGGGTGCTTTTCTAGATCTCGGCGTCTCTCTCGTAACTCTGCAAGTCTTGCGTTAACTCCATCAGCCAAAATACCTTTGCAATCGACACACCCCCGTGTCCCCTGAGTACATTGCTGGTATATCTCATCCGTCTGACCTGGCGTGAAATACTTATGAAGTGCGTACACGTTACAAACCCATGGTCTTCCAGGGTCACTCTTACGCAATCTTTCTGGATCAGTAAATGCAGAAAGAAGTTTCTTTTTCGTCTCTTCTGGCGAAATCGCTAATTCAACATGGTTATGAAGTGTCTTACTCATTTTTGACTGCCCATCTAACCCAACAACCAGAGGAACTTCTGTCAATTTCGCTTGTGGTTCTGGAAAAGTTTCTCCATAGCGGAAATTGAATCGCCGGACAATTTCTCGAGCCAATTCAATATGCGGAACTTGGTCCTCTCCAACAGGCACGGTATCTGCTTTGTATAGAATGATATCGGAGGTCATTAATACTGGATATCCTACGAGCCCATATCCCACGCTTTCCTCAGTGGCCTCCATCTGTCTTACTTTATCTTTGAAAGTTGGAACTCGTAGTAGCCATCCTAAAGGGGTTACCATACTCAGAAGTGTATGCAGTACCATTACTTCCGGAACAGCCGATTGAACAAAAACCGTGCTTCTTTTCGGATCAATCCCAGCTGCAAGCCAATCCAACACCATCTCATGGACGCTTTCCCTAAGTGCAGCAGGAGACCCTCCATCGTCCGTAGTGAGCGCATGAACGTCAACTGCGGCATAGATACAGGTGTAATCATCTTGCAGGTCCACCATATTGGTCAATGCCCCCAACCAATTCCCAATGTGAAGTTTGCCAGAAGGACGCATTCCTGAAAAAACTCTTGATTTAGTCATATTTATCAAATATCTTCCTGTAATCAGTAACAAGAAAAGTGTAGCACGCTCCTTATATCATCTCAACTACCTCGCCCAAGTATGTGCAGACACATTCCTGTGCATTACACATACGTTGAGATCACACACGCACATAAGGAGATAAAACAGACATCTAGACGAAGTGTAAGATCTATGTAATTTTATACTTGTGAGATTTTAAAATGAGTACCATCACCAGAAATACACTACTTAACACCTTCCCATTATGGATGTCTCGAAGTGGAACCCTACGGGCATCCATAATGGGGATTAACGACGGTTTGGTCTCGAATTTCTGCCTAGTTATGGGACTAGCTGGAGGAACAAGTAACGACTATCAAATAATCCTCATAGCTGGGATTATAGGACTCTTAGCCGGTTCGTTATCAATGGCGACAGGTGAATACGTCTCAGTGAAGGCACAGCGCGACGTATATGAAAAACAAGTTCAGCTTGAAAAACAACACCTTGCCGAAAACCCTACAGGTGAACAGGCGAAACTGATAGACTCCTACAAAATACGGGGGCTCTCACAGCAGCAGGCCGTCACGGCATCAGAAATACTCCTATCAAACGACCATCTCGCATTAGAAACAATGCTCAAGGAGGAGCACGGGTTATCCTTAGAACAATTCGGCTCACCCCTAGGCGCAGCTACAGGATCTCTTTTTGCCTTCATGTTAGGAGCCTTTGTGCCAATTGCGCCTTACTTTGCAAGGGAATACGAGAACTCCTTCATTCTAAGTATATCCCTGAGTGCCATTTTCCTCTCCTTAGTAGGAGGCACGCTATCTGCTTTTTCAGGCAAAACTGTATGGATAGGAGCACTAAGAATGCTGTCTGCTGGATCAATTGCAGCCGTCGCTACCTATACAGCCGGATCGCTAATCAACCAATTTATATAGTATCGCTGCAAAACGCTCAGCATCAAACTACATGTGATCTGGGGCATCAATCGCCATTAGTGCAAGATATTTCCTCAAGACTATCTGAGTAGCTCGGCACAATTCCACACGTGCGTGGCTCAACTCATCATCACCTTCTAGAATTACCCTACACTGCCCATAAAACCAGTGGAATTGTGTCGCCACCTGAGATGCATATTGGGTAAGATGATGGGGTTCAAGCGTTTCACTCACCTTCATTAGTACATCTGGCAATAGTATTAATTCTTTCATGAGGGCTTGCTCTGCTTCATGCGTAAGTCTATCTAGGTTTAAAGGCAAATTTACATAGTGATCTTCATCAACTGAACTTAAAATGCTACAGATACGTGCATGCGCATATTGAATATAGTAGACAGGATTTTCCGATGACTGTGTCGTTGCTAGATCCAAATCGAAATCCAAGTGGCTATCTAACGATCGTGACAGAAAGAAATACCGGGAAGCATCTACCCCAATAGTATCTACCAACTGCCGCATCGTCACCAAATCCCCAGCACGCTTTGACATTCTTCCGCTTTTCAGTGTCACCATTTGGGTTATAAGAACTTCGAGTTTTGAGGAATCAATATTCAACGCAGTCATAGCGGCCTTTAGCCTTGATATATGCCCTTGATGATCAGCCCCCCATATATTGATAACTCTATCGAATTTTCTATTCGTGAATTTATCAAAATGATAGGCAATATCAGAGGCATAATAAGTTGGATGCCCAGAACTCCTAACCACGACGTTGTCTTTATCTTCTCCTAACAAAACCGAAGAGAACCAAAGTGCACCATCTCGCTTTTTTAGATATCCTTTTTGGGATAGCATTGCAATAACATACTCATATTTACCTTCGTCAAACAATGACTGCTCACTAAACCAGATATCAAAGTGCACCTTATACGCATCCAAGTCATACCGTATCAACTCAATGGCTTGAGCAGTAGCTTGAATTTCAATCCGTCGTAACGCTTCATCACTGGGTATCTGAAGTTCATCGCCTTGTTCTTTGTAAATAGAATTACCTATGCCATCAATATACTCCCCTGTGTATCCTCCTTCAGGAGCATGTGCCTCAGAGTCGCCACAAGCCCGTAAATAGGCAGCATATACTGATTCTGTGAAGAGCCGGATTTGGGTGCCAGCATCATTCAAATAGTATTCTTGTGTCACCTCATAACCAACAGCCTTCAAAACTAAGGCAAGGGAACTCCCTACAACTGCCCCACGTGCATGCCCCACATGTAATGGACCTGTAGGATTCACGCTAACATATTCAAGTTGTACATTGGTTCCTCGCCCATAATTGCTTTCGCCAAATGATTCTCCTTGTACAAAGATATCCTGAAGTTGAGCAGTCAACCATTGTGAACTCACACTAAGATTAATAAAACCCGGTGGTGCAACCCAAATCTGATCCGCAAAGGAATATTTATCCAAATGCTCCACGATTAACCTCGCTAAGTGCACAGGATTCATCCCCGTTGCTTTTGCCATTTTCAATGCAATATTAACTGAAAAATCGCCATTGCGAGAGTCCGCAGGTCTATCAGTTACAATCTCAGGCCACTCAAGCCCTCGCAACAACGTACCCGCCTCCTCAGCCCGAAGGACAGCGGCACGAATACCTGCTGAAATGTCATCTTTAATAGTCATATCTCTTCCTTAAAAACGCAATGGTCACAATGGAACGCGCCCTTATGGATCTAAGGGATCCAACTGTAGCGAACGTACAAGCAAAGCATTTTCCGCTTCTTTCATCTCGGGGTCAGAATCCAAGAGTTCTTCGATAGCTAACCGACACTGCTCTACAATTTCCATATCGTTGAAATCAGCTAACTTGAATTCCATTATCCCGCTTTGTATAGTGCCTAGCAGGTCACCTTCACCCCGAACCCGTAAATCCTCTTCTGCAAGGGCAAATCCATCTCTAACCGATTCTACAATTTCCAGACGTTCTTGCGCAGCATCCGAAGGATTGTCTGATAGCAAAATACAATAGCCTTGATGCTGTCCTCTGCCAACCCTGCCTCTAAACTGATGTAATTGTGCCATACCAAATCTATCGGCACCGTCAATCACCACAACTGTAGCGTTAGGAACATCCACTCCCACCTCGACCACGGATGTAGTAACCAAAATATCAATTCGACCTGCACGGAATTCTTCCATCACATTTAATTTTTCCCGTGATTTCATTCTCCCATGAAGAAGCCCTAATTTCAGATCTGGGTAAATTTCCATACCTAGACGTTCATACTCTTCAACGGCAGAACGGGCTTGAATAGCATCAGATCCTTCTACAAGTGGACAAATTATGAATCCTTGGCGCCCTAATTCAATTTGCTTCCTCAAGAATCCATAAGCTAACCCTCTTTGCCCTTGTCTAGCCCAACTCGTTTTGATCGGGCTTCGATCTCCCGGTAATTCTGAAAGTGTCGATATATCTAAGTCTCCATAGTGTGCCAAACGCAACGTACGGGGTATTGGAGTAGCCGACATTATAAGCAAATGAGGCCGCGTCTCTACTGTTAACTCCCTGACATGCTGGCGCTGCATCACACCAAAACGATGCTGTTCATCCACAATTGCTAAAGCTAGAGAAGGGATTTGAACTCCTTCCTGGATCAAAGCGTGTGTCCCAACTACTATGTCAACGCTTCCATTTGCTAATTCGTCTAGAATATTCCTTTTCTGTTTAAGTGGCACCCCACCGCTTAAAAATGCAATCCGGATTTTACGATGAAACCACGTAGTTTCTACATCAGAGATGTAATTCTCAAATTCGTACTGCCCTGTAGGATCTCCACTAATAAGTTGAACTATGGTTTGAAAATGCTGTTCGGCAAGAATTTCAGTTGGAGCCATCATCAAAGAGGTTTTATTACTAGAAATGGCTGCCAACATTGCCACAACTGCTACAACTGTTTTGCCACTTCCAACATCTCCATGCAACAACCGTGCCATTGGTACCACTGATGCAAGATCCGTAAGCAATTCTTCGATCCCAGTGCTTTGGGAGAATGTCAGTCGAAATGGCAATGTTTCTATGAAGCGTGTTTGCAGTTCACTTGAGAGGACCACCTGACTCGCCTTTTCTTGATTGCGCCAGGCTCGTCGTCTCATTTGCATCCGTATTTGAAACAACAACATTTCCTCATACTGCAAACGGCGGCGTGCTTGCTCCAAATCATAATTAGACTCAGGAATGTGTATATTTCTCAGTGCCTGTTCTATCGACACCAATCCAAGTTTATCCCTTAACTGGGATGGGAGAGTTTCGGGAACATTTCTATCGGTTACGACTAAACTATCCCGAATTGCAGAACGAATTGCACTCTGTGTAAGCCCCGCTGTAGCACCATATACCGCCACAACCGTATTTCGATTCGGTGAGGAAGCAGATAAAGACACCGTATCCACTTCAGGGGACTCGAGAACTAAGGTATTCCTGTATACGCCAACCTTACCACGCAGCATAACTGTCCTCTGACGTCTAAGCGTTTTAGCGAGGTAAGCTTGATTGAACCAAAGTACTCGGATTGACCCACCAGCATCATATGCTACCGCCTCAGTAGACTTGTTCCTCTTACCTGCTGCAGTGACGCTTATGTCACGTAGCTGGACAATAATAGCGATTTCTTCATCACCAGGACGAAGTGCGGCAACTTGGCAAATTTCCGCATACTTTCTGGGAAAATGGTATAGCAATCCCCCAATAGTGTGAATCTCCAACTTCTCAAACCCTTTCACTCTTCGAGGAGTAACAGAAGGCAGGGCGGAAACAGGATCAATCAAACCACTGATAGAAGTTGTTTTCGTACTAGTATTCCCGAGGGAAGCCATTGGGGGGGGGTCTGTTTCTTCGATACCAACTCTACGCGTTAGCGCTAGAATCCATTGCTCTATCAACTGCTCTCTAATTTTTTGAGAAAGGCAACGATACTGAAAATCCACCTCATTGAATCCTGTATCAATTGCCTCAAGTTCGCGAGCGTAATTTTTGACCAATTGGTCAAGCCCACCGAGTACAGCCGTATCGGCATAACCCTTAATGCGTTCAAGTTCAAACGCTCGCAGCAACACGGTCCAAGCTTGAGTTGGCTTTTTATTATCGCTTGCCAAAGCTACACCTTTGGGTTATTCCTAGCCTTACATGCATTAATCTTGCAACATACTCCCATTCTACTAAGTCTATAATACTCCATGAGTAGTAAAGGAGATCCATAACCTAGATCTTCATTCGATACCGATGAAATATGAATACCGAGGCTGGCCTCCATATACCAATTCTATATCGACACCCATAAAGTCATTTTCCAGAGAGCGCTGTACTTCCTCTGCCTTTTGAAGCAAAACCTCTGCGCCACGATACAAAGTAACTAAATCCCCTTGTTGAACCCCGGCGTGTTCAAGTATAGCTCTCAAGCTAAGCTGCTCGGTCTGACCGGCAACTACTATTTTACCGTCCAATAATCCAATCACATCCCCTCTGCTGCTCTTGACACCATCAATGACGATATCACGTATAGCTTGTGTCACTGCCCCCGATCTCATATTCAAAGCCGAGTCACTCATAATCTGAACATTTGAGTCTATATCCGAATCAGAATCATAGCTCAATATCGCGGCAACACCCGAAGGTAATGTTGTCGTTTCTATTACCCTGACAGTATTGCCTAATTGAGATCGCACCTGCTTTGCCGTCAATATCACGTTTGGATTGTTGGGTAGCACAACCGTATTCTCAGCCCCAAGCCCTTTGATCACATCAATGATTTCCTGAATACTTGGATTCATGAAGTCTCCACATTTCACAACCGCTGCACCCATTCCCTCAAACACTTCAACCATTCCAGATCCCCATGCTATTGCGACTACCCCAACAGCTCGATATGATTGAGCCTCTCCCAACATTTGAGAATCGATATATTGCTGATCCATATCATCCACTTTAACTTTACTCAATCGCCCAACCATGGCGCCTATACTAAGAATTCCACCAGGATCTTCTGTATGAATGTGGATTCGGACAAGGCTTGAATTCCCTACAACTATTGCGGAATTTCCCTTTAATTCTACCTCCGTTCTGAGTTGATCAATATCAATTCCCTCCCCAGTTACAATAAACTCGGTGCAGTATCCATAGCCAGCTTCAGAAGCAAACTCAATGTGCCACTGAAGTGGGGAAATTTCCTGAACTTCAGGTATAGTTAGCGACTCTATGCTTACCGACTCATCATCAAAACTTGCAGAAAAATATTCACGCAGCGCATCCAAAATAACCACAACCCCTTGCCCCCCTGCATCAACCACCCCAGCATCTCGAAGCTTATCCAACATATCTGGAGTCAATTGTAGGGTGCTTGCTGCAGCTTCGACACATTGCTCCAATATAGTTAATATGTCATCGCACTCAGACTGATATACTTGCCAAGCCTTATCAGAAGCGGCCCGAAGCACCGTAAGCATCGTTCCCTCGACAGGCACGCTCACCGCTGAATAGGCCATCTCTGTTCCACGCAATAGTGCCTTGCACCAAGACTTTGAGTCAATCACATTTGTACTTCTTCCCAATTCTTCTCGACTATCAGCATACCCACTCGCTAACCCTTGAAGAAACTGGGAAAGTAAAACCCCACTGTTTCCGCGCGCTCCTAGAAGGGCTCCTCTAGAAATCCCTGAGAGGACATCTGCCACATCTGAGCCCATCAAGGGCTTGAGTTGCGTATTCACATGGTCTGTTGCAGCTTGCAATGTCAGAAACATGTTGGTCCCTGTATCCCCATCCGGGACCGGAAAGACATTTAGAGAATTTATCGCATCAACATTGTTCCGCAATGCTATGGAAGCAAACGAAAATGCATTGGCTACACTTATCCCTTGGATCATTTTTGACATCACCCCGTCATGCTAAGTCCCAATCTACAATTTCATCATATAGCACCGCACCTTGATTCATCTTGATACTTTAGAGCTAGTATGGTAAAGTTCCTCAAGTTATGAAGACAAGATACTCCCGCCTGACAATAGATTATACACTGTGGGTAGGGACATACATAAAGAGGGTGTAATGGCACAATGTAGCGTATGCGCTAAGCGACCACAGGCAGGGAACAATGTAAGTCACTCGAAACGACGAACCCGAAGGACTTGGATGCCAAACATTCGAACTACCCATGTGCTCGTTAACGGAGTAAGGCAACGAATCAGACTTTGCACTCGCTGCCTTAGAACTCAATACCGAACGGCTCATGCTTAAGGTTAAAGTTGAATCTTGGTTCGCTCACCGACTAGCAAATGGTTCCAGAAGTACTCTAGTCGATCCATCAGCATCCACTCTTTTAGTTACTAGTTTGTGACCTTCTCCCTCTGCCCAAAGGATCACGTCGTATATATTCAGAGGGTCTGCCAGGATAGCTTCCACAAAAGATGTGCTGTCTACTGCTGTCTGCCTAGATATTGCTGCGATGACACCTGCACACGTTTTCCCTCTACCATCTATCACAACCCACCCATCAGAAACAGTGGTAATAACATCATTGAGAGCCTCAACACCAGCGTAAACGTCGATTTCCCCAGATTGGCGCGCTACGACAGCTCGTCTAAACTCATCAACTGCGTCACCATGCACCCCGTTATCTCGTTCTCCCCGAGAACAAACTGCACCACGCACTCCCACTATATCAGGGTTCACTCGTGCTAGCTCGTCCAAATCTGACATTTTCAGGTGGCCAGAAAGGGCCGTGCTCATACCATCAGATTTCCCTTCTAGTACCATTTCTCGAAGTTCAGATTCTGGCAGAAAATCAAACAGGTTCCGTCCATCCTTCGTAAGCGTATCAATAAGCCACCCATCACACTGCCCATCTCGCGCTAACTTTGGCATCAGGTGGGGATCCAAGCCACCTTCGTAAAGAACGTTATCAGCGAACAATGACCCAATCAACTTGGTATTTGTTCCCGCAAGGGCCTCCTTCGAAGCTCGTAGCACTTCCACCGATTTATCATAATCAGCCTGCATGAAACCAACTTTTACAGATGTTGCATTCATTCTACCTGCAGCCCATGCAGCCATCGCAACTGTGCCTTCTTGGTTTGGAACAACACCTAGAGTTAATGATGCATGAATTTCCTCTGGGACGGCATCCCTCACAGCAGCAAAAATTCCTGGCTTGGCAGAACCGACCAATGCCTCCTGAAGATTCTTCACATCGATTATGTCTGCTCGACCCCTCATAGCTTCCTTGGCTTCTTTCAGGTTTTGGACACTAACCATCAACATCATGATTGCTCCCCCACTCTCTTAATTATAGGATGCCCAATGGCAATCAAATCGGCCTCTAATTCCCGCTTCTCTTCATCACTGAACGGTGCGAGCGGCGGCCTTGGGTCTCCTGCTGCCATCCCCATAAGCTCCGACCAATATTTACATAAAGTCACAGGCAATGCGCCTCCAAATTTCTGAACAGTTCTAGGCCACCACTTATCAGAAATCTGCTTCACGGCCTTGATGTGTCGATCATAGAATCCGACATCGATTACCCCTCTACTAGCTTTTTCTACGAACTGGACATAGTAGTTCTTGTCTGGCGTATCGAAGCGCCAATCCGAAGTATTAGCAAACATAACACGCTGTTCAAAGCCTAATTCCTCTTGTTTAAAATAAATCCATTCATCTGGGGTACTAATGATCTTATCTTTCCCTAACAGAATATGAGTATCAATAGAAATCTGTTGATTGAAACTTGCTTCTTTAACCCCAACCACATTCGCAGGAGCACATAACTCTTTCAATCCCTCTGCGCTCATTACAATCCCAAACTGTGGCGAGTTATAGAACATTACAGCAAGATTGGTGTTATCCGCCAATATTTTCGTGAAGTCGATTACCTGCTGCTCAGTCTTAGTGGCAAAGTATGGTGCCGCCAATATCAAAACGTCTATTCCTATTTCTTCCGCATACTGGGCCAACTTGATCATATCTTTGTAAGAAGTGTGAGTCACGTGTGCTGCAGTCAGCCATTGTCCTTTTGCTTCATCTGCAACCACCTCCATAACTTTCAGCCTTTCCTCGATCTCAAGACTATAAAACTCTCCCATACCCCAAGTGCAACCACCACCTTGCGTACCAAGCGAACGAACATACTGGATATTGTCCCGCAGTCCCTGTTCATCCAAGTTATCCTCAGAATCGAACGGAGTCATCAGAGTAGTCCACTGGCCCTTCAGATTCTCCCACGCCCAGTCATGAGCATCTTCTCTCTTGTATTTTGCCATGCCTTCCTCCGTCATTTTTCCAAATATCTCGCCATCATTTTACACTTGAACGAGACATCTTGCGCTAGTCTAGATCCTGCCTATCTCTTCGTCAACTATTAGTCCAATAATTCACGAATAGTATGTAATCTTAACAATCAATCACCCGATAAGGGATACATGACCACACCCGCTGGTAATTTAGGATAAAAATATGTCGACTTCCTCGGCAAGCGCCCCTCCGAGATTACAACTTTCTCAAATAAATCTACTTCTAAGCCCCCCAGTATGAACCCCATTGCACAACCCCCAGACCTAACACGGGTAACAGCACTTTCCACATCATGGTCATAGTCAACAATTTGTGAAGCGGAGGAACTCGTGTTCTGTACACCCACGGTCAAACAATCCTCTAGCAGTCTAATGGGAAGTCTGATGTTTCCTCTGCCACCAGTGTGATCTGCACGCATACGGAGTAAAGAAGCGTCCCCAGAGTCATGTAACAAAGCAATATCCCACTTTGCCCGATCAGGGGAAGCTAACAATTTTCCTATCTCTCGAGAACACCCCCGTGCATCCTCTGGTAATCTGACAGCCTTATATTCTTCAAATTCCTCGTGTATACGCGCCATAAGGCTAAGCTTAACATCTTCAGTTATTCCTGATATGACCCTATGATACCCATAGATATCTAGCCCCGGGTCATCCAAGGCTATCAGTCCCATCATAACGTACTGAGCCCCTGCTGCTCCTGACACCTGAGAATATTCTAAAGCAGTTTCATATCGGTGATGGCCATCTGCTATGAGAACCGGAATATCCTGGAAGGCCTCCGTAATAGCCATAACATCTTCATGCTTACTTATTTCTGAAAGAGTAAACTCACCTTCCCCCGATATCATCCCCTGTGTAATTACACTTTTGTTTACTCTTTCACTATTCAATATCGAATTTATGCGCCTGTCGGAGTCTCGGTAAACTGCCATTATAGGGCTGAAGTTAGTTTCGCAGCTCTTAAGTAATTCTAACCGATCCTTTTTTGCCTTCGGAATAGTGTGTTCATGAGGTAACACACTTCCTTCAGAAAACCTCACTAACCGAACCCTTGATATCAATACCTTCCGAGTACGTAGTGCCCCATACGCGTCGGTATAAGTTTGATTCAGAAGGTAAAAATTCGCCTGCTTAGCAACTTTCAAGACTCCTTGATCAATCCAATCCCGAAGATCCTGCGCAGCAACCTCATATCTATCTTCTTCATTCCCGCTACATATTTGTTGGGAATACTCTAAACGGACTACGTTGAATGAGTTCTTCCCATAAAGATCTTCTCTCATCTGATCGCTAATGACATCATAAGGAGGGCATATAACATCCGACAACCTTGGAATTGCATCCAGATCGTACATAAGCGCCCGAAAGGGCAGTGCCTCTACCATAAAACGCTCTCCTCACAATACAATTTCGACTTCATTAATTATACCCGTCGCTGACCGCAATAGACTAGTCCACCGTTGATAGCACAGGACAGCCTATTTACTATATACTTAGATTGGGCATTAGAGACCATATTCTGATTCATGAGACCCTTGGGAGTTATCATCCACTCCTGAAAAAAAGACCTCTACCATGGACTATGACATGCGGAAAAATAACGCAGATCCTTCCATAAAAATTCAAGCATTGCGGCATACTCTAACTCATCACAACTACCGATACTACATCCTCGATGCCCCTGAGATTTCAGACGGGGAATACGATCATCTATATCAAGAACTCGCCGGTCTTGAATCCATGTATCCAGAGCATGACTCCACATCTTCTCCAACTAAAAGGGTCGGAGCCCCCGTTGCCTCTGGAGCCCAGCCGATACAACATAAAGTCCCTTTATTAAGCTTAGGCAATCTTTTTAACCACACAAGTTTGATAGATTGGATAGAAAGAGTATCTCGAGAAATCAAATCAAGCAATTTCATGACAGTCTGTGAACTCAAAATTGACGGTCTTGCGGTATCCCTCACATACGAAAACAGGATCCTTACCAGCGCTGCTACGCGTGGAGACGGGACTCAAGGCGAAGACGTTACTCATAACGTGCGCACTATACGCAACATCCCATTAACTTTGCCTCCGGATGCCCCTGATTATTTAGAGGTACGGGGCGAAGTGTTTATCGCCCGTTCTTCGTTGGCGGCTTTAAACAAAATTCGTCGGACTGCTGGGCTAGAAGAATTCAACAACACCCGAAACACAGCAGCCGGGACTTTAAGGCAACTCGACCCCAAACAAGCATCAGACAGAAACTTGAGAATGACAATATACGGTTTAGGGGCAATGGCTGCACTCATGCCCTCAACACACTGGGAGCAACTCAATCAACTATCCACCTTCGGATTCCCAATCAACCCCCATAACGCCCGGGTCTCGTCGGTTAAAGAAGTTTATGAATATTGTGAACGCTGGACAGGAGCCAAAGATTCCCTTGATTATGATGTTGACGGTGTAGTTATCAAGATAGATAGTCAAGTCTATCAAATAGAACTCGGTAGCTCAAGCAGAGAACCTCGTTGGGCAATTGCATATAAATTCCCCTCCGAGCAAGTCAGCACAAGATTGCTAGCCATTGGGATCAATGTCGGTAGAACCGGGTCCCTCAATCCTTATGCAGTTCTTGATCCGGTACAAGTCTCCGGGGCAACAATCGCATTTGCTTCTCTTCACAACGAAGATGACATCCACAAAAAAGACCTGCGCATAGGCGACCTGGTCCTACTTGAAAGATCGGGAGCCGTCATCCCCAAAGTTATCGGACCTATCATCACAGCACGTACTGGGACTGAAACAATATTCAAAATGCCAGATTATTGCCCATCATGCGGGCATGCGACAATACGTGAGAGCCCTGTGGTAACACTATGTTCCAACTACGGCTGCAACTCCAGGCTCATTAATCGATTACTCCACTTTGCGAAATCTGTAGGCATTGAGGGTGTAGGGGAAGGACTAATCGAAAAATTGGTCTCCGCCCAAAAAATACAGCGGATTGAAGATCTGTATTCTTTGACCAAGGACACCCTTACCACTTTACCTAGAATCGGAGAAATCTCTTCAGCAAAAATCCTTGATGAGATAAATGCTAGCAAACGGATCTCACTTGACAAGGTCATAATTGGGCTTGGTATTCCACATGTAGGAACTGAAATAGCAACTCTCTTATCGCGTCATTTTCCATCGCTTGATGATCTTCGAACCGCAAGTTTGAGTCAATATGAAGCAATATCGGGAATCGGACCGATTATATCCGAAAGCATCCAGGATTTCTTGAGTGCCCCTGAAACACAAATCACTCTATCTGCATTAAACCAACTAGGCATGTTCGATAAGCAAACCGTTGAGAATTCACCAAAAGATCCGTTCGCTCGGATAGCTGGGAAACGCTTTGTTATCACAGGAAAATTATCCTCCATGTCCCGGTCCAATCTTACAGACCTCATACGAGCTAGTGGTGGGATTGTGACATCAAGCGTAACAAAGGATACTGCGTTTCTAATAATTGGAACTGACCCTGGAAGCAAACTTGCACGCGCAAACCATCTCTCTATTCCCTTTTTAGATGAAACGCAGATTGCACTTCTTTTAGGACACCAAGAATAAACTAGCACGACTGAAACGAACTCTACACAAGCGAGGAAGGTCATTAACAAAACCATGTTACTGGTAGTAGGCCTTGGTAATCCTCCCAAAAAATACTTGCGCTCACGTCACAATATTGGGTATCGGTGCGTAGACTTCTTGGCAGCACAGAACAACTGGAGCATATCGGACCGTATCCCCAATGCCTTGATCGTGTCCGGAACAATATCGGGTCAACAGATTACTATAGCAAAACCAACCACTTACATGAACGACTCGGGGATTGCTGTACGCTCCCTCCTTAACACCCTCCATCTTACGCCAACCAATCTAGTTGTAATCTATGATGATATGGATCTACCCATGGGCAAGATCCGTATACGCCCTAGCGGGGGCGCAGGAGGACACAATGGCATTCACTCAATAATTAACAATATCAGCACTCCAGATTTCACCAGAGTTCGTTTCGGCATAGGCAGGCCTCGAGGATCAGTAAACCCTATAGGACACGTTCTGGGTGATTTCTCCACAACTGAGGAGGCCACCGCAACTACCGCTATAGAGCAAGTTTGTACGGCAGTAACAACTATAGCAAGTGAGGGTATACAAATAGCGATGACACGAAACAATACCACGGGGGATGGTGCTGACTAACAACTCTGGCATTTAAGGTTTATTAGTCTCTTAATTATGGTATCGGATCTATGTGCCGGGCTAACTCATCCATAGCCGGTTTACTACCAAATACAGTTGCTAGCCTACCTGAAACTCTTATTCTGTTTTTCCCTATCAATCCTTTTGTATAAAGTGCCCAAAGAGACCAGTTCAGAGTAGCCGTTTTTAACCTAGGGAAAACACTCAGCAAAGTGTCGTCTCCGTAACGAAACACTTCGTCAGTTCTTCTGTTAATCTCTTCAAGTATCATAGATTGGGCAGGAGTTAAATCTTGCCTATGATCTCCTTCTCTTACTCTGATTTGAGTAATCTTCACAATACTAATACCCTCCACAATACATTAAATGTAATACAATGTAATACAATGTAAGACAATAGATTGCACTATTATACTCTATTATACAATACTATTGAATGACTCCCAATGATTTACGGGTTTAGGCCCGCTATAGTTCTGGTATACTAGGAGTTAAAGTAAGCTGCACAGGGATTCCTATTCACGATTACTAAAAGTCTAGTAATCGTGAATTGATTGAAGGTTTCAATATGAGCGTGACTGACGAACAAGTTCTGCATTTGGCAAACCTTGTAAGAATATCGCTAACTGAAGACGAACGAAACAAGATTAGGACTGAATTATCTCAAGTACTAGATCAATTCCAAGTGCTAGAACAACTAGAAATACAACACGAAGCCAAAACCAGCCAGCCCCATAGCAAGCGATCTGTACTAAGATTGGATCAAGCCCCTACGGCATCTGCCTCCAAATCAATGCTCCAAAATACTCCTCACGTCCAGGAAAACCTGATCAGGGTCAAATCCATCCTTGACTAACACAAACGAAACTCTCCATTGGTTGACTATCCACGAAACTGCTGATCTCCTCCGTAATAGGGATCTTAGTGCTTCGCAATTAACTGACCATATAATTAATAGAATCCAGAACGTGGACCCCTCTATCAAAGCATTCACCACACTCAATACCACACCATCGTCTCCATCAAGCTCCACCGCACAAACCCAAGCTAGCGCTGCAGACATAGCGCTCCAGTCTGGTGTTGCGACTCTGCTCACCGGTATCCCTGGACAAATCAAAGACAATATATGCACTCTTGGAATCAGAACAACATGCGGATCCAAAATGCTAGAGGACTTTTATCCACCTTATAACGCAACCGTCATCAGTAAATTACTAAACCACCATTCCGTCATTATCGGCAAAGGGAATATGGACGAATTCGCCATGGGATCGTCAACTGAAAATTCCGCCTTCCATCCCACCCACAATCCATGGAACCTGAGTAAAGTTCCGGGTGGCAGCAGCGGGGGGCCTGCTGCCGCTGTTGCTGCAGGCGAGTGTATGTACGCCCTTGGCTCGGATACTGGAGGCAGTATCCGACAACCGGCAGCTCTGTGTGGCGTAGTCGGACTAAAACCAACGTATGGGTTAGTTAGCCGCTATGGACTCATTGCCTTTGCTAGTTCTTTAGACCAAATCGGTCCCATCACTCGAGATGTGACTGATAACGCTATTGTATTAAATGCCATCGTTGGAGAGGATGTTCACGATGCGACCTCTATATCAGCACCAATATCCGACTACCGCTCTGCACTCATACCAGACGTTACAGGACTACGCGTAGGAGTACCAAGCAAGCTGATCGATCAAATCGCCGAGCCCGGCATCCGGGATGCACTAGATTCCGCTATAAAACTATTCGAAGACAACGGAGCCATAGTCGATCGGAACGTAACGCTAGAGTATTACGATTATGCCCTCGCCGTCTATTACATATTGGCCCCAGCCGAAGCTTCGGCAAACCTCGCTCGTTATGATGGTGTAAAATATGGCCTTTCCGCAGAGGCAGATACTATGTGGGAAGCCCTTGAAGCCACTAAGGGGTTAGGTTTCGGGGCAGAAGTAAAGCGACGAATAATTTTAGGAACCCACGCCCTCTCGTCAGGCTACTATGATGCCTATTACCGCAAAGCTCAGCAAGCAAGAGATCTGATAATCCAAGAATTCTCTTCAATGTTCTCTCGTTATGACGTACTTATAGCACCAGTTACACCTTCTACCGCCTTTGATTTAGGGACAAAGGTTAATGACCCGGTAGAAATGTATCTGAACGACGTCTTCACAATACCAAGCAACATAGCAGGGATTCCATCTATATCAGTGCCCGCTGGGTTTAGCAATGGAATGCCGGTTGGCCTACAAATAATGGGGCCTTGGTTAGGAGAGGCCTCTGTGCTACGGGCAGCGTATTTCTATGAGCAAGCAACCCCTTGGAAGCATTATCACCCCACTATACCCAGCAAATAACTATTTACAAAATTTAATGAGTCCCTCCCGTGTCTATGGAAAAGTAGTATACTGAAGCCATTCTTGATACCCCCCATATCCACTCTACACCTTGGGTAATACTTGGCTAATAAAGGAACTCGCTGAAATGAAAGCTATGGTTATAACCTCACCTGGTGGACCTGAGGTTCTTCAACTACGTGAGGTCGAAGATCCAGTACACGGACCAAACGATGTGTTGGTCCGTGTACATGCAACAGCCCTAAATCGTGCTGATCTCCTCCAGCGCCGAGGTCGATATCCAGCCCCAGATGGAGTTGCTCAAGATATCCCTGGATTAGAAATGGCCGGGACTATTGTTGAGGTCGGAGAAAATGTAGAGCTATGGGCTCCGGGAGATCCTATATTCGCGCTGATGCCCGGTGGTTCCTACGCTGAATTTGTATCGCTTCCCGCATCAATGTGTTTACTAATACCCCCTAATTTGGATTTCAATCAGGCAGCATCGATTCCCGAAGTTTTTATAACTGCGTATGACGCCCTCTTCAATCGTCTATACCTCACTCCTGGAGAGTCAGTCCTGATCCATGCTGTGGGGAGTGGAGTGGGAACCGCAGCTGTTCAACTAGCCCACACTATTGGGGCAGTCACGCTGGGCACTGCCAGTTCAAATGATAAACTTCAACAGGCATCTGCAATTGGATTAGACAAAGGGGTCAACTACCTAGAAGAAGATTTCGCACTAGCCGTCTCAGCCTTCACCCAGGGCAACGGGGTTACATGTATCCTTGACGTAATTGGAACTAATTATTTTGATCAAAATATGCGATCTCTAAGTCAAAATGGACGCCTCATCGTAGTTGGTACCATGACCGGGGCTAAGGTTGAACTGGACCTCGGCATGCTCATGGGAAAGCGGCTGCAAATCGGGGGCACAGTCCTCCGTTCTCGTACCCTAGCGGAAAAAGTCTCCTTAACACAGCAAATTGCTAATGATGTCGTTCCTCTGTTAGAAGCTGGAGTGCTAACACCCACGGTAGATTCTGTCTGGCCCATTACTGAAGTTGGGCAAGCGCACAGATACATGGAAAGCAACCAAAATTTCGGGAAAATCGTACTCGCCACAAACTTCTAACGATATGCACTAAGGGGTCTTTTAGAGACCATCCGGCAGATCAACCACCATTTTCTGTAGTGGCACATCCACACTCAAAACAACACCTGAAATCGCAGGGATTAGTACTTCTGTTTCACCTTTAACCACATAAACGTCGTTAGCACCAGTAGTCAATATCTCAGCAAGCGTTCCCAGTTTATGCCCCACACTAGTCGTAACTTGCATCCCTAGTAGTTGAAAATGGTAATACTGATCATTAGATAGGGCTTCTACAGCCCCTTCTTCTATAAAAATATTTTCATTATTGAGTTGCTGTGCTTCATCAGGACTATTCACTTCGACGAATTTAATGATCAAATCTCGTCTAGCTGCATGAATCCCTTCAATATGATAGACCCTTTGCTGAATTACAACGGAATTACCGGCAATAAACCGTCGGGGGTTATCGGTGAGACTCCGAATCTTCATTGCCCCGTGAATTCCCACGGGTCCACTACAAAGTCCAACCACTACAAATCCAGTGTCGGGATTGTGTTGCATACGAGTGCCGCACCATTAAAAAATCAGTCCCTATCGACCACACATCGCGGAAACTATCAACCTAATATTTCTTATAGACCCTTGAAGGATTATACAATCTCTAAAACAGCCCGAGTTTCTGCTTTGACTGCCGCTACCCTAAGCAACACTCGCATAGCTTCGGCAACTCTCCCTTGCCTCCCTATGACTTTCCCTTTATCTTGCTCTGCAACCGCTAAGCGAAAAACAGTTCTTCCCTCTTCCAGCACCGCCGTAACTACTACACTATCAGGGTCACTAGTGATTGCCTTAGCTATGTACTCGATTAATTCTTTCATGCCGGGAATGTCTCACCTTGCAGTAGCCCCTGAGCTACAAGTATTCTGGTTACTGCATCTGAGGGTTGTGCCCCCTCTCCAATCCAGTAACTTACCCTGTCGCCATCGATCACTATTTCAGACGGATTGGGGAGGGGGTTATAATGCCCTATTTCCTCCACCGGCCTGCCATCCCTAGGAGCCCTAGAATCAGCCACCACTATTCTATAAGCAGGCTGCTTTTTCTTCCCTATTCTTTTAAGTCTTATTCTGAGCAAATTAATACCCCTCAACTATGCTAAGTCCGTCCATGATTCTAGTCGTTGCAACTGTTGATTGTCAATCTCAATCAGATTATCATCCAGAACTACTCAACCTTTTCTTCGCTATACGATAAGATAGCGCTATCTTATTACAAACAGCTACAAGAAAGAGATATGAAAATGCCAACTGATAAGAAGATAGCAGTAGTTCTAAATCACCTTACGCAACTTTTAGCCTGTAGTAGTTGTGGAACTCGACTCCGATTTGCTGATGTTGAGTGCCCTCATTGTGGCGCTGACATAGACTTAATACTAATAACCTGGGCCAAAGACCTGATCGCATTGCTTGAGACAACATAGCCACTAGTGAGGTTCCTCACGACCGTAGAACTCCCCCTTACCCACCTGAAGGAATGCTTACTAGCTGCTCACAAAGCTCTGCTGCTTGAATCAACTCAGGAATTCGCACAAATTCCCTCACGGTGTGTGCCCCGTTTGTCGCCATTCCAACTACCACTGAACGAATACCATTCAAGACAAAAATATTGCCGTCTGTTCCTCCCCCAGAGGATACAAAATAATAGTCGAGGCCCATATTACTCAAAGCCGCAATGACATCGATGACAATTGAGTCTGAAGGGCTTACTTGATAACCCTCGAACTCAATGAACTCTTCCATTTCTATAGTTGATCCCGGATAGGCGTCTGTAACCCGCTTAACTTGCTGTCTCAAAATATTCTGATACTTTGCTAGTTTTCCTCTGCTGTGACTCCGAATCTCTCCCTCTATCTGCACAATCTCAGGAACAGCATTTCGTGCGAAGCCCCCATGAATGATTCCGATATTCATTGTTGTTTCTTCATCTATCCGTCCTAAAGGCAACCCCAGCACCAACGCTGCGGCCACGGTTACGGCCGACAACCCCTTCTCAGGTTCAACTCCTGCATGAGCACCACGACCTACGACCCGAATATCAATTCGCAGATAGGTAGGGCTGGCCTCAGTCAAAAAATTAGGCCCCCCCTCTCCATCGAATACCACAGCTCGAGTGCCCCGTATCATGCTATAGTCGAGGTTTTTTGCTCCAACAAGCCCAATTTCTTCTTCTTTTGTAAAAACCAACTGCACTGGCCTATAAGAACTTCCAGATGACACCACCCCACGAACCCCTTCAAGTATTGCAGCAACACCAGCCTTGCAGTCGCCCCCAAGCACGGTATCACCCTGCGACACGATTTCCTCACCATTGATCACCGGCACGACACCCCTCCCGGGCTCTACAGTGTCCATATGGGCTGATAAAATCAATATATCTTCCGATGGTGTATCTTCGGTAACTCCTTTGCTGGCAATAAGATTTCCGTAGTTATCCTGTTTTACCTCGAACCCAATTGCCTGAACAGTTTCAGCAATATAGGCTGCCACTTGTCGTTCTTCTCCCGATGGACTGTCTATGGCTACAAGGGTGCAAAATGTATCTACCAAGCTATCTGCGTTTATCACGTTAACTCATTTACTCCTACAGTATACTTGTAAGATCTGTACGGCTGATTTCAGCCAAAGCCCTCACTGATCAGCCTACTAGTTCCCACCTAAAATAACATAGCACAAATTTCTTAGAGATTAGAGAGTTGATACACATGTTTTTTGTTGACTTTCCCCTATGGCAATGGGGGCTCCTCTTCGCATTCAGTGCCGCAGCCGTATTTGGAACAAGCAAATGGCTCGTTTCTGCAACGAATACAATAGGAAACCACACCGGTTTGAGTAAGGGATTTCTGGGAGCCGTCATGCTGGCAACCGCTACATCCTTACCCGAAATTTTCACAGGGATAAGTGCTGTAACCTTAACAGATTCTCCTGACCTAGCGGTAGGCACGATTTTTGGAAGTAATCTTTTCAATCTTCTGATCATAGGAATCTTGGAGCTTACCATTGTCGGTCCTTCACTTCTCTCGTCCATATCTAGACCAACAAAATTATCCATAGTGTTTTCAGCGATATTAATTTTAATGGCTACCTTCCTGCTCGCCTCACTACAGTCAGAAACCGAGCATCCAGTGATCATCCAGGATCTTGCAACCACACCCCTTATCGTCACGTATGCTGCCATGCTTTGGCTTCTGCACCGGGCAGAGGCCCCTGCGGGTTTTTCCCCTCCAGCAAACCCCAGCGATATGGGGGGCTCATTAACAAAAGCAATAAGGCTGTACGCCCTTTCGACGGCACTAATCGCACTTGCCAGCATCGGACTATCGATATCGGGGGAACACATCGGTATACACACAGGATTAAGCGCAAGCTTCATAGGAAGCTTGCTCATCGCTCTTTCTACTTCGTTGCCAGAAGTTGCTACTTCATTCGCTGCGCTTCGCATTGGATCACCCGATATGGCGATATCCAATATGACCGGAAGCAATTTGTTCAACACTGGCATAGTTCTTTTCACCTCTGATTTAGCTTTTCGCTCTGCCCGAGGAGGGCACTTGTTACCCGTTGTCTCCCGAGGGCACTTACTTATGGCAAGCAGTTCTCTTCTAATGACTCTTATTGTGGCCCGAGGGGCATATTTTGGATCAGGTAATAGAAAAAAGTATGGCTCTTTTACCTTCGGCGCCCTCATTTTGATTGCCTTGTTTTTAGGAACACAATATTGGGCATTCGCCCATTAACCGGTTTGATTAATGCTAGATCAGTTGGTTTAGTGCCTAAAAAGGTGTTATAATGAGCACGTGGAGTCATCCAAAATAGGCGTAATCGATTGCTTAACTGCCGGCTTTTTTGCGGTGTACCGCAAACCGGTAATATTAATTGTGCCTATAATTATTGATTTATTACTATGTTTCGTGCCTAGGGTCTCACCGCAGCCAATCATAAACAACCTGATCGCATCGGTAGGCTCAGAGGAGATTCAAACAGAATCATCCGCTGCTGATTCTGGGTCTAGGTTATCTACATCGGTAGCTCCCCAAGAATTGCTTACACTTGAAGACCTTGATGCGCTAGGGGCGGCTAACCTAGCAGGAATATTGGGAACACAAGTACAATCGTATCTTGCCTTCCCCTCATCAAAAGGAATCGATCAGAGAACAATCAATGTAGAAAGTTGGCAAGGGACAATATTGTCCCTGTTATTATTTATATTTGGGAGTGTAGCTATCGGAACCATCTACCTAGAAATGCTCGCCCAGCACATAAAAACAGGAACCCCTTGGCCAATTCGTGGCAATCGTGTAGTGACGCAAACCGCACGCCTATTCGGCTACATCGCCATCATAACCGCCATCTACGGAGCTATCGCTATCGCTTGCTTGAGTCTAATAACCATCGCCTATCCATTGCTCCCGGTAATAGTCCTCCTCGGTGTAATAGCTGCCTTCACATCCTTAGTCTATTTTTTTGTAGGCGAGGCAGCCCTTTTTCTGGAGGATATTCAGCCAATTCAAGCATTGAAAAGCA
>Ga0209501_10000800_pt1 | contig 37068 bp, 28 predicted proteins | sample ArcticOcean_MG_C_4_FD_187434 | JGI IMG/M metagenome (GOLD analysis project Ga0209501, IMG submission 187434) | Marine microbial communities from western Arctic Ocean - ArcticOcean_MG_CB4_134 (SPAdes) (version 2) | ecosystem: Environmental > Aquatic > Marine > Oceanic | place: Arctic Ocean...
ACAACCCTTCCCACGACGACCCTTCCCACGACGACCCTCCCCACGACGACCACAGCGCCCACGACGACCCTCCCCACGACGACCACGATCGACATCCACTCGATCCAGACCGCTGAACAGATGCAGGAGTACGTCGCCCAGGCGGCGAGCTTCAAGCAGGCCGATTCGGCTTTCCTGCTCCCCGACGACCTGGACCCCCAGGCCGGTGGCGCTCCCGGCTACACCCGCTACGTCTTCCGGGAGACCTCGGCCGGCGTGGTCCCGACCCTCGTCGAGGGTCCGATCGGGGACCAGGTCAGGTGCCAGGACCCCGACCTGCCATGTTCGTACGTCGAGTTGCGGGCGTTGCTCGAGAGCGGTGATCCGATCCCGGACGAACTCAATCTGACACCGGACGAGTTGGCGGACCTCGTCGCCGAACTGGACGAACTGAACGCGTTCATGGAGGCACACCGGGACGTGAACGACACCTGTGCCGACGGCTTCATCTCGGACAGGATCCAGACCCCGAACATGGGATCGCACTTCATCAACCTGTCCACGATGAACGACGGCTTCGACCCCGGCCAGCCACAGATCCTCCTCTACGCGCTGGCCGACGACCAGTTGCCGAGCGGTGCAATCGGCCAGTGCCGCGGAGGCATCTGGGACGGCGACCCGCTGCAACTGGTCGGCACGGCCTTCCTCCTGTCGCCCTACACGATCGGGCTCGAACACCCCGATGGCTTCAGCGGCAACCTCGACAACTGGCACACCCACTTCAACCTCTGCAGGGGGAACAGCAGGGGCAGTGACAACTTCGTCACCGAGGAGGAATGTCGGGGGGTGGGCGGCACGTTCCACGACTCCATCGGTTGGATGCTCCACGCCTGGGTCGATCCCGAACACGACAACCAACTCGGTGTGTTCTCGATGTGGAACTCCTCGATCACCCCGTTCCTCGGCGAAAAGTCGATGCGCGCGGCCGCCATGGTGCAGGGCAGCGACTTCCCCGAGAATGCGCGCCAGACACTCATCAGTGACTTCGCCTTCGAGGACGAGATCGAGGTCGACATCGGAACGAGCGTCTACTTCAACAACAGCGACTCGGTCCCCCACACCATCAGCGCCGGGACACCCGACGCGCCCGACTTGGAGTCGTTCGATTCCGGCTTACTCGATCCCGGTGACAACTGGGAGCTGGACACCTCGACGGCGGGCGCCTACACGTTCTTCTGTGCCCTCCACCCGGACATGACCGCCACCATCGTCGTCAGCTGACTCATCCCAGAATCCCCGTCAGGAAGGCGGCACGCTGGCCGCCCAGTTCCAGGTGCAGCGCCTCGGAGAGGCCTGGACGCACCTGGCGGGCGAGGTCCCGGTCGGTGACCAGCAGGCCCAGTCCCCACCCCGGAAGGCGTTCCGCGGCGACCCGTCCGAGCGTGGCGTAGAGGTTGCGCAGGTCGCCGCCGGGTGAGAGGCGCCCACCCCAGGGAGGATTGGTGACGAGGTGTCCGGGGCCTCCACCCGGCGCCTCGAGGTCGGAGACGGGCGCCTGCCGGAACTCGACCAGGTCGGCGACGCCCGCCCGCTCGGCATTCGACCGGGCGGCCTCGACCGCACCGGCGTCCCGGTCGCTTCCGACGATGGCCGGAAACTTGGCCACGGGGTCTACCGGGGCCGCCGTCGCGCTGGCCCAGGTGCCCGGCTCGAACGACGGCCACTGCTGGAACGCGAAGGGACGATCAGCGCCAGGAGCCCGACCGGCGGCGAACAGTGCCGCCTCGATGGCGACGGTCCCCGAACCACACATCGGGTCGACCAGTGGCGTGGTCGGGTCCCATCCGGCGGCGAGCAGCATCCCTGCGGCCACCGACTCCCGCAGTGGTGCCTTCGCCGTCGCCTGGCGCCAGCCCCGCATATGGAGCGGCGCTCCCGACGAATCAACGCTGACGGTGAACCGGTCCCGGGAGACCCGGACCACGACGATCTGCTCCGGACCATCGGGTCGGCCGGCCCCCAGGGCAGCGGCGAACCGTTCCTCGATCGCACCGGTGTGGACGAGCTGCGAACCCCGGGAGGTGATCCGGTAGGAGGGTCGGGCGTCCTCCACCAGCCAGGGCGCCCAGTCGACCTCGCTGAGGCGGCGCTCCAGGTCGGCGAACGAACGGGCGGTGAAACCGGCGACCCGCACCAGCACCCGGGTGGCGCAACGCAACGACCTGTTGGCGACGTAGAGCTGGCGGGTGGTGAGGTCGGTCGCCACGGCCCCCTTGTGGGTCCGCGTGCGCTCCACGCCCTGGCCGGTGAGTTCACCCGCCACCAGGTCCTCGAGGCCCGGCGGGCACACCACGAGCACGTCATGTCGGGTACTGCGTCCTGCGCCGCGTCGGTCTCGCACCCCTCCACGATGACACCACCCGGGTTACGGTCGCGCCATGCAGATGCTGCGCTCCCTTCTGGTCGTCGCACTACTTGCTTCTGCCTGTGGAGGTGGTGGGGACACGGGCACCCCGACGACGACCGACGCTCCCACCACGACCACTCTTTCGCCCACGACGACCACTCTCCCGCCCACCACCACCACCACGACCACGACCACGACCACGACCACGACCACTCTCCCGCCCACCACCACGACCTTGCCACCACGGCCGCCGACGATCGACGAGTTGCTGGCACTCGACCGGCCCCTCAACCTGGCCCACGCCGGCGGCGACCAGGACCACCCGCACTCGACCATGTACGCCTTTCGGCGGGCCGCCGAGGCCGGCGTCGACCTGCTCGAGATGGACGTGAGGATCACCACCGACGGGGTGCTCGTCGTGCACCACGACGCCGACGTGTTCGGCACCACCGGCGGCGAGGGCGTGGTCTCCGAGATGACCGTCGCCGAACTCCAGGAACTGGACAATGCCTGGTGGTGGTCGTCCACCTGCTGGCCCTGCCGGGACCTGGCCGACGACGACTACCCGTTCCGGGGAGTCCGCACCGGCGACGCCGAGCCGCCAGAGGGGTTCACCGCCGACGACTTCCGGATCGAGACGTTCCGCTCGGTCGCCGAGGCGTTCCCCACGCTCGCCCTCGACGTCGAGATCAAGAACCGAGGCGACCACGCCGAGGCCGCCATCGCCGCCCTGGTTGCCGACCTCGACGCCCTTGATCGACGCGACTCGGTGGTCGTGGTGTCGTTCTCGAGCGACGTGGTCGCCGCATTCAACGAGGCTGCCCCGGATGTCGCCACCAGCCCCGGCACCGACGAGATGATCGCCTGGATCCTCGGTGGCGAGACCCTGGGTGACCACCCCGTCGTCCAGGTTCCACCCAGGTATGACGGCGTCGAGGTCCTGATCGAGGCGTTCTTCTCCGCCGTGGCGGAGGCCGGCGTCGAGGTCTGGGTATGGCCCGACAGCACCGAACAGGAAGCGGGCGGCTTCTATGCCGAACTGCTGGACCTCGGTATCGACGGCATCATCGCCGGGCGCCCAGCCGTCCTCGAGCAGGTGCTCCAGGACGGCGGCTACGTGGACTGAGGTTCAGATTCCCAGGCGGCCTGTACGAAGTTCGTGGGCGGCGCCCTCGTCGCCGGCCACCTCGACCTCGACACGGTCGCGTCGACCGAACAGGAAGTTCACCAACTCGACCGGTTCACCGGTGAGCGTCGCCGGGCGGCCGGCCTTCCCGACGTGGATCGTGTCGCCGCCCGTGCGGGCAAGCGTGAGGTCAACGTCGACGAGTCCCCGACACATCATCCTGGCGCCCTTCCCGAGGCGCTGCCAGAGCAGGTCGTCGAGGCCGTCCAGGCCGGACCGCGGCGTCCACTCGTCGCCCGCACGTCGCACGTCCTCATGGTGCACCACGAACTCGACGAGGTTCATCTGCCCGTCGAAGGGCCGCAGGTATACCGGCGGTCCCCGACGGACCCGGTCGACCTGCTGCGTGAAGTTCCCGCGTTCTGCGAGGCGGTTCGTGACCCGGGCGGTGTGTCGTGCGGGAGCCCCCGACAGCACCAGGCCCGGCCCGGTGTCGGGGCGGCGTTCACGAACCACCAGATGGGCGGCCAGGTGGGCGGCGGTCCACCCGCCGCACAGGGTTGGGGCATCGGGGCCGACCTCGTCCATCAGGTCGCAGAGGGCGTGCCGCTCGGACTGCGCCCACTCGCGGGCGCTCATTCCGGGGGCACCGACGAGTCGGGAACCCAGTTGCCGTGGAAGCCGTCGGGCACCCGCTGCGGCAGGTGGATGCGCGCCACGGGCTCGGCGGCCAGGTCCTCACCGTCGAGCACCACCAGTTCGGCCGGCCCACCACCACGGTCGTTGACGCACACCAACACCCAGCCGACGCCCTCTTCGGTGGAACCGTCCTTGGGCACCAGCAGCGGCTCGGCGCCGAACCGTCCCTCACCGTGGTCGTGGGTGACGGTGTCGCCGGTCTCGACGTCTACCCGGTGTGTCGGACCCAACTCGAGCCCGTCGGCCGTGTAGGCGTAGCGGTGCCGACCGGCGCCCACCCGGGGATCGCAGGTCGGGAACTCGTGGTGGCCATCGGCGAGCGGCGTCTCGGCAACGGTTGCCATGCCCGGATCAACCACCCACCGGACGATGGTCGGTGAGCTGTCGCCTACCGGACCGTTGCGATCGCCGTCGAACATCCGGTCGTAGCGGCAGAGGTCGACCAGGACCGTGCCGTCGTCGGCGTCGTAGGCATTGACCGAGTGGAACACGTAGCACTGAGGCGCCACACACCAGACGATGTCATTGGCGGTTCCGTCACGCGGCAGGAGCCCGACCCGGGCCGGATGGTCGGGATTCCAGGCAAACGGGAACGGGCTGCCGCCCATGGCAGCCTCGATGTCGAGGCAGACCGGCAGGTCGTAGACGAGGACGTAGCGGGAGGTGAGCGACATGTCGTGCACCATCGGCATGCCGGTGAGCGGCACGTCGGTCACCTTCGCCACCCGGCCGTCGCGGCCGACGACCACGTGCTGCACGCGGTCGAGCTGGTCCGGGTAGGCGTAGCAGACGGCGTGCAGTTCGCCGGTCGCCGCGTCGTACCTCGGGTGGGCGGTGAAGGCGCCGGGCAGCGTGCCGTCGAAGCCGTTGTAGCCAATGGTGTCGAGTTCGTAGGTGAGGGTCATGGGCGAGGTACCGGCCTCGACCATCGCCCAGGTTCTGCCGGCGAAGCCGCCCACCGACGTGTTCGGGCCGAAGTCACGGTCACCGTAGGAGTGGCCCTGCGGCGGATCCTCGCCCAGTTCGGCGGCGATCCGGGTTCCCCGCACCCACCGGTTGCGGTACCACTCGGCCTTCCCGCCCCGCAGCCGCACGCCGTGGACCATGCCATCGCCGAGGAACCAGTGGTGGGTGGACGGATCGACGGCGCTCCGGGGGTTCGGGCCGTTACGCAGCCATCGACCCTCGAGTTCTTCGGGGATCGTGCCCGTGACCGGCAGGTCGAACGCCGTCACCTCGTCGTCGACTGGAGCCATCGACCCTTCGACATAGGGGTTCATGGCTTCAGCCTTGCACAGGCCTGTTCGCGCCTCCCGGTCGGGACTACGGTGCGCGGCGCATGGAACCCTGCCTGCCCACCACGGTCATGGGCGCCTTTCCGAAGCCCGACTACGTGCCGGTGTCCGACTGGTTCGACCTGTCCGACCGGGACTACGCCGCCCGTTGGGCGGACGAGATGGAGGTCGCCGGCGACGAGGCGGAAGCCCTCTTCGCCCGGGCGGCAGCCGAGGTGATCGCCGCTCAGGTCGACGCCGGCATCGACGTGGTCACCGACGGCGAGGTGCGGCGCGAGAACTACATCCACTACCACTGCCGGCACCTCACCGGCTTCGACTTCGAGCACCGTGCCGAGGAGACAATGCGCGGCGTGCTGCCGGTGGTCCTTCCGGTGATCGTCGGCCCTGTCGTCGCCACAGAGTCCTTCCTGCCCCACGACTGGCGGGTCGCCCAGGCGGCGACCGACCATCCCGTCAAGGTCACGATCCCCGGGCCGCTGACCATCACCGACAGCGTCGTCGACCGGCACTACGGGGATCGGGCGGCCCTCGTCGCCGACCTGGCCGTCGCCATCAATGCCGAGGTGCGTGCCCTGGTCGACGCCGGCTGCATCCACATCCAGGTCGACGAGCCGGTGTTCGCCCGCCGGGTCGACGACGCCCTCGACTTCGGCGTGGACGCCCTCGCCACGTGCTTCGCAGGCGTCCCCGACCCGGTCACCCGTACCGTGCACTGTTGCTGCGGCTACCCCCGCCACCTCGACGACGACGACTACGAGAAGGCACCGCCGTCGACCTACCTCGACATCGCCGAGGCCGTGGATGCGGCGCCGATCGACCGGTTCAGCCTCGAGGACGCCCACCGCCCCAACGACCTCGCGGACCTGCTCCCCCGGTTTCAGCAGACGACGGTGATCCTCGGATGCGTGGCAATCGCCCGCAGCCGGGTCGAGACGGTCGACGAGGTCGCCGCCCGCCTGACCGAGGCGCTGCGCCACATCGACCGGGAGCGCCTGGTGGCCGCACCCGACTGCGGCCTCGGCTACCTGGGCCGCGACCTGGCCGTCCAGAAGTTGAGTGTCCTCACCGAAGCCGCATCCCGGGTCTGACCATCAAAGCGCAGCGCCCCGAACCGCTGGTTCCTATTCCTCCACGAACGTGTGCTCGGCGTCGCCGGTGAGGACGGCCTTGACGACCTTGCCGGTGGCGTTGCGCGGCAACGGTTCGTCCCGGAACTCCACGATCGTCGGCACCTTGTAGTACGAGAGGGTCTCGGCGCAGAAGGCCGTGAGCTCATCGGCCGAGGCTTCGGATTCCGGGTGCAGGACCACGACCGCCTTCACCTCCTGGACGAGGGTCGGATGGTCGACACCGTGGACCGCCACCTCGGCGACCGCAGGATGCTCCTCGAGGCGTTGCTCGACCTCGCCCGGGAACACGTTCTCCCCGCCCCGCAGGATGAGGTCCCGCAGGCGGGTGGCCAGGTGGAGGCGTCCGCCGGCCATGCGGCCGAAGTCGCCGGTGCGTAGCCAGCGGCCCGGCAGGAACGCCGCCTCGTCCGCCGCCGGGTCGTCCCAGTAGCCGAGCATGACCAACGGGCTCCGGACGCAGATCTCGCCGTTCTCCCCGTCGGGCAGGTCGTTGCACTCCTCGTCGATGATCCTCAACTCAACCGTGGGGAGTGGACAGCCGACGCAGTCGGGTGCATCCCGGAGCATGTCGTTGGGGGCGTGGCTGACGAGGCCGCCCGATTCGGTGAGCCCGTAGCCGGAGCCGAATGTGCCGACCAGGTGGGGGAACCGTTCCTCGGTGGCCCGGATCAACTCGGGCGTGCTTGCCGAACCGCCGATCGCCACCGAGGTGAGTTGGCCGGGGTCGAGGCCCTCGATGTCCGGCTCGGCGAGCAGGCGGTAGACGTGGGTGGCGGTGCCGTTCCAGGCGGTGATGCCCTCGTCGATGGTGAGTTGTACGACCCGTGCGGGATCGAAGCGGCCCATCGGCCAGACGGTCTTGACGCCGCCCATGAGCGACATGACCGTCGAACTCTGCATCCCGGAGAGGTGGAACAGCGGGAACACCGCCAGGCGGGCGCCACCGGCCGACGGAGGGGCGTCGGACAGCATCGCATCGCGTGCGCCGATCACGAATGCCGCCAGCACGAACGAGATGAAGCTGCGGTGGCTCACCATCGCTGCCTTGGGGCGTCCGGTGGTACCGGAAGTGAACTGCAGGACGATGGGGTCGTCCTCGGCGATCGGCGTCCCGGGCAGGTCGGCATCGGGGGCGAAGGCGAGCAGGTCGGCGAAGTCGTCCTCGACCACGATCGTCGGGACCTCCGGAACGTCGCCCTCGAGGCGGGCGAGGCGACGACGGTCGACGACCAGCAGGGCCGGGCTGGTGGCCTCGAGCCCATACTCGATCTCGCTCCGGGTCCACCAGCCGTTGAAGCAGACCGCCACAGCGCCCATGGCCGCACAGGCCCAGAAGGTGAGGATGTACTCGGGGCAGTTGGCGGCGAGGATCGCCACCCGGTCTCCGTGGCCGATTCCCCGGTCGGCGAGGGCTGCGGCCACCGAGGCGACCTGTCGCTGGAGACCGCCGAACGTTAGGACCCGTCGCTCACCGTCGTCGTCGAACACGGCGTATTCCTCATCGCCCTTCTCGGCGGCCCCGATCAGGAGGTCGCGCAGCGACCGGGGTCGGTTGACGAAGACCTGCATCGGCTCACCGAGGACCTCCTCGGTGGCGAGTTCGAAATAGCCGCCGGGACCGGTGAGTGCGGCGGTCGCCTGCTCATAGGTCAGCGTGGGGTCGCTCACTCCGTCACCCCCTGGTCCAGCCACTTCCGGTCAGGCGCCCGACGACTGCAGCGCCGACCAGATGCGCTCCGGGGTGAGCGGCATGTCGAGGTGGCGGATCCCGAACGGTGCCAGTGCGTCGATCACGGCGCTCTGCACGGCCGGCGTGGAACCGATGCTGCCCGCCTCGCCGATCCCCTTGGCGCCCAGCGGATTGCGGGGCGTCGACGTCTCGGTGAACGAACGCTCGTACATGGGCACCTCCATCATCGAGATCGCCGTGTAGTCGGCGAGGTTGGAGGTCTGGGGGTTGCCGTCCTCGTCGTAGCGGAACTCCTCGAGCAGTGCCTGGGCGATGCCCTGCGCCAGGCCGCCATGGATCTGGCCGGCGGCCAGCAGCGGGTTGATGATTACGCCGGCGTCGTCCACGGCGATGATCCGCTCGACGGTCGCATGCCCCGTCTCGGTGTCGACTTCGGCGACGGCGATGTGGGTGCCGAACGGGAAGGTCGCACCTGCCTGGGCGAAGTCCGAGAGCCCGACGAGTGGTTCCCCTGCATCACCGGCGATCTCGGCCCACGATCGGGCCGCCGTCGGGGAGCCGGCCACGTGGAAGGCGCCCCGTTCGCGGTCGAGCACGATGTCGCCCGGAGCGGCCTCGAGCAGGTCGGCAGCAGCCTCACGGGCCAGTTCGATCAGCTTGTCGGCGGCGTCACCCATCGACGAGCCGGCGATCTGGACGGACCGGGACCCACCGGTAACCTGGCCCGAGGGCACCCGGTCGGTGTCACCGTGGAACACGGTGACGGCCTCGATGGGCACACCCATTCGGTCGGCGACGATCATCGCCCAGGTGGTGAGGTGCCCGGTGCCGATCGGGGTCGAGCCCGTGACGGCCAGCACGGTGCCGTCGGGCTGGAGGCAGACCTCGCCGTGCTCGCTGCCGCCGAAGCCCGTGATCTCGACGTAGGTGCACACGCCGATCCCGAGTTGTCGGACATCGCCGGCGTCGCGCCGCCGCTGCTGTTCGGCCCGGAGGCCTGTGTAGTCGGCCGTCTCGAGGGCGACATCGAGGGAACGCTCGTACTCGCCGCTGTCGTACACGGTGCCGGTGCCGTTGGTGAACGGGAAGGCGTCGGGGGAGGGAAGGTTACGCCGCCTCACCTCGACCGGGTCCATGCCGATCTCGGCGGCGAACAGGTCGACGGCCCGCTCGATGGCGGCCGTGGCCTCGGGGCGTCCGGCGCCCCGGTAGGCACAGATGGGGGCGGTCGTGGTCACGACCGATGCGAACTCCAACTCGACCCGCCCGATGTCGTAGACGCCGCTGGCCATCTGCCGGGTGAACTCGGGGAGGAAGGCCCCGTACTTGGGGTAGGCCCCACTGTCCTGGATCAGTTCGAGCCGGTAAGCCTGGATGTCGCCGTCGCGGGTGCCTGCGATCGTCACCTTCTGGTCCTGGGCCCGACCGTGGACGTAGCTGGTGAGGTTCTCGGTGCGCGTCTCGGTCCAACGCACGGGCCGTTCCAGGAGGTGGGCCAGGTACACGACCACGACCTCCTCCTCCGAGGGGACTCCCTTGGCGCCGAATCCGCCGCCGATGTCCTTCACATAGACCCGCATGTCCTCCGGCTCGAGGCCGAGGATGTCGGCGACCGTCTGCCGGAAGTTGTGGGCTCCCTGGGAACTGGCCCAGCAGGTGAGGCGGCCGTCCACGATGCTGGCAGCGACCACGCGGGGCTCGATGGATACGGCAGCGACACGAGAGTTGGCGACGTCTTCCGTGACTACGACCTCGTAGCCGGAAAAGTCGATCGGATCCTCGACGGCGTTGCGGAATGCGACGTTGTGGCCGAGGTCCGGGAACAGCACGGTGTTGCCGGCCAGCGCGTCGGCGAGGTCCAACACCGGCGGTAGGGGTTCGATGTCGGCCCAGATCATCTCGGCGGCGTCGGCGGCCAGGTATGGAGACTCGGCGACCACGACCGCTATCGGCTCTCCGACGAACCTCACCCGGTCGCGGGCGAGGAAGGAGCGGCCCATCTCGGACGGGTAGAAGCCCATGGTCACCGGGCGGTCGTCGAGTCCGAGGTCGGCGGCGGTGTACACGGCGACGACGCCGGGCATGCTCCGGGCATCGTCGACCTCGATCGACTCGATGGTGCCGTGTGCCGTCGTGGACCGCACGAAGTGGGCGTGCAGGGCGCCTTCGAGGGGAACGTTGCCCACGTATTCGCCCTGACCACGTACGAGGGCGTCGTCCTCGCGGCGCAGGACCGGATTGCCGAGGATCGACGTGCTGGTCGTTCCGGGCTGGCCAAGTGTTTCGCTCATGGTGTCTCCGTGTTCCGGGTGTCGATGATCAGGCGTCCCGAGTCACTTGACCGGGAACCGTTCGAGCAGTTTGCGGGCGATGACGAGCTTCTGGATCTCGCTGGTCCCCTCGCCGATGATCATCAGCGGCGCGTCGCGGAAGTAGCGCTCCACGGGGAACTCGGTGGTGTAGCCGTTGCCGCCGTGGATCCGCAGCGCATCGGAGGCGATCTCGAAGGCGGCCTCGGAGGCGAACAGCTTGGCCATGCCGGCCTCCATGTCGACGCGTTCTCCAGCGTCGGCCCGGCGGGCGGCGTCGTAGGTCATGAGGCGAGCGGCCTGGAGCTTGGTGGCCATCTCGGCGAGCATGAACTGGATGGCCTGGTGCTCGAAGATCGGCCGGCCGAAGGTCTCGCGCTGCTGCGAGTAGGCCATCGCCGCCTCGAAGGCGGCCTGGGCCACCCCGACGGCCCGCGCCGCCACGTTGATGCGCCCGAGTTCCAATGCCGAGAGGGCGTAGCGGCGACCGTGGCCGATGCCGTCGTCGCCGCCGAGCACGTTGGCGTGAGGGACCCGGTGGTCGACGTATGACATCTCGACGGTCTCGAGTCCGCGGTAGCCGAGCTTGTCGATCTTGCGCGACACCGAGATCCCCTCGAACGTCTCGCCCGGGTCCTTCTCGACGAGGAAACAGGTGATGCGGTCGTCGGGCGTGCGGGCCAGCAGCATGACGAGCGAGGACCGCATGCCATTGGTGACCCACATCTTCGTCCCGTTGACCACCCACTCGTCGCCATCCCACTCGGCCCGGCAGCGCAGGGCGCCGGTGTCGCTACCGGCGTCGGGCTCCGAGAGCGAGAAGGCGGCCCGGAACGACCCGTCACACATCCGGGGAAGGAACCGCTGCCGCTGCTCGTCGGTTCCGTAGCGCCAGATCATGGTGGCACCGATCTTGTGAGTGTTGAGGATGCCGGCCAGTGACATGTACCCGCGGGAGATCTCCTCGATGAGGCGCGCGTAGGTGGTGACGTCGAGGCCCAGGCCGCCGTACTCCTCGGGGATCGTCGAGCCGAACAGCCCAAACTCACACATCTGCTCGAACATGGCCTGGGGGAACTCGTCGGCCTGTTCGAACTCGGCGACGTTGGGAATGACGTCGCGTTCGACCCAGGCTCGGACGGCGCCGACGATCTCGTCTGCCAGAACCTGATCGGTGGCCATCGCTCCTCTTCCCTGCCTCGCTGGCCGCCAACAGTACCGCCGTCGACCCGGACCGGTTCAACCGGCCACGGCTCCCCGGTCCTACCCGATGACCTCTTCGCCATAGCGCCCGAGTGCCTCGACCGCCCGCCCCAGGTCGTCGCCGGGAACCGTCACCCCGATCCAGGTCACGCCGGCCCCGGCAAGCCGGTCGAGGCCCGCCAGGTGCTCCTCGGGGTCGAAGCGGTCGTCACCCGGCGCTCCGCCCGCCGCACAGGTGAAGTGCACGTCGACCGGGTCGGACCGGCCGGCCTCCTCCAGCCGACGCCGGAGGTCGTCGAGCATCGGGCGCAGGTCATCGACGGTCTCTAGGGCTGCCGTCCTGGCGGTGGCCGCCATCGCTGCAGATGTCGGGAACGGGCTCCATCCCTGCCCGTAGCGGGCGACCCGGGCACGTGCACGGGCCGAGTTGCCCCCGATCCAGATCGGGGGATGCGGCTGCTGCACGGGTCGGGGACGGGCGGTGTTGCCCACAGCGGCGAACCGATGCCCCTCGAACGCCAGGTCGTCGGTCGTCCAGGCGGCGACCATGGCCTCGAGCGCCTCGTCGAAGCGGTCGTTGCGGTCATCGAAGTCGGCGCCCAGTGCCCGGTACTCGGCCTTCTGGTACCCGGTGCCGACACCGAGGATCAGCCGCCCGTCGGAGAGCACGTCGACCGTCGCCGCTGCCTTGGCCAGGATGAACGGATTCCGGTAGGGCAGCACGGCGATGTTGGTCATGAGCCGCAATCGGCTGGTGGCGGCAGCGCAGAAGGCGAGCGCCGAGAACGGGTCGAGGGCGTCGTGCCCGCCCGCCGCCAGCCAGCGGCTGCCCGGCATCGGGTGGTCGGTGAACCCGATGGCGTCGAAGCCGGCGGCCTCGGCGGCCTCGGCCAGCCGGGTCAGTCCCTCCCGGCCCACGAGCCGCGGGTCATGATCGCCGACTGACATCGGGTGGGTGAATGAGAAGCGCATCGTCAGGCCGTCCGGCGGCTCACGTCGCCTCCTCCAGAGCCTCCCGTACCTGCTGGTCACCCATCTCACGTCTCCCTGGTCGCCGGCTGCCTCCACTCTCCCAGTCCGGCGGGTCGGGAGGCCACACGTGCCCGACCGGCGTGGCATGCTCGACCCGTGAGCACTCCGGCACCCTGGGAGGATCCCGAGCGGCGCTTCGGAACCGCCATGGTGTGCACGATCGACGCCCTCGCCTCGAGGGCAGGCGTCAGGATCCTCGGGGCGGGTGGGAATGCCGCCGACGCGGCCATCGCCGCCAATGCCGTACTGGCCGTGACCGCCCAGCACATGTGCGGACTCGGTGGTGACCTGCTCGCCCTCGTCCACCGTGGCGACGGTCCGCCGGTGTGCCTGAACGCCTCCGGGCGCTCCGGCTCCGGCGCCGATCCCGAGCGCCTGGTCGCCGAGGGCCACCAGTCGATGCCGAGGCGGGGCGATGTGCGGGTGGTGACCCTTCCCGGTTGCGTCGACGGCTGGGCAGCGCTCCACGACCGCTTCGGTTCGATGCCGCTCGCCGAGGTCCTGTCGTCGGCGATCGCTCTCGCCGAGGGGGGCTTCGAGGCGTCGCCCCAGCTGATGTCCGTGGCCGCCGGGGTCCGGGGCCTTCACGGAGCGCAGGACTTCGAAGGGCTGGTGCGGACCGGTCAGGTGGTCCGACGACCCGGGGTGGCCCGTGTGCTGCGGGCCCTGGCGGAGGGTGGCCGCGATGCCGTGTACCTGGGCGCGTACGGCGACGAGTTGCTCGCCGTCGGTAGCGGCGAGTTCAGCGACGACGACCTGCGCCGTCCTCAGGCCGACTGGGTCGAGCCCCTCGGTTCCAGGGTGTGGGGCCACGACGTCTGGACGGTGCCACCAAATTCTCAGGGCTACCTGACGCTGGCAGCGGCCCTGATCGCTGAAGGCCTCGACCTGCCCCGGGAGGACGACCCGCTGCGCGCCCACCTCCTCGTCGAGGCGATGCGGCAGGCCGGACATGACCGGCCCGGGGTGCTGCACGAGCACGCCGACGGAGCCGACCTGCTCGCCCCGGAACGGCTCGGCCCCCGACGGAACGCCATCGATCCCGACCGGCGAGCCGTGCTCGGAGATGCCTGGCACGAAGGCGACACGATGTACGAGTGCGTGGTCGACGGCGACGGCATGGCGGTGTCGCTCATCCAGTCGAACGCAGATGGCTTCGGCAGCCACGTGACCCTGCCGGACCTCGGGATCTTCCTGCACAACCGGGGCCTCGGGTTCAGCCTCGAGCCCGGCCACCCGGCCCGCTACGGGCCCGGGCGTCGACCACCACACACGCTGGCACCTGCGCTGGTCACCCGCCCGGACGGTTCACTGCGCTCGGTCCTGGGGACCATGGGCGGCGATGCGCAGCCCCAGGTGGTTCTCCAGATGCTGGTGCGGCTCCTGGTTGACGGTGCCCCTCCCGGCCATGTGGTCGGCGGTGGACGCTGGGTGTTGCGCGGCGGTGGCGGTGGCTTCGACACCTGGGTGGACCCGGACGACGTCGAGGTGCTGCTCGAGGCCCATGCGCCGGAGCCCTGGGCCCGTGGCCTCACCGCCCGCGGACACCGCGCAGGCGTCGCCCCAGGCAACTACGGCCACGCCCACTGCATCGAGGTCGTCGACGGTGGCCTGGCAGGCGCCGCCGACCCCCGTGCGCTCATCGGCGAGGCCGCCGGGGCATGATCCGGACGTGACACAGCAGCGCCGGGCCTACACGTCGATCGTCATCGAGCGGGAGATCGCTGCGCCCCGCCAGGTGGTGTGGGATGCCCTGCTCGACATGATCGCCACGGCGACCGGCGGCTCCGTGGTCGAGGGCGAGCCGCCGCCGCACGGGCTGGGGGCGGTCTTCGAGTTCGGGATGGACGGCATGTCGCTGAGCGAGGAGGTCATCTCGTTCGAACCACCGTGGCGCCGCGTGTACGAGTTGACCGGTGCCCCGGTGGCGCTCTACCAGGGCACGACGGCCATCACGGACCGGGGCGACTCCTGCCTGCTGGCCTGGTCGCTCGTGATCGAGCCACTGCCCGACGGAGCCAGCGACGCCTTCCTCGAGGTGGCCGAGGCCTTCCTCACCGGGTTCGCCGACCGGCTCCGGATCATGGTCGAATCAAGGAACTGACCGGCCCACTTCCCCCTCCCGGAGGACCCCCATGCGCATCGCCGTCAACGCCTCGGCTGAACTGCTCCACGCCGACATCGGAAGGCTCCGCGAGCATGCTGCCCGCGCCGCCGAGGACGGGTTCTCCGGCTGGTGGCTCGCCCAGACCGGCCTCGTCGACGCCCTGACCGTCTTCCCGGCGGTGGCCGACGGCGCACCCGGGCTCGAGTTCGGAACGGCCGTGGTGCCGACGTTCCCCCGCCATCCCACGATGCTGGCCGGCCAGGCGCTCACCACCCAGGCGGTTCTCGGCGACCGGGACCTGGTGCTCGGCATCGGCCTCTCGCACAAGCCGGTCATCGAGGGCGCCCTCGGCCTGTCCTTCGACCGACCCATCCGCCACCTGATCGACTACCTCGAGGTGCTCATGCCACTCCTCGACGCCGGCCGGGTCGACCATGACGGCGAGGCGTTCACGGCCCACATGGTGTCGGCCCGCCCCAGCGACCGCGTCCCGTCAGTGATGGTGGCGGCACTCGGCGAACAGGCCCTGCGCGTCACCGGCCGGCGCACCGACGGCACCATCCTCTGGATGGTCGGGCCACGCACGATCGAGGACCACATCCGGCCACGGCTCGCCGACGCCGCCGCCGAGGTCGACCGGCCCGACCCACGGATCGTGTGCAGCCTCCCCGTCTGCGTCACCGACGACGCCGACGCTGTCCGCGAAGTGGCTGCGCAGGTCTTCGCCATCTACGGCGAGTTGCCCTCGTATCGGGCCATGCTCGACCGCGAGGGGGCGGCCAGCCCGGGTGACGTGGCGATCATCGGGAACGAGGAGGAGGTCGCAGCCGGGCTCGAGGGCCTCGCACGGGCCGGCGCCACCGACTTCGTCGCCCTCGAGTTCGGCCGGACGGCCGACGAATTCGCCCAGACCCGCTCGCTCCTGTCCAGCCTCACCTGACCATCCAAGCGGGGCAATCAACCCGCCGCCGTCTGGCCGACCCAACGCACCCCGCGCTACCGTGGGCCTGTCTGACGGGCCGTCAGAAGCGTTCGACCACCGGGAGCCCGAATGCCCCAGATTCCCCGGATCATCTCCGTCGACGACCACGTCGTCGAACCCCCCGACCTGTGGACGTCCCGCATCCCCGCGCAGTACCAGGACCGCTGCCCACGCGTGGAACGCGACACCGCCATCTTCCACTTCGAGGGCGGCGTCTTCTCGTACGAGAAGGGGGTCGAGGGCGGCACCCCCTGCGACTGGTGGCTCTACGACGACCTCGTCTACCCGTTCCCCAAGCTCTCAGCGGCCGTCGGCTTCGACGAACTCGACATCACCCCCGTCACGTTCGACGAGATCCATCCCGCCGGTTGGATCCAGAAGGAACGCCTGGTCGCCATGGACGAGAACCATGTCGACGTCTCGATCTGCTTCCCGAACGTCCTCCCCCGCTTCTGCGGCCAGACCTTCTACGAGCGGGAGGACAAGGTGCTCGCCATGCTCTGCGTCCAGGCCTACAACGACTGGATGATCGACGAGTGGTGCGCCGGCGACGGCAAGGGACGCCTCGTCCCGCTCACGCTCATTCCCCTCTGGGACCCCGTGGCGGCAGCCGCCGAGGTACACCGCTGCGCCGAGAAGGGCTCGTTCGCCGTGGCGTTCTCGGAGAACCCCTTCCCGCTGGGCCTTCCCTCGATCCACGACAAGGACCGCTTCTGGGATCCGTTCCTCCGGGCCTGCGAGGAGACCGACACCGTCGTCTGCATGCACATCGGGTCGTCGTCCAAGATGCCCAGCACCTCGCCCGACGCCCCGTTCGCCGTCTCGTCGACGCTGACCTTCTCGAACGCCATGGGGTCGATGTGCGACTACATCCTCTCGGGCGTGTTCGTCCGGTTCCCGAGGCTCCGGATCGCCTACTCGGAGGGCCAGGTCGGCTGGATGCCGTACGTGATCGAGCGCATGGACAAGATCTGGGCCGAGCGGGGCGACGCCACCTTCGGCATCGACCTTCCCGAGCCGCCCAGCTCCTACATCCACGGCCATATCTGGGGCTGCATCTTCGACGACGAGATCGGCCTGCGGAACCGGGACGTGATCGGCATGGACCAGATCTGCTTCGAGGTCGACTTCCCCCACTCGGATTCGACCTATCCGCACACGCTCGACGTTGCGACGAAGATCTGCACCGCGGCAGGCCTGTCCGACGAAGAGGTCTACAAGCTCATGCGCGGCAACGCCATCAACTGCTTTGGCCTCGAACGCTTCGGCATCACGGCCTGATTCCCGAACGCTGCCCGCTGATAGCGGGCGCATTGTCGTAACGTCGTGGCCGTGAGGACGTGGCTCCCGGCGCTACTCGCCGTCGTACTGGTGGTCGCCGGCTGTGGCGGAGGCTCCGACCCAGTGCCGGCGACGACGACCTCGACGACCACGAGCGCTCCTCCCGAGACGACGAGCACCACGACCTCGAGCACGACCTCCACCTCGACGACCTCGACGACCTCGACGAGCACCACGACCACGAGCACCACGACGAGCGAGCCTCCGACGACGAGCACCACGACGTCGAGCACCACGACGAGCGAGCCTCCGACGACGAGCACCACGACGTCGAGCACCACGACGAGCGAGCCTCCGACGACGACCGGGTCCGTCCTCCCCGCCTCCTGGCAGGGTGTCACACCCACGGAACTCCATGTGGGCCTGCTCCTCGATTCGACCGACCCGATGGGCGAGGGCCTGTTCGAGGCCTTCGTCCGGGCTCGGAACGACCGGGGCGGCATCCGGGATCGTCAGGTCGTCCTGCACGTGGCCGGGTACAACCCGTACAGCGCCGGCTCGGCCGACGCGGCCTGCACCACCCTCCTCGAGGAGGCCGGCGTCTTCCTCGTCATCATGGACAGGGCCGACGAGGAAGCGGTCCGCTGCGTGAGCGAGCGCTACGGCGCCCCCGTCGTCGCCCGGTCCGGCCTCGACGCGGGCCTCGACGCCGACCTCGGTGGCCTCCTGGTCACCGTCGAAATGGACCCGAACGACGCCCGCATCCTGGGGCTCACCGCACTCGTGCGGCGCGGCGACCTCGACGACCTCCGACTCGGCACTGTCTGGACGGGGACCACTTCGGTGTTCCAGGACCGCGTCCGTGAACTCGTCGAGGAGTTCACCCTCGACCTCGCCTCCGAGGCGACCTTCGAGACGCAACACGCCGACATCAACCAGCTCGACGCACCCCTCCGGGACCACTTCGGGGCCGACGGCGTCGACGTCGTGCTGGTCCTCGAGGATGCCGGCAATCACGCCATCGCCCTCGAGCGGGTCGGCTCGGTCGTCGAGCTCTTCATCACCGACCCCGAGGCCGTGGACCCCGGTTTCCCCGGCGGTGCCGGGCTCTCCACCTTCGTGGGCGGACAGGTCTCGGCACTGACGATGAACGTTCCCCGTGCCGAGGAGCTGGTCGCCGACCCGTCGGTGCAGAGGTGCGTCGACGAGTGGGTCGCCCTCGAAGAGGGCGCAGCCATCGACTCCGACACCCGACTCGACGCAATGCACGCCTGTCAGGTGTTCCGAATGGCGATGAAGCTCCTGGAGGGGGCCGGCGACGAACTCACTCCGGCGACCTTCATCGCCGTCGTCGGATCGATCGGGTCGTTCAGCCTCCCGGGGTTGGCCGAGGCGTCGCTCGGGCCCGGCAAGCACGGCGCCGGCGACCTGCTGCGGCGCTTCGCCTACGACCCCGACCTCGGCCACCTGGTGGCGATCGGTGAGCCGATCAGCGCAGCGGGCCTGCGGTAGGCGGCGACCAGGCCGGACTCGGGCTAGGGCCGGGTGAAGGCCGGGCTCCGGTTGTCCTTCGGAACCTCGTCCAGTGGCGTGGCCACCTCTTCGACCGTGGGGCCGTGTTCGGCGGCGTGAGGGGCGAGTGCCTCGGGATCGAAGCGGTACACCTCGACGGCGTTGTCGCAGAAGATGGTGCGCAGGTCGGCCTCGTCCCAGTCGCAGAACGAGCGCCGCAACGACTCACGGGAGTGAGGGAACGTGCCCTCGTTGTGCGGGTAGTCGTTGCCCCACATCACGTTGTGCACGCCCACCTCGCGGATGGCCGCGGCCTCGGACGGACTCGGGAAGCTGGCGCCGATCCAGACGTTTCGGTCGAAGTATTCGCTGGGCTTCATGGGAAGCACCAGTTCGTCGTCGAATCCGAGTTCGCCGACCCGACCCGACGCCATCTGGGCGTGGTAGCCGTCCATGCGGCTCAACTCGTCGAGCACCCAGGCCACGCCCTGCTCGGTCATGACGAAGCGCAACTCGGGGAACCGTTCGAAGACGCCCGACATGATCAGGTGCGACAGGTTGCGGTGGGCGAAGAACGGCACCTCCATGAGGTACGCGAGGGTCGCCGTCGGGGCCTTCCCGTAGTCGGGGCCGCCGGAACCACCGTGCTGGGTGATGGTCAGGTCGAGGTCGCGCACCGCTGCCCAGAGGCGATCGTAGAAGGGGTCCCAGAAGCCGGGGATGCCCATGTCGGGCGGGATGGCCGGGAGCATGAAACTCCGGAAGCCGTTCTCGGCCGTCCACTCGAGGTCGGCGATGGTGTCGTCGAGGTCGTTGAGGAACACCTGGGGCAGGCCGCAACGGCGTTCGGGGTACCCGGCGCACCAGTCGAGGAGCCAACGGTTGTGGGTGCGGATCCCGACGAGGCGTCGCTCGTACTCGGCGCGGTCGGTGGCAGGGTAGGTGATGAGGGTTCCGGTCGGGAAGAACGGTGGGACGGTGTTCGGGAAGGTGATCTCCGCGACGACTCCGTCGGCATTCAGGTCGCCGATGCGCCGCTCGTCGTCCCAGTTGCGGGACCGGCCGTCGTCCTGGAGGTCGCGGAACGGGTTGGAGTAGGCGCCCCGCCATTCCTTGAAGGCGTCCTTCCACCTGTCCTCGAGGTACTCCTCGTACATGGCCATGTTGCCGCCGGCGTGGCAGTCCGACGAGATGATCGTGTACGGGGCGGGGGTCTCGGTGGTCACTGCTCCGACTCCCGGGTGGTCGACTCGGAGGTGGTGGCCCTCCGGACTGGACTTCCTATCTAATGATCATAGGCATATCCCTACTATGCTTGCAACATGGCAAGGAAGCTGGGGGTCACCCGCCGGGACGTGGTCACCGCCGGATTGGCGGTCGCGGATGCCGACGGGGCCGCCGCCGTCAGCCTGGCCGCCGTCGCCGAACGCCTCGGGGTCCGCTCCCCCTCCCTCTACTCGCACGTCGACGGCCTGCCAGGACTGCGGCGCGAACTCGCACACGTCGCAACCGTCGAGTTCGGTGAGGTGCTGCGCGACGCAGTGCTCGGCCGCAGCGACGAGGATGCCGTCCGCTCGTTCGCCCACGCCTACCGATCCTGGGCCACGACCTTCCCCGGCCGCTACGACCTGACCCTCACCCCGATTGATCCTGACGACGCCGAGCGGCGCGACGGCGCCCGACTCGCCCTGGGCGCCATCCAGGCCGTGATCCGCGGCTTCGGGCTCGAGGATGTCGAGGCCGTGAAGGCCGGACGATCACTGCGTGCTGCCATGGACGGCTTCACCCGACTCGAGAACCTGGACGTGATGGGACGCGGCGACCACGATGCCGAGTTCGGGTTCCTCGTCGACCTGCTGGTCGACGGCATCCGATCGGCAGCCGGAATCCCGGCCACCTCCTGACCGTCGGGATTCGCCCGGCACGCGGCCACGGGGGATACTGGCCCATGCCCGCCGACCACTTCGACCTCACCGACCGCGTGGCGGTCGTGACCGGCGGCAGCAGGGGCCTCGGCCGCGAGATGGTCCTGGCCTTCGCCGAACACGGCGCCGATGTCGTCATCGCCAGCCGCAAGCTGGACAACTGCGAGGCGCTCGCTGCCGAGGTCGACGAACGATTCGGCCGCCGGGCGCTGGCCGTCGAATGCCACGTCGGCCACTGGGAGCAGGTCGACCGACTCGCCGATGCCGCCTATGACGAGTTCGGTCGCGTCGACATCCTGGTCAACAACGCCGGCATGTCCCCCCTCTACGACTCCCTCGCCTCGGTCACCGAGGCCCTGTACGACAAGGTCATGGACGTGAACCTCAAGGGCGTCTTCCGGCTCTCGGTCGTGATCGGCGAGCGCATGAAGGCCGACGGCCGCGGCTCGATCGTCAACGTGAGCTCCGTCGCCGCCGTGCGCCCCACCCCGGGCGAGGTCGTCTACGCCATGGCCAAGGCCGGGGTCAACAACCTCACGTCCTCGTTGGCGAAGGCACTCGGGCCGGAAGTCCGGGTGAACTGCCTGATGCCCGGCCCGTTCCTGACCGACATCGCCCAGGCCTGGGACCTCGAGGCCTTCGCCGAGACCGCCCGCCGCACGATGCCGCTCGAACGGGGCGGCAGGCCGCACGAGATCGTCGGCGCCGCCCTCTACCTGGCATCGGACGCCTCGAGTTTCACGACGGGAAGCGTGCTCAAGGTCGACGGCGGCTTGGCCTGAGGCGCGGTCAGCCGGCAGGAGCGCCCAGAGGGAAGGCGGTGCGATCGCAGATTGGCCGCAGGGCGAAGCTCGAAACCATCCGCGCCACTCCCGGCAACTGCGCCAGATGGGTGCGGTGGAGGACCTCGTATTCGGCGACATCGCGCACGACCACGTGCACCAGGTAGTCGAACTCCCCCGCCATCAGGTGGCACCTCATGATCTCGGGCCGCTCGGCGACCGCCACCTCAAAGGCATCGAGGGTGGCCTCGTCCTGGCCGGCCAGCGTGATCTCGACGAACACGTCGGTGCCGAGTCCCACCCGGGCGGGGTCGAGGAGTGCCGCGTAGCGGTCGATCACCCCCGCCTCCTCGAGGCGTCGGATCCGTCGCAGACAGGCCGAGGGCGAGAGGTTGACGGCGTCGGCGAGGTCGACGTTGGCCCTCCGGCCGTCCTGCTGGAGGATCTCCAGGATCGCACGATCAACCCGGTCGAGATCCAGAGGCGCTTCAGACATGCAGATAATCATACTTGAACGCAACTTCATTGCGCCGAGAACCCCGAATCGGTCGCGCTCGGCAATCGTGTGTCGCCGACACATCCGTACCCTTTCCCCCAGACGTCCCGCCGGACCGGACGGGTTCCGAGGTTCCCCCCAGGAGCGCACTCCATGCACATCGGCATCCCCACCGAGATCAAGATCGCGGAACGACGCGTCGGTGCCACCCCTGCCGTCGTCGGCGAGCTCACCGCCAGCGGCCACGAGGTCATGGTGCAGACCAGGGCCGGCGACGGCGCCGGCTTCGATGACGTCGCCTACAAGGAGGCAGGTGCGGCCATCGCCGGCTCGGCCTCCGAAGTCTTCGGGGCCTCGGAGATGATCGTCAAGGTCAAGGAGCCGCAGGCCTCCGAGCGGGCCATGCTGCGCCCCCACCACACCCTCTTCACCTACCTTCACCTGGCGGCCGACCGACCCCAGACCGACGAACTGATCGCCAGCGGCGCCACCTGTATCGCCTACGAAACCGTCACCGACGACGCCGGCCGCCTCCCGTTGCTGGCACCGATGTCAGCGATCGCCGGCCGCATGTCCATCCAGGCAGGCGCCCACGCCCTCGAATCGACCCAGGGCGGTGCGGGCCTCCTCATGGGCGGTGTGCCCGGCGTCCGTCCGGCCAAGGTCGTCGTCCTCGGTGGCGGCGTGGTCGGCGAGAACGCCATCGAGATGGCCATCGGCCTTGGCGCCGACGTCACGGTCCTCGACCGCAGTCCGGCCGCCCTCGATCGGCTGGACAAGCGCTTCGGCGCCACGCTCCGCACGGTCTTCTCCACCCGGTCCGAGCTCGAGGCCTCGGTCCACGATGCCGACCTCGTGATCGGCGCCGTGCTGGTCAAGGGCGCCAGGGCCCCGCACCTCGTCTCCCGCCAGATGCTGTCGGGGATGCGCCCCGGCTCGGTGATCGTCGACGTGGCCGTCGACCAGGGCGGCTGTGTCGAGACCACCCGGCCCACCACCCACCTCGAGCCCACCTACGTGATCGACGGCATCGTCCACTACTGCGTGGCAAACATGCCGGGTGGTGTGCCCCGCACTTCCACGCTCGCCCTTTCGAACGCCACGCTCCCCTACGCCCTGGCGCTGGCCGGAATGGGCACCGACGCCGCCCTGCGGACCGATGCCCACCTGCGCAACGGCCTCAACGTCTGCTCCGGGATGGTCACCGACCGCGCCGTGGCCGACACCTTCGGTCTCGACTACGTCGATCCCCTCGAGGCGCTCGACCGCCGCTGACGCACCGACTGCCCTTGGCCAGGATCCTCGGCGGGGCCCCACCGACGGCGCTCCCTTCGATCGGTTCCGTCTCTCAGACCAGGTGCGCGGCGATGGCGTGGGCGACCTCGGCGGCCGTCGTCGGACCGAGGGTTGGTGTAGGCAACGCCAACTCGGCACGCACCTGCCGGAGTTCCGCCCGGGAGAACGCACAGTCCCGGTGCACCGGCTCGACGCCGTGCAACCGGGCGGCGTTGCGGCCGAGGATGCCGGCCTTCACCTCCGGGGTGAGCGCCGGGTACCCGTAGACCTCCTGGTAGGCCTCGGTGATGGCGAACGCCCGGAACGCCTCGATCTGGTCCTGGGGGGATCCGTACCAGAGGCAGTCGGTGCCCCACACCACGTGGTCCGTCCCCACTGCGGACATCAGCTTGCCCAGCACGTGGGCCGCCTCGTCGGGCCGCGACATGAGGAAGCGCCACGTCGACCCGAGCTCCGCATAGACGTTCTGGCCGGGCCCGACTCCCGCCCGCTCCAGTGAGGCGACCAGCCGGTCGACCCCGCCGTTGGGCGCCGAGGGGTCGTAGGGGCCCTCGGCCACATCCGCCTCGAAGCCCGAGTGGTAGACGACGAACGAGATGTCGGGGTTGGCGGCGGCGGCGGGCCCGACGTCGACCGGGTCGGCGAACCTCCCGGAGCCCCCGCCCACGCCACGGAACCCCTTGTGGACGCACACCACAGGAGGGCCGACCTGGCGCACCGCCTCGAGGAACGGGCGGCCGACGGGGACACCGTCCGGATCGTGGTCGTCGAGGAAGAACGGGACGGCCGCCGGCAGGTGCGTATAGGCCTTCCAGGCGACGATCGGGTAGCGATCGCGCACCTCGGCCATCGACCCGAGCAGCGCCGCCGGGTCGCCCAGGTTGGGCATGGCCTGACCGTGGGCGAGGACCCGGCCCTCGGCACACAGGGCGTCGGCCATGCGCTGCGTGGCGGCCATGACCTCGGCGGAGAGCGGGTTGTCGGGGCCGGGCACCGGAATGGCGGAGAGCACCGCCAGCGAGGTGTCGCTCTGCAGGAAGAACAGGTCAAGGAACGCCTCGATCGAGAAGCAGGCCCGGGGATCGGTCTCGCCACAAGCGACCTGGGGGAAGATCTGGCCGAGAAACGGGGTGCCGTCCCACGCCACGTCGGGCGTGAGGTCGTAGTCCAGCAGGTGGGCCTGGAGGTCCATCACGAACTCGTCGCCGGCCAGCACCTCCTCGGCCACCTCCGGTTCGGTGGTCGCCTCGGGAGGAACCTCATAGGTGCCTCCGGTCGTGGTCGGCGGCAGCATCGTAGTGGTCGAGGTCGTCGACGTCGTGGAGGTGGTCGTCGACGTGGTCGACGTGGTCGGCATCGACGTGGTCGAAGTGGTCCGGGTGGCCCGTTCGGCTGAGGCGCAGGCCTCGAGGACCACCAAAGTCAGGGCCGATCCGCCCAGGGAGGCCAGGAACCGCCGCCTCGACACCCCCAGGCGCCGGGCCAACACCTCGGCCTCCTCGTTCGCCCGGCGGATGGTCTCTCGAACCACCGGCGAGGCGGGAGGCGGCACGAACTCCCCATTCGACGCCGGGCCCAACCTGATGGGGAGGCCTCCGTGCTGGTCGCGCCGGCGTCGCATCCCGAAATCATGCCCCAAGCCCGTGACCAAGGCTGCGGCTAGCGTCGCGACATGTCCCGCCCCTCCTTCGACGTCATGGTCGCAGGCGGCGGAATCCTCGGTCTGGCAACGGCACATGCACTCGTGCAGCGACTTCCCGGAGCCTCGGTCGCTGTTCTGGAGAAGGAGCCGGAACTCGCCACGCACCAGACCGGACGCAACAGCGGCGTCATCCACTCGGGGATCTACTACACGCCCGGGTCCCTCAAGGCACGCCTCGCCGTGGAGGGAGCCGAGCGGATGGTCGCCTTCTGCGCCGAGCACGACATCGCCCACGACCGGTGCGGCAAGCTCGTCGCCGCGGTCGACGGGGCCGAGTTGGCCCGACTACGCGACCTCGCCGACCGGGCCGGGGCGAACGGCGTGACGGTCGAGGAACTGTCCCCGGAGGGTGCCCGTGAACTCGAGCCCCACCTCCGCTGCGCGGCCGCCCTCCACGTCCCGTCGACCGGACGGGCCGATTTTCGGGCCGTTGCACATCGACTCGCCGACCTCGTCGTCGAGGCAGGCGGTTCCGTCCGGACCGGGGTCCGTGTCACCGGGGGTTCCCCCACGGCCGACGGCTGGGAGTTGGCGACCGAGGACGGTCCGGTGTCCGGTCGCTTCCTCGTCGGCTGCGCCGGGTTGCAGAGCGACCGCCTGGCACGTCGAACGGGCAGCGACCCGGGCGCCCGCATCGTGCCCTTCCGGGGTGAGTACCTGGACCTGGTGGGGCACTCGGCGGACCTCGTCAGCGGCCTCATCTACCCGGTGCCCGACCCCCGGTTCCCGTTTCTCGGCGTCCACCTAACGCGGGGCCTGGACGGCCATGTGCACGCCGGCCCCAACGCCGTACTCGCCCTCGCCCGCGAGGGCTACGGCCGCTGTGCCGTGTCCCCGCGCGACCTCTTCGAGACCCTTGCGTGGCCGGGCACGGCCCGCCTGGTCGGCCGCTACTGGCGACCGGGGCTCGGCGAGTTGCGTCGCTCGCTCAGCCGTCGCCGGTTCGCCCAGGCGGCCCGGAGGTTGGTTCCGGACCTCGACCCGGCCGACTTCCGCCGGGCGCCGTCGGGCATCCGGGCACAGGCGCTCGACCGCAGCGGCGCCCTACTCGACGACTTCCACCTGGTCGACGGGGAACGAGCGGTCCATGTGGTGAACGCCCCCTCGCCGGCGGCCACGGCATCGCTTGCCATCGGAGAGGTAATCGCCGAGCGGGTGCTGGACCGTATCGCCGGCCGTTGACCGCGGCTACGGGACGACCGGCTGGACGCCCCTCCAGCGATCGATACCACCCGACTCGACGACCTCCGCCGTCCTCCGGACAGCTTCGTCCACGTCGGCGAAGCCGATGTAGAGCGGGGCGAACCCGAAGCGAATGAGGTCCGGTGGTCGGGAGTCGGTGATCACCCTGGCCTCGTTGACGAGGGCCTGGCTCACGGCCTGGGCAGCGTCATGGCACAACGAGACGTGCGAGCCGCGCTGGGCGGGGTCTCGGGGCGATCGGACCCCGAAGCCGAGGGGCGCCAGGTGCAGGTCGACGAGGGCGACGAACCGCTCGGTCAGGGCCACGGACTTTGCCCGGAGGCGGTCGATCCCCGCCTCGAGGATGAGGTCGACGCCGGGCTCGACGAGCACGGTGGAGAGGATCGGCGGGGTTCCCGTCAGGAATCGGGAGGCACCGGCGGCGGGGCCGGCGTCGAAGCCGAAGCCCATCGGGTCGTCGGAGCCGTACCAGCCGCGCACCGGGTTCTGGAGGTCGGTCCGGTCGGCGTTCACGTAGAGGAACGCAGGCGATCCGGGGCCGCCGTTGAGGTACTTGTAGGTGCATCCGACCGCCAGGTCGACGTCGGCGGCGCCGAGGTCGGTCGGGACGACGCCGACCGAGTGGGAGAGGTCCCAGAGCATGAGGGCACCGGCCTCGTGGGCCGCCCGGGTCGTCTTCGCCAGGTCCCAGCACCAGCCCGACCCGTAGGCGACGTGGCTGAGGGACACCAGCGCCACGTCGGCGCCTCCGTCGGCACCGAGGGCCTCGGACAGGCCGTCGACGGGACCGTGCAGGCCGTCGGACTCCAGGATCACGACCTCGTGGTCGGGTCCTGCGGCCTGGGCGGCCGCCCGTAGGACCTGGACGTCCGACGGGAAGTTGAGGTCGTCTGTCAGGATCCTGGTACGTCCCGGGCGGGCCTTCAGGGCGGCGACCGCCGCCTTGTAGAGGACCACGGACGTGGCGTCGGCCAGGACCACCTCACCCGGTCCGGCCCCTACGAGTTCGGCGATGCGATCGCCGATCAGCCGAGGGACCTCGAACCAGCCCTCGTTCCAACTGCGGATGAGGCGCTGTCCCCACTGGCGGCGCAGCACGTCCTCGGCCAGGCCGACCGAGGCCATCGGGAGGCGTCCGAGCGAGTTGCCGTCGAGGTAGATGAGGTCCGGGTCGGCGTCGTCGTGGACGAATGCTTCGCGGAACCCGGCCAGCGGGTCGACGGCGTCGAGAGCCGCCGCCCCTGCGGGCGTCAGGTCGGTCATGGGCCCGGCGACCGGGCCGTTCTGCTCAGCCCAGCGAGGCGAGGAAGTTGGCGGCCTCGTCCGTCGCCAACCAGGCCGTGGTGGCTGCTGCCGCCTCTGCCGCCTCTGCCGCTGCCGCTGCCGCGATTGCCTCGAAGAAGGCTGTGGCCGCTGCCGCCTCTGCTGCCGCCGCCGCTGCCTCCGCTGCAGCGATCGCCTCGAAGAAGTCCGTCGCGTTGTCGGTGGCGAGCCACTCCTCGGTCGTGGTCGGGGCCTCGCCCAACCAGTTGATGGCCTCGTCCGTGGCCAGCCAGAGGTTGGTCGCAGCCTCTTCCTCGGCCTTGGTCGGCAGGCCCAGGAACCGGCGCCCATCGGCGCTGTCGGCCCAGGTGGCCGCAACCTCCTCCTCAGCCTTGGTCGGCAGGCCCAGGAATAGGCGCCCATCGGCGCTGTCGACCCAGGCCTCTACCTCGGTGGCTTCGGCAGCGACCTGATTGGCCGCTTCCTGGCCTGCGAAGGCGAGGATGGCGAGGAAGTTCCGGGCTTCGTCAGTCGCCAGCCAGGCGTTCACCTCGGCGGCCGGTGGGCCGGTCTGGACGGCGACGCTGGCGGTCGAGGCCGTTCCGGTTCCGACGGCGTTGATGGCCGAGACCCGGAAGGAATAACTGGCGCCCGAGGTGAGGTCGCTGTAGGTGGCGGTGACCGCCGTGGAGGCGGTGTCGGCGGTCGCCGTCGCCCAGGTGGTGCCGTCGTCAACGGTCGACTCGACCTTGTAACCCGTGATGGCCGTACCGCCGGTGACCGTGGATGCCGTCCAGGTGACGGTCGCCGAGGTGCCGTCGGCGGTTGCCGCCACGGCGGTCGGCACGCCCGGTGTGGTAACCGGAACCACCGCGGCGCTGGCCGTCGAGGCAGTGCCGGTGCCGACGGCGTTGACGGGGCTGACCCGGAACGTGTAGGCGGTGCCGTTGGTCAGGCCGGTGACCGTGGCTGAGGCCGTCGTCGACGTGCCGTCGACGAACGTCGTCCATGTGGTCGCGTCGGACGACGACTCGACGGTGTAGTCGGTGATCGCCGATCCACCGTTGTCGGTGGGAGCGGTCCACGTCAGCGCTACCTGCGCGTCTCCAACGGTACCGACCACCGAAGACGCAACAGTCGGTGTAGTCACCGGCGTTGCCGACGCGGTCGCCGAGGCGGTGCCGGTGCCAACGGCGTTCACGGCACTGACCCGGAAGGTGTAAGCGGTGCCGTTGGTGAGGCCCGTGACGCGCAACGATGCTGTCGTGGAGGCGTCATGGCTGAACGCCGTCCATGTCGTGCCCGAGTCGGACGACGACTCGACCGTGTAGTCGGTGATCGCCGTGCCTCCGGTGACGGTCGGTGCGGTCCAGTTGAGCACGACGGACGCGTCGTCGGCGGTGCCAGACAACGAGGTCGGCGTGCCGGGCGTAGTGACCGGGGTGACCGCCGAGGAGGCGGAGGTGGCCGTACCGGAACCCTGGGCGTTCACAGCGGCCACCCGGAAGGTGTAGGCGGTGCCGTTAGTCAGACCGGTCACCGTGGCCGAGGCGGTCGTCGAGGTGCCGTCGGCGAAAGTGGCCCAGGTGGTGCCCGAGTCGGACGACGACTCGACCGTGTAGTCGGTGATCGCCGAACCGCCGGTGTCCGTCGGAGCCGTCCAGGTCAGCGCAACCGAGACGTCGGCGGCGGTCCCCGCCAACACGGTCGGCGTTCCGGGCGTGGTGACGGGCGTGACCGAGGAACTGGCCGCCGAATTGGAGCCAGCGCCGTTGGCGTTCGTGGCCTTCGCCCGGAAGGTGTAGGCGGTGCCGTTGGTGAGGCCCGTGATGTCACAGGTGAGGGCAGAGGTCGATACGCAGAACGCTCCATCCGGTGTGGCGGTCGCCGTGTACTGCGTGATGTCGGACCCGCCTGTGTCCGTCGGGGCGGACCACGTCACTGTGACCTGGCCTGCGCCGGCAGTGCCGGCGACGCCGGTCGGGGCTCCCGGCGTGGTCGACGGAGTGGCGGCTGCGCCAGTCGAGGCGTTGCTGTTACCGGCAGAGTTCGCTGCCGTGACGGTGACCTCATAGGAGGTGCCGTTCGTGAGGCTCGAGATGGTGCAGTCGAGGTCCGTATTCGAGGTGGTTGAACACGTGCCGGCTGCCGAGCCGGCCGTCGAAGCCGTTGCGGTGTAGCCGGTGATCTCCGCGCCGTTGTTGCTGGCAGGAGCCGTCCATGTGGCTGCCAGTGATCCATCAGCTGCCACGAGGGTTGGAATGCCTGGCGCGTCAGGCGTGGTTCGTGGAGTGGCTGTGGTGGAGATCTCCGAATAACTGGAGTTGCCGTCGACGTTCCTGGCCAGCACCTTGAAGGTGTAGGCGGTGCCGTTGGTGAGTCCGGTCACGGTGACCGACGCATCATCGCCACTCGCGGCATCGACGCTGATCGTGGAGACGAGCGCCGTGCCGTCCTCGTTGAGCGTCGCCAACGTATAGGCCGTGACGACCGGGCTGGACGTAACCGTTTTCCAGGTGACGTCGACCGACGCGGCGTCCGCAGTGACCGTCGGCGCCGCCGGGGCGGAGGGCGCACCTGCAGCCGCGGGGTTCGCCGTCGCCCACAACCAGAACCCTGACAGCGCTATAAGGCACACCGCGCGAACTCGACGGCTTCCCTGCCAACCCAAAATGTCGGTCATCATTCCCCCGATCGCGGAATTCCCGGTCTTGTCTCGCCCGCCCTAAACGCTCGCCGACTAACTGGCGACCGTCAGGGTCTTGGAACCCAGATCCTTCGCAGTTTGGCCAGTCGTAATATCTGTCCCAAGTTGGAAGGTCGTATCCTGGTCAACGGCGGATCCGATAGCCAGCGAGGCGGGCTGCACCTTCAGGTCGCACACGTTGTTGCTCGTGCAACTGTTGTCGCTGATGTCGCCGTCGCTGATGTTCAGGTAGAAGACGCCGTTCGAATTGGTCAAAGAGTCGGTGATCACGGCGCCGCTGCCATCAAGCAGCATCACGAGCGCATTCGAGAGGTTGTCGCCTGTCGAACTCTTGATGGTCCCGAAGTAGTTGCCCTTAGACAACTGGATCGTCAAGTTCCCGGCAGTGATGCAATCGCCCGAAGTGACCTTCGTGCAGTTGGTAACTGCGGCGGGATCACCAGACACTTCGACCGTCACCAACGTGCGCTGGTGGGTGGTATCGGACCACGACGGGAAGGCCGCCAACTGGTAGTTCCGGGCGGCTCCGGCTTGGCCAGCATCGAGGTAGAGACTGAACGCGCCCAATTCGTTGACGTCGGCCCAGGTCACGAACGACTCGTAGCCGTTCTCACCCGTGTTGGACTGGCCGTCGTCGTCCACCATCACGTCAACGAACGAGTACTGGACGGCGGCCCCGTCAGAGTCTGTGAGGGACCCCGAGACGTTCGAGGTGTTCAGCGCCAGCGTGTAGCCGCCCTGGCCATCCGAAGCGCAGGCCAAGACCGGGGTGCAGGCCGTCACCGAACCGCTGGCGACCGTCAAGTTGAGCTTCCGACGGATCGAGGTCGTGTCCTCCCATGACGGGTGGACGTCGAGTTCGTACGACCCGTCGGCGAGGCTCATGCCGAACTTGGCGACCGTCTGGTTGTTGACCGTCACGGGTCGGGCGTTGCTGCCTCCGATCCACTCGGGATGGTCACAACACTGATCCGTTTGGATGTCTCCGTCGTCGTCCGAATCCTGCCACTGCATCACCGAGATGTGGGACCACGGCGCGGCGGTCGAGTAGTCGCCCTTTACGACCATTCCTGAGAAGTTAGGAGTCGAGAGGGGAAGCACATAGGCGCCACTATTGGTGGAGCAGTTTGCCGGGGTGCTGGCAGTGGTCTGGCACGAGTCAACCGTGCCGCTCGTGACGACGACGGTGAAACTGGCACCTGCGAGGTCTGCGGTTCCCCAACCCGGTCGGGTCCTGACGTTGTAGACGCCGTTGGCGAGCGTGAGCTCGACAAGGCCGGTGGTGCCACCGTTGCCCCAACCTGTCCATCGGGTCCACTGCGCGTTCTCAAGACTGGTGGCCAGGCTGCCGTCGGACTGGTACCAACGCTCCACGTCGAGTCCGCCGTCGATCTCTCCGGCCTCGTTGGTCGGGTTGTAGATGACCGCCTGGAAGTTCGGCGTCCCCCAGGACATGACCACCGAACCGCTGGACATCGTGCAACCGCCGGGTCCGTAGTCGGTGTCACAGGTCACCGTGCCGTCTGAGGCGACGTCGATGTAGCCGTCAACGGGGGAGGCACCGGACAGGTTCCAGCCAGGTTCCGCGGTGATCTTGTAGGTGCCCTCGGCGACTTCCGTCGCGAAGGCGCCGCTCGAGGAGATGTGGTGTCCGGACGTCCAGTTCCACCAGTCGGCAACACCGTCGCCGTTTTCGTCCTGCGGCGACTGGACGCCCAGGTGGCCGTCGCCCGCCGCCTCGCCGCTCTTCTGCATTACCCCGATCAGGTTGGGTGTGCCCAACGTGACCGAAATCGCAGCGCCGGCTGCACTCTGGGTCGCCGCCGACCCGCTGGCCGTCGCGACACCACTGGCGATGGTGGCAGTGAACGAGACGGCGGACATGGTGGTGCTGCCGTGCGGCGGTTCGACCCGCACCGTGTAGGTGCCGTCATCCAGGGCGATGCCGAAGGTGCCGGTGGTCCCCACGCTGGTGCAATCCCAGGTCCGAGCCGTGGACTCTTCGGCGCAGAGGTGTCCCCGGTCATGACCGGAGAGGGACAGCGCCAAACTGGTCGTCGGGTCGATGACGGTGCCGTTCAGGTTGGGTTCGGCCGCGGTGACGATGTAGCTGCCGTCCGATTCGGCAGTGATTGCAGAGCCGGTGTGGCCGAGGACCTCGGTGACGGCGGTGTTATCGGCGTTCATCGTCACGGTGATCCCGGTTTTGGCCGTACCTGCGTTCTGGTACTCGTCGGGGTACAGCCAGAGCTTCCAGGATCCTGAGAACACCTCGGAGCCGCTCATGTAGGGATGCAGGTTCAGGTTGATGGCGCCAGTCTCAGAGATGTTGGCTTGGATCTGAGTGCCACCCGAGTCGGTGACTGACATGCAGTGCTGACCCCAGTTGGTGCCCGGGGCCTGGCAGACGTTGATCCATCCCCACTGGATCGCAGTGGTGGCGTCCTTCATGAACGATGCCGTGAAGTTGGGCACCTGGAGTGCCAGGTTGACGGTCTGGGCCTCGCCGGTGATCGCCACGGTCTCCTGGATGCCCATGAGGCCGGCCAAGGAGGCGTTGAACCACGGGATCTCGACCTGGAACTTGTAGTTGCCGGCGGTGGCGAGCGCGAACGCGAAGTCACCGTTGTCCCCGGTTGGGCCGTTGGCCATGGCGCCGGTGCCATCGAAGAAGCCCTGCTGGTTTAGTTGCATGGCCATCACCCAAAGATCGCCGACTCCTGCGCCGGTGGTCGGATGGGTGACCTTGCCGGTGACGTTGGGTGCGAGCAACTGGATCGAGAAGACCTTCTCTTCGCCTGCGGTGGCGAGGCTGAAGATCTGCTCGTGCATGGCCGCGGTGGTGTCGCCGTGTTCGGGTTCGACCTGCAACTGGTACACGCCGGCGTTCGGAACGGACATCGAGAATGCGCCGGTGTCGTCGGAGGCACCGAACCCGCCTTCTCCGGTAACCATGCAGAAGCTCATCGCCTCATACATGTCGGAGTCGCAGTTGAGGGCGATCACGAAGGCGTTCACGTAGGGAGCGCCGCCGGGTGCTAGGACAGTTCCGGTGATGTTCGGGACCGTGAACACAAAGTCCTGTGTGACAACCGCTCCGGTCAACTGCAACTGAGCCGGTGCGGTCATGCTGGCAGTGGTTGGGTCGTAGGCGAAGGCCATGAACATGCCCGACATTGCACCGAGCTTGTAGTTGCCGTTCGCATCGGTGAAGGTCACGAACTCATCGCCCCCCGGGCCTTGCTGGGTCATCTCCATGAAGATCACAACACTGTTTGCCACTGGTCCGCCTGCGATATCGGATGTGACGGTGCCGCTGACCCCGGCCGTCGTCAGCGTCAGCGTGGACACGGAGGCCGAGCCGCCGGAAGTCACCTGGACCATGGCCATAGCGCTGGTGGCCTCGCTGGACCCGGAGGGTGGCAGCGCGATAACGCCGTACATGCCCGCATAGATGTCGGTGACGGTGTAGGTGCCGTCGGCAGCCGTGGTGGCCACGTACGGCTGCGCGCCCGGCTCCTTCTCCATCACGTAGACCGTGGCACCCTCGACCGGTGAGCCACTGACATCGTGGACGATGCCCGTGGCGGAACCTGTCTGGGCAGACGCGACAGGGCCTGCTACGACAGTCACGGTGGCAAGAAGGGCGGCTGCTACCCCTGCTCGCAGGAACCTACGAAGAGACATGTTTGTTGGATTCACGTCCAGATACCCCTACCTAGAAGATTGAAATAACCGATATGGATACTGATGACAGTAGTCGAAAGCCGCGAGCGGGACAACAAGCGGGCAGAGATGCGTCACCACCTGCGACCAGCGCGACTCGTCGCCGAGCCCCTGTACGATCCCGCCGGCGAACGGATACGTGGCTGAGCCCCGCCGGACGCCGGTTCTCGAACGAACGATTCCCCTCCCACCGTGGCCCACCACGACGAAAACGAAGGACCCGAGGATTCTCCCATGAGCAAAACGCCCAACGACCGGTACGACGCCATCGTCATCGGCGCCGGGATCATCGGCTCTGCCGTCGCCTTCGAGTTGGCGAAGAAGGGCTATTCGACCCTCAACCTCGACAAGTTGCCCGCCTCGGGCTACGGCTCGACAAGTAACTCGTGCGCCATCGTGCGCGCCCACTACTCCACCTACGACGGCGTCGCCATGGCCTACGAGGGCTTCTCCTACTGGAAGGACTGGCCCGGCTACCTCGACGCCGAGGACGAGCGGGGCCATGCCCTCTACATACAGTGCGGCACCGTGCTGTTCATGCTCGAGGGCGGCCACCACGAGAAGGTCCTGCCCCTGTTCGACCAGGTCGACGTCCCCTACGAGATCTGGGACAACGAGACGATGGCCGAGCGGGTCCCGTTCTTCGAGCACGGCACCCACGGCGATCCCTGCCGCCCCGAGGACGACCGCTTCTGGGCCGAGCCCGAGGGCGAGCTCATCGGCGCCCTCTTCACGCCCGATTCCGGCTACGTGAGCGACCCCCAACTCGCCACCCACAACCTGCAGCGCGCCACCGAGGCCAAGGGCGGCGAGTTCCGGTTCAACGTCGAGGTGGCCGACATCCGCCAGGCCGACGGCCGCGTCGCCGGCGTGACCCTCGCCGACGGCACCGAGGTCGATGCCCCCGTCGTCGTCAACGTGGCCGGCCCGCACTCGTTCGTCATCAACCGGATGGCAGGCGTCTATGACTCGATGAACATCAAGACCAAGGCACTGCGCCACGAGGTGCACCACGTCCCGTCGCCGGCAGGCGTGGACTACGAGCGCGACGGCCTCCACTCCTCGGACCCCGACCTGGCGATCTACGTGCGCCCCGAGTCCGGCAACAACATCCTGATCGGCTCCGAAGATCCCACCTGCGACTCCCAGGTCTGGGTCGACGACCCCGACGACTACGACGACGTGGTCTCCGACGCGCAGTGGGAGGCCCAGGTGCTGCGGCTCGCCCGCCGCATGCCGAGCCTCGGCGTGCCCAACGAGAAGAAGGGCATCGTCGACCTCTACGACGTGTCGGACGACTGGATCCCGATCTACGACCGAACCGACCTGGACGGCTTCTACGTGGCCATCGGATCGAGCGGCAACCAGTTCAAGAACGCCCCGGTGGCCGGCTACTGCATGTCCGAGTTGATCGACGCCATCGAGAACGGCCACGACCACGACGCCGACCCGCTCGTCGTCACCGGTGTGTACACGGGCCTCGAAATGGACATGGGCTTCTACCGGCGCAACCGCGAGATCAACGCGAACAGCTCGTTCTCGGTCAACGGCTGAGCGGACCGGCTACCCCTCGTCCTCCCGCCCACCCTGGATGAGGCGGAGCGCCTGGCGGGTGTGCTCGACCGAGAGGCTCTCGTGGGGGCCGGGCACCTCCTCGAGGGGGCCGTCGTCGGCATCGAACTCGAGCTTCAGGGCCCGACTCATCACTCCGTGCAGGGCGTACGTGCACACGATGTAGCTGAACTCGAGGATCTCCTCGTCGGACAGGTGGGAGCGGAGTTCCTCGAACGCCTCGTCGGACACGTTGCCGCAGTCCAGGGTGATGGCGTCGGTGTAGGCGAGGACGGCCCGCTGCGGGGCGTCGAAGCAGTCGGCGTCCTCCCAGTGCGAGATGGCGCTGATCTGGTCCTCGGAGAGACCGACGGTGCGACAGGACTTGCAGTGCTGCGAGTAGACGAAGCGGCTGCCGACATTCCAGCCGGCCCGCGTCTGGCCGAGTTCGCGCAGCACCGGGTCGACGAGGCGGCGTTCGGACCTGTAGAGGCCGATCCCGGCGCAGGCGTGGTCGAAGACGTCGGGGACGAGGGCGAACACGGACCACCAGTCGCCAGGGGTGCCCGTGTCGGTGCCCGGCTCGTCGACCGGGTCGCGGTCGCCGAACACGAGTTGGAAGATCGGCTCGGCCCCCGGGTGGAGGTCGGCGCGACGTACCTGGCGCAGACGCGACACGTCAGGCGTCCTCCTGGGCCGGCTGTCGTGTCGGCAGCGGGTTGAAGCCCCGAAGCCCGGCCGGGTCGAGGGGACGCAGGTAGGTGGACACGTCGGTGGCCTCGGTATCTCCGAGTCGGTCGACGGCCGACCCGGGATCCTCGCCGAAGCCGCCCGTGTCGCGACAGAACTCGACCATGATCCCGTTCGGGTCGAGGTAGTAGAGCGACACGCACCAGCCGTGGTCGACCTCCATGAGCGGAACGATGTCGTCGACAGCCAGGCGTTCCTCGGCTTGTCGGACACGCTCCTCGTCGGCGGCGAAGGCGACGTGGTTGACCCAGACGGGCAGGCCGTTGCCCGTGGAGACCTCGGTCGAGTAGTCGTCCCGCTCACCCACACCCTGCACCTCGAAGAAGGCGATGCAGGTGCCGTCGCCGGTGTCGAAGAAGAGGTGCCGGAAGAAGCCGCCCTCGCCGGCCTTCACCTCGGTGTGGACGAGCGGCATGCCGAGCAGGTCCTCGTAGAAGTGCCGGGTGGCCTCGGCGTCTCGGCAGGCGTAGGCGACGTGGTGGAACCCCGTGCGACGCATTCCGTCGTTCCTCAGGCCATCGTCCATCAGGGGGATTGTCGCGCCGGTGGACCTGCCCGGACCCAACCGGGGCACATTGTCCGGGCCCGGTCGGCGGGGCCCGGTCAGCCCAGGGCGTCGACGCGTCGCTTGACGTCGTCGATCTCGACCCGAAGTTCGTCGAAGCCGAGTTGGATCTCGGCCTTGAGTTCGTCGGTGATGGTCCCGACCTGGGCCTCGACCTCCATCTTCACGTCGTCGGCCACGCCACCGACCTGGGCCTCGATGCTCTTCTCGACGTCGGCGACGATCTCCTCGACGATGGCCTCGATCTCGGCACGGATGTCGGCCTCGATCTCCGAGGCCTTCTCCTCGACCTCGGCCTCGATCTCGTCCTTGAGCTTCTCGACCTCGGCGTCGAGGTCGTTGATCTC
>Ga0209501_10000804_pt1 | contig 36980 bp, 42 predicted proteins | sample ArcticOcean_MG_C_4_FD_187434 | JGI IMG/M metagenome (GOLD analysis project Ga0209501, IMG submission 187434) | Marine microbial communities from western Arctic Ocean - ArcticOcean_MG_CB4_134 (SPAdes) (version 2) | ecosystem: Environmental > Aquatic > Marine > Oceanic | place: Arctic Ocean...
GGGTTGTCGGTAACACCGATTCGCAGGTCCACGTCACGCTCCTCCGGGGTATCCGGTACTTGTCCGAGCCACAGGCTCAGATGATCCTGAGTTCCTTGTGCCGACGCTTCGTCGGCTTCATGTCCACATCGATCTTCCTGGCGATCTCAGCGAACAACTCTCCCACCTCGGTGGATGGATCTCCAGCCACCGGTCGTCCGTTGTCGGCACCATCGCGCAGTGCCGGCACGAGCGGCACCTGACCCACGAGTGGTACCTCCAGGCGGTCAGCCAGGGCCTGGCCGCCACCCGCTCCGAACAACTCGTAGCGGGTGCCGTCATCGCCGGTGAACCACGACATGTTCTCGATGATGCCGTGGACCTTCAGGTTGACCTTCTCGGCCATGAACGCAGCCCGCTGGGCCACGGTCTGTGCGACCAGCTGGGGTGTGGTCACCACGTACATCTCGGCCGTCGGGAGGAAGCCGGCCAATGAGATCGAAATGTCACCGGTGCCGGGAGGCAGGTCGACAATCAGGTAGTCGGGCTCGTCCCAGTAGACGTCGGTCAGGAACTGCTCAAGGGCCTTGTGGAGCATCGGGCCCCGCCAGATGACCGGCTGGTCCTCGTCGGCGAAGAAGCCCATGGAGATACAACGCACGCCGTGGGCCTCCGGCGGGATGAGCATCCCGTCTATGACCGTCGGTGGGCGTGACACGCCCAGCATCCGCGGGATGGAGAAGCCCCAGACGTCGGCATCCACCACAGCCACGTCACGATCGCGCGCAGCCAGGGCGACCGCCAGGTTGGTGGTCACCGACGACTTGCCGACACCGCCCTTACCCGACGCGATCAGAATCACACGGGTCGTCGAGTTGGCCTCGGCGAACGGAACGGCACGGCCCTCGGAATGACCGTAGGTGGAGTTGGTTCCCGCCGTGGCCGACGGATCCCCGTGGAGGCGCTCCCTGAGCTCCCCCATCTGCTCGTCCGTCATCACGGTGAAGTCGACCCTGGCCGCCTCCACCCCATCCAGGGGCAGCAGGGCGGCGCCCACCGCCTGCTGGATCTCCGCCTTCATCGGGCACCCCGGCGACGTCAGGGCGATCTCCACCTCGACCCGGCCTCCGTCCACATGGACCCCACGGACCATTCCGAGGTCCACGATGCTCCGTCGGAGTTCGGGGTCCTGGACCGGCCCGAGGGCCTCCATGATCTGGGTTTCAGTGACCGCCACGGGTTCTCCTCGGCTGCGGTGGGATCGGGCCCACCTTCGATTCTCACCGGCATCCACCGGGGAGCCGGCCTACCGACCGGTACCGACGGTTGAGCCGACCAGACGGCCGGGGAGCCGGGTTCGGTAGAATAGCCGTGTGGACGGAGCCCCCCTCACGGCCACCGAGTTCGCCTCGGCGGTCACCGCCATAACCGGCGCATTCGGCGACCCCACCCGCCGCGACATCTACCTTCGCGCCCGCGACATCGAGCATGGCGTGACCGCGCTGGACACGGCCCAGGCATTCGACCTCCACCCGAACGTGGCACGCCACCACCTCGACAAGCTGGCTTCCGGCGGATACCTGGAGGTCGTGGTGCAACGCCACGAAGGCGCATCGGCCGGCCGGCCGTCGAAGACCTATCGCCTCACCAACCCGGGAGCCCCGCTCGAGGTGCCGGTGCGTCAGGACGCCGTCCTGGTGAGCCTCCTGGGCCGGGCCCTCGCCCTCCTGCCGCCCGATCAGGCCGAGGCGATGGCCGAGGAGGTCGGTGCCGAGGTGGGCCGCAGCATGGCTGAGGCCATCGGTGAACAGGAGGTGCACCGTTCATTCCAGTCGGCCCTACAGGTCGTGGCCGAGGCACTCACCGCACACGGCTTCGCGGCAAGGGCGGAGAGCGTTGGCGACGACCGCCTACGAATCGTCTCGGAACACTGTCCGTTCGGAGATGTCGCGATCGAACACCCCGTGATCTGCGCCGTGGACCGTGGTCTGGTGACGGGAATGCTGAGCGCCCTCTACGGCGAGGCGACGGCAGAGATGCGGTCGTCGCTTCCCATGGGTGATTCCGTCTGCATCACCGACGTGACGATCTGAAGCCGTAGACCCACCCGAACCCGTCCAACCCGTCGTGACCCGCCACTACCTCGACCACGCCTCGACGTCGCCGCTGCGCCCGGAGTCGGCTGCGGCCATGGACGGAATCGAGTCCCACGTCCACCCTGTGGAGCGACTCCCCCACCTCGTCTGTGCCAGCATCACCGACATCGAACCTCAGGCCGTGCTCGTGGGCCTGGACAGGATCGGGGTGACAGCCCACTCAGGTAGCGCATGCGCCTCCGATCTGGCCGCGGCCCTCGATGCCCTCCCCACGATTCTCGCCGACCTCCGGTTCCTGAGATGACGATCCTCCTGGTGCGCCATGGATCCGCCGGCGACCCCTATCGCTGGTCGGGCGACGACGTGGACCGGCCATTGGATGCCGCCGGAAAGACCCAGGCCCTCGGACTCGATGCCACCGTCTCTGAAATGGGTCAGAGGGTCGTCAGGGTCCTGAGTAGTCGCGCCACCCGGTGCCTGCAGACGGTGCTACCGCTGGGCGAACGTCATGGAATCCACACCGAGGAGGAGGACGACCTGTTCGAAGGGGCCGCTGAGCGCACCACCCGCCTTGTCCGGGACCTCGCCGGCGCGGCCGGGGACGAGACGATCACCATCCTGTGCAGCCACTCCGACGTGATCCCGGAGGTCATCCGAGATCTGGCCACCGATGGCATCGGCCTGAGTGGCGGTCGGGGCTGCGCATACGCATCCATCTGGGAACTCACGACGACCGACGGCCGGATCGTGCACGCCCACTACCGGTCGACTCCCTAGGACCCTGGGCCGGACGGCGCCTCGCCCGGCACCAGCTGCGCGTCGGTCAGGAACCGGAGGTCGGCTGAGGCGCCAGCAGCCCCACCACGACCAGCAGGTCGACCAGATCGGCGGGTTGCCCAGCCAGACCGGTGAACCTCGTGAGATCGACCGCTGCGTCGTCGGGTCGGTCCGCCACCGTGGCCAGCACCACCGCCCGGTAGGCGAGGCCGTACGGGTCCAGGGGGTCCAATGCAATGGCCTCGTCCAGGTTCTCCATGCCCCTGAGGACCAGCTCCGGTGACCGGGTGGCAACCAGCAGCCACCCCCGTTCGGCGAGCAGGTGGGCGGCATCGGGCCGGGCATCGAGACCTGAGTCCAGCAACTCCAGGGCGACCAGCAGGTCGCCGGATGCTGCAAGGCCGGTGGCTATCCGCTCACGGAGGCGACTCGCCGCCAGCAGGTCGCCGACTATGGGCGGGGCCTCCATGCCATCGAGCGCGACGAGATCCTCAGCGGCGCCAGCGTGGTCCCCGTCGGCATGACGCTGCGAGGCACGAAAGACGCGGACGTCCGGATACATCGGATCCACGGCCACGGCCTCATCCAGGTCTGAACGACCCTCGGTGTCGGCGCCGGCCCGCCAGCGCGCCCAGCCCCGGTAGGCGAGGGCCTCGACGTTTGACGGCTGGATCTCGAGCACCCTGGAGTAGATGGAGATGGCCTCGTCCGGTGAGGACACTCCCGCATCGGCGAGGAGGGTCCGCGTCGACGACCGGATGTCGCCACTCAGCGTGTCGCCAGCCAGACGGTCACCGGCCGAGCGGGCCACGAGGACCCCGGCCAGGACCACGACGACGGCCACCACGCCCAGCACCACGGGTCGTCGAGTTGTAGAACCGCCCCTGGAGCGGCCCTGCCACCGCCTGATGGACACCACCACCCCAGTCATTGCCGTGCCGCCCACCAGGACCGGCAGGATCCACACCAGCCCGACCAGGCCGTCGCCGCGTGGCGTGTAGTCGATGTCCTCGCCAAACCTCGTCACCAGCATCGACCTGATCTCGGCATCTGTGCGGCCCCGGTCCACCATGGTCCTGATGGTCGAACGGATGGTGCGTGCGATCGGGACGTCGGACTCGCCCAGGGACTGCCCCTGGCACACCGGGCAGGCAAAGTCACTGGCAAGGTCATGCACGCGGTCAGCGTTGGTGAGCGGCGGCCGGTCCGCCATTTCAGAGCCGACCAGGCTCGAGACCACTACGACGCCGACCAGCAGCCAGGTCAACAACAGGCCCCGGTCACCGAGCCTCACGAGATGGCCGCCATGGCACGGGTCAGGAGGCCGTCCAGCTCGTCCATCTCCACGCCGCCGATCACCTTGGCCGCGACGTGACCCGAGGGCGTGACCAGGTACGACTCGGGAACCCCGATCACACCCCAGTCCACGGCAACCCGCCCCGTATCGACGGTCAGCACGGGCCAGTCGCCCCCGTTCCGCGCGAAGAAGGCAGCCACGGCCGACGGCGAGTCGTCGAATGCGACGGTGACGAGCCTCACGTCGTCGGCCTCGGCGTGTGCGGCGGCGAAGGCCACCAGCTCAGGATGCTCCCTGATGCACGGCACGCACGTCGTGGAGAAGAAGTTGACGACGACCCAGCGACCCCGCTGGTCATCGAGGTCCCATTCGGATCCGTCCAGCGTGACACCGACCACCGCAGGTGCCACCGCTCCCACCAGGTGCGTCGTCATCCGGTCCCGGCTCGTATCGCGGGTGGCGAACACGAGGATGAGGAGCCCCAGCACGAGACCGACGGCCAGCGCCGTCATCCTGATGGGGTTCAAACCGTGACCCCCTCCGGGGAGCCTTCGACCGTCTCGTCGGCGCCACGTCGCCTACGCCCACCGGTGGTGGGCACGGCCGCAAAGGCCGTCCCGAGCGCCATCACCGCTCCTCCCACCCACAGCCATGCGACGAGAGGCTGGACGGTGACGCGCACGATCGTGGTGTTCGACCTTTCATCGGGCACCGCCAGGACGGCGAGTTGCAGGTCGTCGCGGAGGGTGGAGCGCGTCGCCGGGGTGCCGATGGTCTGGCTACCGAAGGGGAACGTGGAGATAGCTGGGAGGTAGGTGCGTCCATCGACCCGGACCGACACACGGATCTCGGTCTTCTCGGAGAGTTCCACGGTGGTGAGGCCCTCGAACACCAGCTCGTGTCCGGCGAAGACCGCCCGTTCCCCCGGCTGGTCGAACCGGAACTCGGCCTGGCGGATGAAGGCCGAGGAGCAGGCGAACGCCACGGCCACGACAGCCACACCGATATGGACGATCATGCCTCCGCTGGATCGCCCGACCAGGCCCCGCAGGCCCCGGGACCGCACAGTCATGCCGAGTTGTCGCACCGCTCCGCCGATTGAGAACCCGGCAAGGCCGACGGCCAGGGTCGGGGCCCACCCACGGCTCCCCAACCCCAGAGCCAGCACCATTGATGCCGCACCGGCTACAGCCGGCCAGCGAAGGCGTCCTGCCATGGTGGCACCGGTGGTGCCTCCCCACGGCAGGGCCGGCGCCACGGCCATGAGGAACAGCAGGGCGAAGCCAATCGGCATCGTCATCCGCTCGAAGTACGGGTTGCCCACCGATATCCGGTCCCCGTTGGCGGCCTCGACGAGCAGCGGGAACACCGTTCCGAGAAGCACGACGAAGGCGAAGGCCCCGAACAGGAGGTTGTTGACCAGGAACGCCGCAGTCCGCGAGACCGGCGAATCAATGGAACCGACCGTCCTCATGGAATCGCCCCGCCATGCAATGAGGCCGACGGTGGTCACCACCACCAGCCCGAAGAAGCCCAGCAGCATCGGTCCGATGCCCGACTCGGTGAAGGCGTGGACCGACTCCAGCACTCCGGAACGGGTGATGAACGTTCCGAGGATGGTCAGCGAGAACGTGGCGCAGAGCAGCGAGAGGTTCCACACCCGCAGCATTCCCAGCCGCTCCTGGACCATGACCGAGTGGAGGTACGCGGTGCCGGTCAGCCAGGGGAGGAACGAGGCGTTCTCCACCGGGTCCCATGCCCAGTAGCCACCCCACCCCAGGACCTCGTAGGACCACCAGGCTCCCAGCAGGATTCCCACGGTCAGGCAACCCCAGGCCATCAGCGTCCACCGGCGGGCCTCAAGCAGCCAGCCCTCCCCCAACCGGCCTGTGACGAGGGAGGCCACCGCCAGGGCGAACGGGACGGTGAAGCCCACGTACCCCAGGTAGAGCACAGGCGGATGGAACGCCATGAGCACGTGGTTCTGGAGCAGCGGGTTGGGTCCCGGGCCGTCGTAGCCGGCCCACGGTTCGAAGCGTGTGAACGGAAATGCCGGCCCGGCAAGCAGCAGGAAGAAGAAGGTGCAGACCACGAACAGCACCAGCAGCGTCCAGCCCACGACCGGATCATCCAGACGGTGGCGGAACCTCCTCACCACCAGCACCACGTAACCGACCAGGATCAGGACCCACAGCAGGATCGACCCCTCGAGCGCCGACCAGAGGGTGGCCACGTTGAACAGCGCCGGAGTGCGGTGGCTGCCGTGTTCGGCCACGAAGGCAACGGTGAAGTCGCGGGTGATGAGCGCCCGCTCCATGACCGCCACCTGGCCGACCGCAGCCACGGCCAGCAGCGCCACCCAGCCTCGGGCCCGGACCACGAAGACGGGACTCCGGGTTGCGAGGCCCCATGCCACGCTGAGTAGGCCGGCCACCGAGGCGGACAGCCCGATGGCCACGAATGCGGTACCGAGGGTGGCGTTCAACCGCCGGCCCCACAGGGCTCCAGCTCGGCACCATCGGATCGGTAGTCGTTGTCGTGCTTCACCACCATGTGATCGGTCCGCAGGTACCAGCCGTCACCGGCGGCATCCGGGAGGCCGTCCATGTCGGGCGGTCGTCCAGCGGTCCAGGCGCCCTGGAGCACCACCGGAACTCCCGGCTGGAACAGCTCGGCAGGGTCGCCCAGATGGACCACGTCGGCCAGGACGTCGTCGGTGCAGAGCGTGAACACGACTGCGGAGGCGCCGTCCAGTTCCGTGACCAGAAGGCCGGGCTGCGGCGTTCCCACCACCCGGAACCGGCTGTCGCCCAGATCGGAACGCAGATCGACCGCCTCGGCCACGTCGTAGAAGAACAGTGAGGCGTCGCCCAATGTCCGAAGCAGCACGAAGATGATGCCCCCAACGATGAGGAGGAGGAGGGCAATGGCGCCGCGCCGGTTGCCGGCCGCAGGCCTGGCGGGGCGGGGTGTCAGGTCGAGGGACGGTGGTTCCGACCCGGCGTCGTCAGTCACGGTCGGTCCCGGGCGACTCCAGCCACCTACGACGATCCTCGGGCACCTCGGCGCTGAGGGAGCGGCCCCGTCGGACCAGACGCAACGCATACCCGCCCAGCACGACCAACGAGATGCCCCAACCGGCGATCAGGTATCCGAGGTGGGTCATGGCGACTCCTCCCCGGCCGGGTCGTCTGGGACCCCGATGGCGGCATCAAGCTCGACAGCGGACGTCTCGGAGCGGCGTTCGGCAATGGCCGACCCGACAGCGTGGTCAATCGCAGCACGCTCCAGCCACCCGACGCGGAACCTCTGCAGCGTCAACCACCAGACCACCAGGCCGAACGTGAGGAATCCGAACATGAGGGTGAACAGCGTGAGGTCCTCGATCTTGAGTTCCTCCAGCGTGGACCTCTGGTGGAGCGTTCGGTTCTCCCACCACGCCACCGATCGGTTGACGAGCGGAATGTCCAGTACCGCCACCAGAGCCACCACCGCCGCCTGACGCTCCTGGCGCCGGGGATCAGACGTGGTACTGCGCAGGGCCAGGTAGCCGGCGAACAACAGGAACAGCACCAGCGTGGTCATCAGGCGCACATCGCCCCACTCCCACCATGTGTTCCAGACCGGGCGACCCCAGATGGAGCCGGTCACCAGTACCAGGCCGCACAGCACGGTGCCGACCTCCGCCGTCGAATGGGCCATCACGTCCCACCAGGGAGTGCGCTTCACCAGCACGCCGACGCTGGCTACGGCACACAACAGGAACGAGGCGTACATGAGGATCGCCATCGGTACGTGCAGGTAGAGCATGCGGACGGCATCGAACTGGCCGAACTCCTCACCGGTGGTGGGGTGGATCCGGACATCCGGTCCGGTCAGGACGAAGGCCAGCACGCCCAGGACCCCGAGGCTGGCCAGGGCGACGCAGCCCAGGAGGCGGGAGCCGCGCGATCCCGTGGTGCCTGGTGTCTCGTCTAGTCCGGCCATCAACGCTCCCGATCAGTCCTCGATCAACACGCCATGGGCCAGTGCGCCGACCACGGTGGCGATCAGGGCGGCCACGGCCAGCAGCCCTGTCCAGGCCCAGCCGTCCACCGCCACGGACCCGAGGGCATCGTCGAACGCCCGGGTGGCCCCGATCAGCACCGGCGCCAACACCGGGAGCAACAGGATCGGCAGGAGGGTCTCCCGCACCCCCAGCCCCGAGGCCAGCGCGCCGTAGAGGGTACCTGCCGCCGCCACCGCGACCCCGGCCAGCAGCCCGGAGACGAGCAACAGCATCGGATCCACGACCTGCACCCCGTACAGCACGAGCAGGCCGCCCAGCAGGACGACCTCCAGAAGCATCAGTTGCACGAACACGGCCGTCGCCTTGCCGAGGAACAGGGCAGCCGGTGGAAGGCCCGACATTCGCAGGGCGTCCAGGGTCCCGTCCGAGAGCTCGAGGGCTGCCGACCTGTGCACCGCCAGCAGGGCGCTGAGCAGCACCGCCACCCAGAAGAGGCCCGACGCGAACATCCGGAGGGTGCGATGGTCGGCGTCCAGGGCGAAGCCGAACAGCACGAGCACAAGCAGGGCGAACGGCACCACCTGGCCGACCACCACGCGGGACCGGAACTCGATCCGGAGGTCACGCGCCGCCACGAGCCCGGCGTCGCCGAGGAACCTGCGAACCTCAGACACGGGATCCTCCCCCGACGGCCGGACCGGTGTCGTCCACCACCACCCCGCCTGAGATGGTCACCACCCTCGGACCCAGCCCGGCGACGCGTTCCAACTCGTGGGACGAGACCAGCACGGTGGCACCGGCTGCCACGGCATCACCGACCAGGCCGTCGACCACGTCGCGACCGGACTGGTCGAGGCCCGCATGGGGTTCGTCCAGGAGCCACAACCCGGGTCGCCGGACGACCAGCGCCGCCAGTGAGGCCCGCCGTCGCTGACCGGCCGACAGGGTGTGGACCGGCTGGCCCAGCAGCCGCTCGGAAAGTCCCATCCGGAGCAGCGCAGAGGCCGTCCGTTCGGTGGCCTCAACTGCACTGAGACCGGCGGCGCGTGCCCAGAAGCGCACGTTCTGGTTGACCGTCAGGTCGTCGTACAGGCCGGTGGCGTGACCCAGCAGGGCGACCCGCCTGCGAACAGAGCGACGCTCACGGACGAGGTCGTGGCCGAGTACCTCTACGGAGCCGGATTCGGGTCGAACCAGACCGGCGCAGAGGCGCAGCAGGGTGGTTTTGCCTGCGCCGTTGGGGCCCCTGAGCAGTACCACCTCACCGGATTCCACGGTGAGATCGACCCCGGCAAGGGCTGGAAAGTTCCCGAGCAGCGCCACCGCTCCTCGCAACTCGACCACCGGCACCCCATCACGGTACCGGCCGGCCATACCCTGACCCCATGCCCGCTCCCCGGACGACCGGCAGATGCTTCTTCGTAGCTGCAGCAATGGCGGTCCTGCTGGCCGGTTGCGCTGCCGATGGGTCCGACCCGCCCTTGACGGACAGCGGGCCTGCAGCCGCCACCACCTCGATCCTCGAGACGCGACCCACCCTCGCCGACGAGCGCATTCCGAACTGGGTTGGCGACGTGGTGAACCTCCACGACATGGAGGACGGCTCCTGCTTCAACCGCTACTCATGGGTCCAGGACGACCGGCAGGTCGAGCTCGACACCCGTGTGCCCTGCCTCGACCCCCACCAGCACGAGGTCTACCTCCGGACCCAGCACCCGGCCCGGGCCGGCGCACCGTGGCCGGGCGACCGTGAGATGGAGGCGTTCGCCAAGGCCCAGTGCTACGGAGCCTTCGCCGACTTCGTGGGCCAGATCTACGAGCTGTCGGAACTGGAGCTGGGGTACCTGACCCCGGACAGGGTCGACTTCGAGCACGAGCAGGCCCGGTTCCGCGCGATCCACTGCTACGTGCACCGTGGTGACGGTGAGGAGATGGTCGGCTCGGCGCGCGACAGCCGTTCCTGAACCCGACCGGGGATGCTTCAGGTAACCGCGGCATCCCGTCGTGCAGCCAGCAGCAGGGCCAGGCCCGTCCACGACTGGGGAACTGCACCCAGACCGGCACCCGAGTCCGGATTCCAGTACTCGGCCAGGCCCGAAGCCCAGGCGCCGGCAACGGTCGTCCGGCAGAGGTCGGCCGCCACCTCGGGAGAATGCCGGTCCGTGGCCAGGACCATCAGGTAGGCCAGCTGCGGCCACACGGGCCCACGCCAGTAGGCATCCGGGCGAAACGACGGTTCCCCCCGGTGGACGCCGGTCGGACCGGCCGGGCCCCCGTGCGCCGCCGGGTCCATGAGCTGGGCCATGACGACGGCTGCACGATCCGGGTCATCGTCGACGAGGAGTCCCAGGAGGCCATCGAGGGTCCGGACCCGTCCCGACCCGTCGGCCATGGGCCCGGCATCCACCCAGGTGCCCGCCTCATCGGACCAGCGCCCTGTCAGCGCCCCGGCCAGCTCGGCCGACCCGTCGGCCAGGCGGTCATCGCCGACCACGTCAGCCAGCTCGCGGGCGTTGAACGCCACGAGGGCGTTGAACCCGACGGGGGCCACCGGGAAGTCCGGGTTGGCCACCGGCGAGCCGTCCGGACCGGTCTGGATGGTCGAAACCAGGTGGTCCTTCACCACGGCCCACCGTTGGCGGTCGTAGCCACCACGGCAGGCATCGTCCCAGCGCGGTGAGTCGTCACACCCGGTCTCCCACGGGTGGCAGACCAGCAGCAGGCCCGACCGGTCCCGGGCGCGTTGTTCCAGCAGGAAGCGCAGGCCGGCCACCGCCGCCTCCACCACCTGGTCCGGTGGCGGCGAGCCCGCCCGGACCAGTTCAGCAACCGCATGGCCGTACATCGGCGGTTGCGTGATGGCCGAACCGTCCCGGCGCCCCCAGAGGTCCTCGTGGAATCCGGGATCCCGGACGTAGTTCATGTGGGGTACGAAACCGGACGGGGCCTGTGGGCCGAAGACCGCTGCCAACTCTCGCTGGGCGAATGTTGCCTCATCCAGGGCCTGCCAGACCAGTACGTGGAAGCTCGAATCCCACAACCACTGCCACGGGTAGACCCTCGAGTTGGGTGCTGCGTACCCTTCCGACACCCAGTGTTCTCCGAGCATCCGTCCGACGGCAGCCCGAAGATCGCCGTACGACGGGTCGGGGAGACCATTGCCATCCACCACAGCGCCTCGCTGCACAATCGTCTCCTTCCGGTTCGGGCCCACCGACGGGGTCTCGGTAGTAGCACGGAATTGGGCCGATGCTCTCTCCGGGATGGGATTCGAGGTCGACTGGGTGGCAGGCGACGTCGAGCCGGACTGGACCGACGAGCGTCCACTGACCCTGGTCGATGGCCTCGGAATCGACGCCGGATCCCCGCCGGATCCCGACGAGCTGGCGGCCGCACTGGCGGGATCCGACCTGGTCGTGGTCGAGAACCTCTGCACCATCCCGCTGAACCCCGGTGCCTCGACGGCTGTTGCAGATGCCCTCCGGGGTCGGCCGGCGATCATGCACCACCACGACCCGCCCTGGCAGCGGGACCACTTCGCCCATGTGACGGAACTTCCGCCAGACGACGACCGGTGGCTCCACGTCACCATCAACGACCTGACCCGCCGACAGATGGCTGAGCGCTCGATCACCGCCACCACGATCAGAAACGGCTTCGGGACCAACCCTCCGGGCGGCGACCGCCAGTCAACCCGTGACCGACTCGGCCTTTCAGCAGACGACCTGCTCGTCGTCCACCCGGTCCGGGCCATCCCACGCAAGGCGGTGGGCCGGGCCGTGGCGATCGCCGAAGAGCTCGATGCCACCTACTGGCTCCTGGGTCCGGCCGAGGACGGCTACGGCCCCGAGCTGGCACGGGAGCTGGCGGCCGCCCGGTGCCCCGTCATCCACGCTCCGCTGGCCGACCGGGCCGACATATACGCCGCTGCCGACGTGGTGGTGTTCCCCTCCACCTGGGAGGGCTTCGGGAATCCGCCGGTGGAGGCCTCCCTCGCCATGCGGCCTGTCGTGGTGGGTGGCTATCCGGTCGTCCACGAGCTGAAGGGCCTGGGTTTCAGCTGGTTCGACGCCGACGACCTGGACTCTCTCCGAGCCTGGCTGGTATCGCCTCCGGACAGCCGGGAAGACCTGCTGGCAGCCAACCGGGCGGTGGCAGTACGCGAGCTGTCGCTGGATCGCATGGCAGATCGTCTGGAATCCCTCCTGTCCACGGCAGGCTGGCTCCCGTGAACGCCACCGGAGACACCTCCGCCCCGCACGATGACCCGGTGCTGGAGCGACGGGCCCGCCTGGCCCGTCTTGCCAGCCTGGGACAGCGATCGGGCTACCTGGCCTTCGTCGTCTCGATCGCGGTGTTCGCTTTCGGCATGTCCACTGGCTTCACCGATGGCGTAGCCACGTCTCTCGTCGTCCTGCTGGTCGTCGGCTCGTTCGTGCTGGCACCGTCGATCGTGCTCCACCACGCGGTCCGGGCGGCCGACGTCGAGGACCGCGGCGGCTCCGGGCACTGATCGCCTTCGTCGAAATACTCCGCCCGGTTCCCCCTGAAGGGCCGGGTGTGCCTACCGTCACTAGATGGTCGTCAGGTCCCGCATGTCGTCAGCCGAGCGCCGACGGCAGGTTCTGGACGTAGGTCTCGAAGTGTTCGGCCGCCACGGCTACCACCAGACCTCGATGAGCGCCCTCGCCGCCGAGGCCGGGGTGACCAAGCCGGTGCTCTACCAGCACTTCGCCTCCAAGCACGACCTGTTCGCCGAAGTGCTCGCCGAGACCGGCGACCGCCTGATGCGGGCCATCGAGGCCTCCGAGGTGGAGGAGACGCCACGTCGACGGGTGGAGGCCGGCTTCCGGTCCTTCTTCAGGTTCTTCGAGGAGCAGCCCGCTGCCTTCGACGTGCTCTACGGCACGAGCGTCGCCGTCGACCCGGACTTCCGGAAGGACGCCAGACGGGTCAGGGACACGTTCGCCGAATACCTCACCGGCCTCATCCGGACGGTGGACCACGGGTCGGCGCTGGCCATGGCGGCCGGGATCAACGGCCTCTCCGAGGGGATGATCCGCCACTGGATGCACGGAGACGACCCGCGTAGCGCCGAGGAGATGGCGGCGCTGGCAGCCCGTCTGGCGTGGGGCGGCCTGGAATCACTGACCTGAGGTCACCGGCCGTGGGACCACCTGGGGTCAGTGGTCGATAGGCGGAATCCGTCCGGATCAGTCGAGGGGTACCGGCGAGATGTCTATCGGCACCTCGGGCAGGTCACCGGCCACTATGGGCGCCAGGTGCTCGCGAAGGAGTGCCGGCAGGACCGGCTCGGTGGATGCCAGGAGGTCGTCCAGCGCCCACCAGCGTGCGCCCATGAACGCCGCTGCCTCGAGCGCCTCGAGATGCCTGGGCCTGTACTCGCCGCCGTCGCACCACGCCACGTGGATCTTCTCGTGGCTGTCGAAGAAGTAGCCACCGAAGGTGAACTGGACGTGCTGGGTCCAGATCACCGGACCCATCTCAACGCCTTCGATGCCGGTCTCCTCCACCAGCTCGCGCTCTGCAGCGGTTGCCGAGTCCTCCCCGCGGTCGATTCCCCCTCCGGGGATCTCCCACCAGGCCGGCTTGTAGGGATCCAGCGGGTCCTCGGCATTCACCAGAAAGATCCGCCCGTCGCGGTCAAGCAGCACCACCCGGGCAGCTGGTCGTCTCAGGAACATGGGCGGCGAACCTGGTTGCGAACTGACGGGCCGGACCCGTCCGGGCGGTTCGTCATCGGCATCCGGCGCAGCGACCCAGCATGTCGAAACGGTGGGCATCCACCCTGAACCCTCCATCGTCCGCCACCTCCACCAGGGCAGCCACCTGCCTCTCGAACTCGTCCGGCACCTGGAAGTCCTCCACCCGACCGCACGAATCGCACACCAGATGGTGGTGGTGCCCGGTCAGGGACTCGTGCAGCTCGAACCGGAACCGGTCATCGCCGGCGTCGACACGTCGCGCAACCCCGACGTCGACCAGCTCGCCAAGGTTGCGGTATGCGGAGCTCTGGGCCAGCCGTCGGCCCGCATCGACCGCCAGGATCTCGGGAAGGGTCAGTGGTCGACCGGCGTCGGCCATCACCTCGACCACGGCGTAGCGCGATCTGGAGTAGCGCATCCCGGCGACGCGTAGTCGGCGGCCCACCGTCACGTGCAGGTCATCAACGGCCCCGACGTGCACATCCGGGTGGTCGTTGGCCATGGTCGCCGATCCTATGCCGGGCCGACCCGTACCGGGAATCCATGGGAACCAGCAGTGCCCGACCTCAGGGCCGGCGGCGCATCAGGGCATTGCGCCGGGTCCGACAGACCAGCTCGTCACGTTGGTTGTGCGCCCGGTGCTCGAAGGTCACGATGCCGGCGTCGGGGCGCGACCCGGAGGCACGGGCCGCCACCACCTCGGTCTCGAACCTCAGCGTGTCGCCGATGAACACCGGTGCCGGGAACGTCGACTCGTCGAACCCCAGGTTGGCGACCGTGGTTCCCAGCGTCGTGTCGCCCACGCTCACCCCGACCACCAGGCCGAGCGTGAACAGGCTGTTGACCAGGCGTTCACCGAACTCCGTGGCCGCAGCGAACGTTGCGTCCAGGTGCAGGGGCTGCGGATTATGCGTGAGGGCGCAGAACATGAGGTTGTCGGTCTCGGTGACCGTGCGGGTCAGGGCGTGGCGAACCACCAGGCCCACGGGGAGCTCCTCGAACCAGCGCCCCGCCGCCCCATCCACCGGTTCCACGGTGCCGTCATCGTCCATGGGTGCAGTCTGGCCGACTGGCACCAGCGCCGCGGAGACGGACCTAACCTCCGGGCGATGGCCGTACCACTCTGGACTCCCGACGCTCATCGCAGTTCCACCAGCCAGATGGAGGAGTTCCGGTCTGCCGTGGGGGTCAAAGGCGGATACCGGGAGTTGCACCGCTGGTCGGTGGAGCACCAGAGCGACTTCTGGCAGGCGGCCTGGGATCACCTCGGCGTGGTTGGCAGCCCGGGCGCCCGGCCGATCCACTCCACCGGGGGCCATCCCACCGACACCCGCTTCTTCCCCGACGGCCACCTGAACTTCGCTCAGAACCTCCTGCGAGAGGCCGATGACTCGCCAGCGATCCTGTACCGGGGAGAGGATGGCTGGCGCAGGGACCTCAGCCGCAGGGATCTCCACGACCTCGTGTCCCGACTCCAACAGGCGCTCCTTGACCTGGGCGTGGAGCCCGGCGACCGGGTGGCGGCGTGGCTACCCAACATCGCTGAGACCTACGCCGTGATGCTCGCCTCAGCCTCCATCGGAGCCGTGTTCTCCTCCACCTCCCCCGACTTCGGTACCGACGGCGTGCTGGACCGGTTCGGACAGATCCGCCCCGTCGTGCTGTTCACCACGGACGGCTACCACCACGCCGGACGCCACCACGACGTCACCGCCAGGCTGACCGACGTGGCAGCGGGCCTACCCACCCTGCGACAGGTCGTGGTCATCGGCGACCACACCGGGGAGCTTCCCGCCGGCTGCGTCACCCTCGAGGCGTTCCTCGAACCCCACGCGGCCGAACCCGTCAGGTACCTGGACCTGCCCTTCGACCATCCCCTCTACGTCCTGTACTCGTCGGGGACCACCGGGAAGCCCAAGTGCATCCTCCACCGGGCCGGTGGAATCCTCCTCAAGCACCTGGTCGAGCACCGACTCCACTGCGACGTCCGCTCCGGCGACCGGGTCTTCTACTTCACGACGGCGGGCTGGATGATGTGGAACTGGCTGGCCTCCGGCCTGGCGGCCGGCGCCGCCCTGGTCCTCTACGACGGATCGCCGTTCCACCCTGACGGCAACCGGCTGTTCGACCTCGTCGACGACTGCGACGTGACGCTGTTCGGCGTGTCGGCCAGGTTCATCGACTCGGTGGCGGGGGCCGGGCTGCGGCCGATCCAGACGCATGACCTCACCAGCCTGCGGACCATCTGCTCCACCGGTAGCCCGCTCGGCCCCGAGGGCTTCGCCCACGTCCACACCGACTGGAAGGCCGACGTCCACCTTGCATCGATCTCGGGCGGAACCGACCTCTGCGGCTGCCTCGTGGGTGGCCAGCCGACCGGGCCGGTCCACGCCGGCCAGATCCAGGGCCCGATGTTGGGCATGGACATCGACGTGGTGGACGAGGAGGGCTGCAGCGTCGAACCCGGCACCCGTGGCGAGCTGGTCTGCAGATCGACCTTCCCGTCGATGCCCCTCGGGTTCTGGGACGATCCGGACGACCGGCGCTACCACGCCGCCTACTTCGACCGTTTCGCTGGCCTCTGGCACCAGGGCGACTTCGCCGAGCGGACCGCCGAGGGTGGCTTCATGATCCACGGACGATCCGACGCCACGCTTAACCCGGGTGGTGTCCGCATCGGCACGGCCGAGATCTACCGACGGGTCGAAGGCCTCCCGGAGATATCCGAGGCCCTGGTCATAGGCCAGCCATGGAAGGGAGACACCAGGGTGGTGCTGTTCGTTGTGACCGCCGCCGGAACCACCCTCGACGACGACCTGCGCTCACGGATCCGTTCCGTGCTCCGGACGCAAGCCTCACCACGGCATGTGCCGTCGATCATCATCGAGGTACCCGAGGTCCCCAGGACACGCTCAGGCAAGTTGGTGGAGCTGGCCGTGAGGAACGTGGTGGAAGGCCTGCCGGTAACCAACGCCGAGGCCCTCGCCAACCCGGCCTCGCTGGACCACTTCAGGAATCTGCCCGACCTGTCCGACTGAGCACCCGATGCCCATCCACCCGGAGTGCTGGTCAGAATTCGTGCAACGGCACGCCGGCCACACTCAGATGGCCCAGCTCATTGACGGACCTCATGGTGCGATGCCCGGATGATGACGCCGCCACCCGGCTGATCGACGTGTAGCGGGCCTCGTAGAACAGCACGGACTCGATGCCGAGGATGTGCGACAGGTATGCGGAGACCACGCCTCCGTGGCAGCCCACGACCACCGTCCGGCCCGGGTTGGCGGCGATGATCCGGTCCATTCCGGTCACCACCTGGTCGCGGAAGGCCTCCGGGTCCGAGATGTCCCCACCGGCCATGATCTGGTCCCAGCGGGGATCGCCCATGGCCTTGAGGCGCTCCATGGGCACGTACTCGACCTCGCCCTCGTCGTATTCGGTCACCAACGGTTCTATCGACACCTCCAGGCCGAGGCGTCGCGCCAGGGGCGCCACGGTCTCACGGGCCCGGGCCTTGGGGCTGGCATAGACCGCATCGATGGCCGCCTCGGCCGTCGGCCCGTCGGTCAACCAGTCGGCCAGGGCCTCGGCCTGACGTAGCCCTAGGTCCGAAAGCCTCGGATCGGCCTCCTCGCCGGTGGCCGTGTTGTCCACGGTGACAGGGAGGGCGTGGCGGATGAGGAGCAGTTCCATGACCGGCCGGACGCTAGCGGTGGGTGCTCCCACGGGTACCGTCAGCGGCATGAAGATCGACGGAGGAATCAGCGGTGCGGGCGCCGGCGGCCTCGCTGCCATCGGCGAATCGGCACGGAAGCTCGAGGAGGCCGGCTATGCGGGTGCCTGGACCGCCGAGACGAGCCATGACCCGTTTCTGCCCCACATGCTCGCAGCGGAGCACACCCAGCGGATCGAGTTGGGCACCTCCATCGCGGTGGCCTTCGCGCGCAACCCGATGCTCCTGGCGAACCTCGGCCACGACCTCCAGCGCTACACCGACGGTCGCTTCATCCTCGGCCTGGGCACCCAGATCAAGCCCCACATAACCAAGCGGTTCTCGATGGAGTGGTCGAACCCGGCAGCGCGGATGCGCGAGATGATCAGCGCGATCCGGGCCATCTGGACAACGTGGAACGACGGGACGAAGCTGGACTTTCGCGGCGACTTCTACCAGCACACCCTCATGACGCCCTTCTTCGACCCGGGCCCCAACGACTGTGGCCCACCGAAGGTGTTCCTGGCTGCGGTCGGACCGCTCATGAGTGAGGTGGCCGGCGAAGTCTGCGACGGTCTGATCTGCCACGCCTTCAGCACCGAGAAGTACCTCCGAGAGGTCACCATCCCCGCCGTGGAACGGGGCCTGGAGAAGTCCGGCCGCACCCTTGCCGACTTCGAGTTCGTCGGGCCGAGCTTTGTCGTGACCGGCGAGACCGAGGAGTCCATGGCACGGGCAGGCAACGGCGTACGCCAGCAGATCGCCTTCTACGGTTCCACCCCCGCCTACCGCCCTGTACTCGACGTGCACGGCTGGGGCGACCTCCAGGTGGACCTGAACCGGATGTCCAAGCAGGGCGAGTGGGAGGCCATGGGCGAGCTCATCGACGACGAGATCCTCTCCACGTTCGCCGTGGTCGGCGAACAGGGCGCCATTGCCCAGGGGTTCCGCGACCGGTACGGCGACTGCATCGACCGGTTGAGCTTCTACTCCACAGGCTCCGGGGCCGGGCCGGAGTTCTGGGAACCGATCGTGGCGGATCTCTCCTCCTGAGAACCCCCGCCCACTCCGACAACCCGGGCCGGGCGGCCACCACACCTGACATCGGAGCGTCACCCGCGGTGCCACCTGCGCCCGTCGCGTCGCCGGTTGCCCGGTAGGTTTCACCCATGGCCGACCAGGAGGAGTTCGCATACGCCGAGCTGCTCCCACTACTGCGGGATCCGCACTCCACCACCACCTACCGGAAGCTCACGGCCGACGGCGTATCGACGGTGGACGGCCCGGGGGGCCGGACCTTCCTGGAGGTGGACGCCGAGGCGATCCGCCTGCTCACCGCCACGGCGATGCGCGACATCTCCCACCTCCTGCGAACCAGCCACCTCGAGCAGTTGGCAGCCATCCTGGATGACTCCGAGGCATCAGCCAACGACCGGTTCGTTGCCTCAGAGCTCCTCCATAACGCCTGCATCGCCGCCGGTGGTGTCCTCCCGTCCTGCCAGGACACCGGAACAGCCGTCGTGTCGGCCAAGAAGGGCGACCTCGTGCTCACCGGCGGCGACGACCGGGAGTCGATCTCCCACGGTGTCTACGACACCTTCCTGACGTCCAACCTGCGCTACTCGCAGCTGGCCCCGTTGGACATGTTCACCGAACGCAACACCGGAACGAACCTCCCAGCCCAGATCGAGATCGAATCGGTGCCCGGCGACGCCTACAAGTTCCTTTTCATGGCCAAGGGCGGCGGTTCGGCAAACAAGACGTTCCTCTTCCAGGAGACCAAGGCCCTCCTGAACCCCGAGAGCCTGGCCCGCTTCCTGGACGAGAAGCTCAGGACGCTGGGCACATCGGCCTGCCCGCCGTACCACCTGGCCGTCGTCATCGGCGGCACCTCGGCCGAGCACACCCTGCGAACCGCCAAGTACGCCTCGGCCCACTACCTCGACGACCTACCCACCAGCGGAGGCCCGTCCGGCCATGGCTTCCGGGACCTCGAATGGGAGGCGGAGATCCTCGAGATGACCCGTGGCTTCGGAATCGGGGCCCAGTTCGGCGGCAAGTACTTCTGCCACGACGTCCGGGTGGTCCGACTACCCCGACACGGCGCGTCGAACCCCGTCGGGATCGCCGTCTCGTGCTCCGCCGACCGGCAGGCCCTGGGGAAGATCACCGCCGAGGGCGTCTTCCTGGAGCAGTTGGAGGAGGACCCCGCCAGATTCCTCCCCGATGTGGTCGATGACGACCTCTCGTCCACGGTTGTCCCGATCGACCTGGACCAGCCCATGGACGCCATACGCAGCGAACTCTCCAGATATCCGGTGAAGACCCGGCTCTCCCTGACCGGGACCCTCGTGGTTGCCCGCGACATAGCCCACGCCAGGATCGCCGAACTGCTCGATGCCGGAGAGCCGATGCCTGCCTACCTGCGGGACCATCCCGTCTACTACGCCGGTCCCGCCAAAACACCTGAGGGATACGCCTCGGGATCATTCGGGCCGACCACCGCGGGCCGGATGGATGGCTATGTGGAGCGCTTCCAGGCGGCCGGCGGGAGCCTCGTCATGCTGGCGAAGGGGAACCGTTCCCAGCAGGTGACCGAGGCGTGTGCACGCCACGGCGGCTTCTACCTGGGGTCGATCGGTGGGCCTGCGGCCCGTCTGGCCCTGGACTCGATCCGCAGCGTCGAGGTACTCGAGTACCCGGAGCTCGGCATGGAGGCCATCTGGCGCATCCGGGTGGAGGACTTCCCGGCGTTCATCGTGGTCGACGACAAGGGTGGAAACTTCTTCGACGAGGTCTCCACGCCGGTGAACCTGGGCTAGTCGCCCGATCCCGGGAGGCTCGGCACCCGACCAGAACCACCCGGTGCAATGGCCGTGGTCAGATGCAGTTGTTGACCATATGGCCGACCCCGTCGATGTGGGATTCGATCCGCTGGCCGCGGCGCAGACACCTGTCCTGGGCGTAGCCGACGCCGGCCGGCGTACCCGTGAACACCAGGTCGCCCGGCTCGAGCGTGCAGACGGCCGAGAGGTAGGCGACCAGCTGCCTCACCCCGAGGATCATCCTGCTGGTCCGACTGTCCTGCCGGACCTCGCCATCAACCAAACAGCCGAGGAGGAGGTCGTCCCTCTCGTGGAGCAGGTCGACGGACACGACGTTCGGACCAATGGGTCCGAACGTGTCATAGCTCTTGCCTAGGTTGAACTGGGCTGGCTCAGACGCCATCTGGAGTGCCCTCTCCGAGATGTCCTGGCCAACGGTCACGCCGGCCACCGCATCCCACACGTCGGACTCGTCGAGATCACGGCACCGTCGACCCACCACGATCACCAGCTCCACCTCGTAATCGGTGCGGTCCCCGACCACCACGACGTCGTCGGCTGGACCCACCAGGCACGACGGGAACTTGGTGAAGATCACGGGAGCGGTCGACGGAGCCCGATGCATCTCGTCGATGTGGGCCAGGTAGTTCAGGCCGATGCCGAAGACCTTCTGAGGCCTGGGCACGGCCGGACCCAGGCCATCGAGGCCGACCGAACCGTCTGCCTCGCCGGCTGGAATGCCCATCTCGTCGGTTAGTGCGTGCAGGGACGTCAGGTCCGCGAGAGCGTCCATCGGGTCTGCCAGACGCCCGTCGGTCAGACGGCTCAGGTCCCACCAGCGGGCCGTCGCACCGTCGACCGGGGCTACCAGGCCGTTGTCCATGAGGACGGCCCTGCCGTCGTTGAGGTTTCCCAGTCGAAAGGCCATGACCGACAGTCTTGCCGGGACTTCCGGGATTCCCTCGCCGGCCGGCCCATCCCCAAAGGTCCGGCCGGGCCTGACAACGCCGCGCCCACGCGCCATGATGGGCTGACACATTCCCGGCCGTGATCGACCGGGGTCGACACATGAAGGAGGAGGCTTGGTAAAGCCACATACCGTCTGTGAAGTCGAAATTCTCACCCAGGGGCCGGTGAGGAACGGTGATCGGGAACACGCGACCGACAGGGTGCGGGACCTGTGCGAGCTGGGCCATGAGCCGGTACTCGCTGCCGTGGTCAAGTTGAGGCTCCGCGAGGGCAGTTCCGATTCGCTGCCAGCCATAGCCGAGGCCACACTTGACCTGAACGGCGTGCCGATCCGCGCCCACGCATCGGCCGACACGATGACCGAGGCCATCGACAGGCTCGACGACCGGCTGGGCCGACGGCTCCGACGACACCGCAAGAAGCTCGAGGACCGGCGATACGACCACGAGTCGGAGGCGGCAGTCAGCCATCCCGGATTCACCTCGATCCCGCCAGACGAGCGCGAGGTGGTGCGCCACAAGTCGCTCGCGATGCATCCGATGACGGCCGAGGAGGCGGCAGACGAGATGGACCTCCTGGACCATGGCTTCTACCTGTACCTGGATTCCGACCACGACATCGACCGCGTCGTGTTCCACAACGGGGACGGCGCCATCCACGTCGTGCCCGCTGTCGACGGGGAGGACCTGCCCGGCGACACCCGCCCTCCGATCCATCCCGGACCCCTCGTCCTGAACCACCTTCCGCTGCTCGAAGCCGAGGTCCTGCTGGATGAGGGCGACGATGCGTTCGTGTTCTTCGCTGCACCCGACTCGGGACGGGGACAGGTGCTGTACCGGCGGTTCGACGGCCACTACGGCCTGATCTCACCGGCCATCTGAGCAGGGGATGAAGGTCGTCGGCCTCTGCGGGGGCATCGGCGCCGGCAAGTCCACAGTCGCCGGGTTGCTGGCCGAACGGGGTGCCGTGGTCGTCGACGTCGACGCCCTGGGGCGCAGCGTGCTGACCCATGACGAGGTCAGGCGGGCCGTGGTATCGGAGTTCGGCGACGGCGTGCTGGATGCCGAAGGCGAGATAGACCGGGCGGCGCTGGCCCACGAGGCGTTCTGCTGCGAGGGTCGCCTCACCGACCTCGAGGCGATCAGCCACCCCGCCATCGATCGTGAGATCGCACGGTGCATGGAGGCCCTGTCCGAGGACCCGCCGGATCTGGTGGTGCTGGACATGGCCGTGCTCGTGGAGAGCGACCTCGGAAAACTGGCCGACGGGCGCGGTTACACCGAAGTGGTCGTGGTGGAGGCCGGGGCCGAGGTGCGACTTGAGCGCCTGGTCGCCAGGGGCATGGCTGTCGACGACGCCCGGTCACGCATGGCCGCCCAGGCCACCGATGCGGACCGCCGTGCCGTGGCGGACCACGTAGTGGTCAACGACTCTGACGAGGCCGCCCTGGCGCAGCGGGTCGACGAACTGCTCCGCCTGCTGGTCGCCTGACCCGTCCGACTACCAGCGGAGGGCGCTGAGTACCGACCCGGTGTACTCGGGTCGACTTATGACAAGGCCCGGTACGACCGGTCGAGCCTTGTTGAACTCGAGCCGGGAACCATCCACACCGTGGACGTCCAACCCGGCCGCCATTGCGACCCCGGCCGGTGCACATGCATCCCACTCGTACAGACCTGACGGGTGCACGTACACGTCAGCCGATCCGGCAACCACGGCCATGGCCTTCACCCCTGCCGACCCGCAGGACCGGACCACTCCCCCGATCGCCGCAGCAACCTCCTCGGCCTCCCCCTGCTGGGATCGACTGGTGATGACCACCGGCCGGACCCGCTCCGTCGGACGCTGGGCGGTGGACATCGCCGTGCCGTAGAGACGGTGACTTGCCGGTAGGCACACGGCCGCCGCTGATGGCGAACCGTCAACCACCAGGGCGATGTGGACAGCCCACTCGATGCTCCCCGGTCGCCCGAAGTCATGGGTGCCGTCCAACGGATCCACGATCCAGACGCGTTCAGCGTGGACGCGATGGCCGTCATCAGCACCCTCCTCGGAGAGCACCGCGTCATGCGGCCGCAGACCCGCCAGGCGATCAGCCAGAAGTTGGTGGGCCTGACCGTCGCCCTCGTCCCGGAGCCGGTTGGGGGACCACCCCTCAGCCATCGCACGATCCCGGATCTCGAGTAGGAGCTTCCCGGCCTCACCAGCCAGGAGACCGGCGACCTCGTGATCCTGCATGCGGATCGGACCCTAACCCGACTGCCTCCGGCCGCTGACTCCGGAGGCGGGCCGCCACAGCACCCATCCCCACTTGACTACCCTTCCAACGGGCCGGTCATCGTCCGGCCCCTCCACCCCACCTGAGACCACATCGGAGCAACGCATGGCCCACGGCCGCATCACCGGTTGGGCGACCCACCTCCCCGAGAAACGGCTCACCAACCACGACCTGGCGGAACTGGTGGATACCACCGACGAGTGGATCAGGGAGCGAAGCGGGATCTCCGCCAGGCACGTCGGCGGCAAGGTCTCCGAGATGTCGACCGTTGCCGGACGCGATGCCCTCGCCATGGCCGGTGTCGACCCGGGCGACGTCGGCCTCCTGCTTCTGGCCACATGCAGCTCCGAGCAGCAGTTCCCGGCCAGCGCGTCGATCGTCCAGCACAACCTGGGGCTGAAGTGCGGAGCGATCGACATCAACGCCGCCTGTTCGGGCTTCGTGTACGGCCTGGTGACGGCCATGCAGTTCGCCGCAGGTGGCGTGGACACGATCCTGCTCATTGGCAGCGATGCCCTCTCCGGTCTGGTCGACTGGACCGACCGCAGTACATGCGTGCTGTTCGGTGACGGTGCCGGGGCCGTCGTGATCCAACGTTCTGCCGACTCACCGACGATGCTCGGCTGGGACCTCATGTCGGACGGGTCGGCCGCCGGAATCCTCTCCTGCGAACATGGCGGCAAGATCTTCATGAACGGCAAGGAGGTGTTCCGCCGGGCCGTGCTGGCCATGGAGAGCACCGCCCGCAATGCAATGGAGACCGCCGGCGTCGTAATGGAGGACATAGCCCTCGTGGTGCCGCACCAGGCCAACATCCGGATCATCGACGCCGCCATGAAGCGCCTGGCCATTCCCCGGGAAAAGGCGGCGATGGTCCTCGAGAGGACCGGTAACACGTCGGCGGCATCCATCCCCCTGGCGCTGGTGGACGCCCTCGACAACAACCGGGTGGCGCCCGGCGACCTGGTGCTCATGGTCGGCTTCGGCGCCGGAATGTCCTCGGCGGCAGCCGTCATCCGATGGGACCCACCCTCCTCCTGACGGACCCCGGCCGCCGGGTCACCGCCCGGCGCGGCGATACCCTCCCGGGGTGCTGACCGCCTCCGGCCTGTCCCGATCCTTCGGGCCCCGAACCCTCTTCACGGATGCGTCCCTGCAGTTGGGGCCGGGCCGACGGATCGCCCTCGTGGGCGGGAACGGCACCGGCAAGACGACCCTGATCGAGACCATCGTCGGCATCCAGGACGCTGACGCCGGCGAGGTCCACCGCCCCAGGGACCTCCGGATCGGCTACCTGCCCCAGGAACTGCCAACCGAGACCGGGAGGTCGGTCTTCGAGCAGGTGATGCTGGGCGCCGGTCCCGTCACGGAACTGGCCCACCAGATCGAAGCCCTGGGAATCAGGATCGGCGAGACCTCCGGGGCCGACCAGGTTCGGGCCCTGGCCGACTTCGGCGAGGCCCAGTCGCACTTCGAACAGATCGGCGGGTACGCCGTGGAGTCCGACGCCCACAGGATCCTCTCCGGGCTGGGATTCGACCCGGCGGACCACGGTCGGCCCATGGACGAGATGTCGGGAGGCTGGCGCATGCGCGTCGCCCTCGCCCGCCTGCTGCTCTCGGCCCCGGACCTGCTCATCATGGACGAGCCCACCAACCACCTGGACGTTGACAGCGTGGCGTGGCTGGAACAGCACCTGGCCGCGTGGTCCGGTGGCCTGCTGTTCGTGAGCCACGACCGGGACTTCATCGACGCCGTTGCCAACCGCGTCATCGAGCTCGCCGGCGGCCGCCTCACCGAGTACGTCGGCGGCTTCGCCGACTTCGTGGTGGCACGCGAGGAGAAGTTTGCCCTCCAGCAGGCCATGGCCGCGCAGCAGTCCCGACAGGTGGCCCACACGGAACGGTTCATCGAACGCTTCCGGTACAAGGCCACGAAGTCCCGGCAGGTCCAGAGCAGGATCAAGTCCCTGGAGAAGTTGGACAGGGTCGTCGTCGACCGGAAGGACGATCCCGCATCCCGGTTCGGATTCCCGAAGCCACGCCGCTCCTCACGCCTGGTGGCCGAGTTGGAAGAGGTCACGGCGGGGTACGACGACGGCGACGGCGTTGAGCCCGAGATCGTGCTCCGGAACGTCACGTTCGACATCGAACGGGGGCGCACGGTCGCCCTGGTCGGCCCCAACGGCGCCGGCAAGACCACCCTCGTCCGCCTCCTCACCGGCGATATGGCACCGCTGGCCGGTCGCGTCACGCTCGGCACGAACGTTGACATCTCGCACTTCGACCAGCTTCAGGCCGAGATCCTGGATGACCGGCGAACCGTGCTCGAGGAGTTCAAGACCGTTCCGGGCGTCGGAACCGACGGCCGCAATCCACGCACCTACCTGGCTTCGTTCGGTTTCCGCGGTGACGCCGTGGACCGGCGGGTCGGGGACCTTTCAGGCGGCGAGCAGACCCGACTGGCCCTGGCCAAGACCCTCGCAGTGCCGGTGAACCTCCTGATCCTGGATGAGCCCACCAACCACCTGGACCTCCCCAGCTGCGACGTCCTGGAGGACGCCCTGGAGGCCTATCCGGGAACCGTGGTACTGATCACCCACGACAGGCACCTCATCAGGTCGGTGGCAGACGTGCTGGTCGAGGTGAGGGACGGACGCGCCGTATGGCACGAGGGTGCCCCTGAGAGGATCCTCTACCCGACGCGCCATGACGCCACCCCGACACCGTCCGTCCACAAGTCCGGTGCCCGGGCCGCCGAAGGGTCTGGATCCGCGTCGAAGAAGCCGAAGAAGGGCAAGCCGAAGGACCCCGACCATGGGCACCGACGGCGCCTCGAACGTGCCGAACGCGACTGGGAGGCCGCCGAGGCGAGCGTCCTGAAGGTCCAGGACCGTCTGGCCGACCCGGACCTGTACCAGGACCCGGACCGGGCCGCCACGGTCGTCGCCGAGCACGAGACGGCGAAGGACACCGCCGCCCGTCTCATGGCCGAATGGGAACGCCTCAGCACCAGACTCGGCGGCTGACGCCCCGGCACCGTGCCACCGGTACGGTCGCCGTCCATGAGGATCCTGGTCACCAACGACGACGGCATCGATTCCCACGGCCTCCACGAGCTGGCGCGTGCCCTCGTGGACCTGGGCGATGTGACGGTCGTAGCCCCCGACGCGGAGTACTCGGGTGCCGGCGCCTCACTGGGCGCCATGCACCTGATCCGACCCGAGGTGCATAATGCCCACGTCGACGGGGTGGACAGGGCCTGGTCGGTCAGCGGACCCCCTGGCCTCTGCGTCATCTACAGCCGCCTCGGCCTCTTCGGCGACCCGTTCGACCTGGTCGTGGCCGGGATCAACCCGGGGATGAACGTCGGCCGGTCCGTGTACCACTCAGGCACCGTCGGTGCCGCCCTCACGGCTCGAAACGGAAAGGTCACCGGTATCGCGGTCAGCCAGGCTGTCACCGGTTGGGGAATCGAGGGCCAGGGCGCCGACGAGGTGCTGGCCAACCAGCGATGGTCGACAGCAGCGACCGTGGCCCATGCCGTCGTCGCCGGAGTCATCGCCTCCCCGCCGGCCACTCCGTCGGTCCTGAACGTGAACGTGCCGAACCTGGAGATGCGTGAGATCCAGGGATGGCGCCACACCGTGATCGGATCAGCACTACCTCGGAGCCTCGGCACCGCCGACCTGGTGCCCAAGGAAGGCCATAAGGGCACCTACAGGGTTGAGATGGACTGGGGCGAGGCCGGCGACCTTCCACCGGACACCGATGGTGGAGCGGTGATGGACGGCTATGTCAGTCTCTCCTGGCTGAACCGCCTGCAGGACGAACCTCCCCCTGAGGACGACCCGGCCGCCAGTGGCCTGGCACGCCTCCTCGGCTGATGATCGCTAGCTGCTTCTGGCCCGATCAGTGAAGCCCACCGAACCCGTCTGGTACGTGGCCTACGGCTCCAACCTGCTGGCCGCCCGTTTCCTCGCGTACATAACCGGTTGTGGCGACGATGCCGTCTGGGGCGCCCACAGGGGCAGCGCCGACACGACCCTGCCGACGGGCGACCGACGGGTGGTGGTCCCGCACCCGGTGTACTTCGGGGGCCACTCCCGACGCTGGGACGGCGCCTGCTGCTTCTGCCCCGCCGAGCCAGCGGCCGATGACCGGCTACCGGTGGTCGGACGGGCCTGGCTGGTCACCTGGGGTCAGATGGCCGACATCGTGGCCCAGGAGAACCGTCTCCCAACCTCGGCGGCCTCGCTCCCCGATCATGTACCCGGGCCCGGCGAGACCGTTCGGGTGATCGACGGTGTCATCGATCTGCTCCTCGGCATGGCAACCATCGACGGATACCCGGCGTGCACCCTGGCCTCCAGCCAGCCTCCGCCGCCGGCTCCGCCCAGCGCCTCCTACCGTCTGGTACTGGCCGCCGGGATGGCGGAGATGGGACTCTCCGATGAGGTGGCCGAGCGCCACCTACTGGACCTGGACCTGACCAGCTGAGCGCCCCGACGTGCCCGCAACCACCTAGATGGTGATCAGGCCGCCGTTGGGCGACAACCACTGGCCGGTGGTGAACGAACTCTCGTCCGAAGCCAGGTAGAGGGCGGTAGCGGCGATCTCCTCGGCCGTTCCCTTCCTGCCCAGCGGCGTCATCATGACGAGCGGCGCCAGCAGGGCCTCGTCCACGCCGGCGGTCATCGGGGTGTCGATCACCCCGGGGGCGATGGCGTTGATGCGTATGCCCATTGCACCCAGCTCCCGACTGGCCGCCTTCGTAAATGCCAGGATCGCGCCCTTGGCGGAGGCGTAGTGGAGCGTCCCCCAGCCGACCAGCCCGGCGATGCTGGCCAGCGTGATGACCGAGCCACCCCTGCCCATGAGCTTCACCGCCTCACGGGTGCACAGGAACGTGCCACCGACATGGATGTCCAGCATCCGGATGAACGCACCATGATCCATCAGGGAGATCTGTGGACCCTCGCCAGCCAGCATCTCGTCGAAGCCGTCGCCCGGGAGTCGATCCACGCCGGCGTTGTTGACCTGGATGTCAAGCCTCCCGTAGGCACCGAAGATCTCAGCAAAGACCGCCCCCATCGCCGCCTCATCGGAAACGTCACCGGCCAACGCCCGGTGGCCGTCACCATCCAGGAGGTGCACGGTCTCGTCGGCAGCCTCCCAGCGGAGGTCCTGGGCAGCCACGGTGGCCCCCTCCTCGGCGAACCGGATCGCCATTGCCCTACCCAGGCCGGAACCGGCACCGGTGATGCAGGCAATCCTTCCCTCTAGGCGTCCCGTCATTGGTGCTCCCTACTCATCTCGGGTGGGACTCATCCTGGGTGACAGGCACAGGCCCCGCCACAACCGTCAGCGCCCATCTGGGCAGCGGAACGGTCCGGTACGGAGCCACCCACGGCGGCGAGTGTAGGACCACCTACCCGGCGGAGCGGTAACGGTCACCAACCCGACAGCCGGGTCGTCGACCCTCCTCAGGCCCGGCGTAGCGGCGGACGGGTCGACCTGATCCCGTCCACGGTGAAGATGGCCAGCCCCGTCCACGCCAGGACAAAGCCGACCAGACGACCGGTGCCGAACGCCTCACCGAACGCCAGGACGCCCAGCAGGAAGTTGATCGACGGTGACAGGTACTGCAGGACGCCGACGACCGCCAACGGCACGCGCCGGACGCCCCCGGCGAAGAAGAGCAGGGGTATCGCGGTGAAGGCCCCACTGGCCACCAGGATCAGCGCCTCGACGGGGGTGCCTGACATCAGGACCTCGTGGCCACCGGCCGTCCGGAACGCAAGGAACGCCAGGGTCACCGGCAGCATCACCGACAACTCGACGGCCAGCATGTCCAGCGGTGGCATATCCACCTTCTTCTTGATGAGCCCGTAGGTGCCGAAGGTCGCAGCCAGGCACAGCGAGACCCAGGGCAGGCGCCCCATGTCGATGGTCAACCACACCACGCTGGCGACACCCAGTGAAACCGCCAGCCACTGGCCCCGACGTAGGCGCTCACCGAGGACCAGCACGCCCAGCAGGATGCTGACGAGCGGCGTGATGAAGTAGCCGAGGCTTCCCTCCAGCACCCTCTCGTTGTTGACGGCCCACAACCAGACCAGCCAGTTCGAGCCGAGCAGGACCCCGGCCAGAGCCTCCAGGCCGAGGATCCTGGGTGAGCGTGCAGCCTCCCTGACCTCCCGCCAGGACCGGCGCGCCAGGTGCACGACGGACACGGCCAGGAACGTCCAGAAAATCCTGTGCGCCAACACGTCCGCCGCCGGAATAGCCGCTACGCCACGCCAGAAGGCTGGCGAAACACCCCACATGACCTGCGAAGCCAGAATGAACGAGAGTCCCCGACGCATCGGTGGAGTCTCACCGCCCAAGGGTGATCCTCCACTACATTTTGCCGAATGCGGATAGGGCTGCTGCGCTGCGACGAAATCTACGAGGGCCTACGCCCGCGTTACGAGGGATACCAGAAGCTCTTCACCGACCTCTTCTCGGCGGTCGAGCCCGGCGTGGAGTTCGTCGACTACCCGGTCATGGAGGGCACGTTCCCGTCAGCACCTGATGAACTCGACGGCTGGCTCATCACCGGGTCGGCACGTGGCGCCTACGAGGACGAGCCGTGGATCCACGACCTGCTGGACCTGGTGCGCGACCTCGACTCCGCCAGGGCCCCGACGGTCGGCGTCTGCTTCGGCCACCAGGTCATTGCCGAGGCGCTCGGGGGCAGGGTCGAGCGAGTCGGATCGCTCGGGATCGGCAACCGGGCAATCCATGTGGACCAGCGCGAGGGCTGGATGACGCCCGGGCACGACACGGTCGGGATCTTCTACTGCCACCACGACCAGGTCCTGGACCTGCCGCGCGGTGGCCGCCGTATCGCCTCGTCGGCCCACTGTCCTGTCGCCGCCCTGGCGGTGGGAGACCACCTTCTGGGCATCCAGGCCCACCCTGAGTTCGACGCCGCCTACGCGGACGTCCTCTACCGCGGCAGGTACTCGGCCAGTTCGCCAGGCGCTCTGAACGATGCACTCGAAACGCTGGACGCTCCGCTCCACCGGGTAGAGGTTGCGGAGTGGATGATCCGGTTCCTACGCGGCGACTCGGCCTGATTGCCCAGCGGAGGCGACACGGGGAACCGGGCCAGCCAAGCCGGCTAGGCCCGCTCCACGATCTCGACCGGTCGGGTCACCACGAATGCGAGGGAGGCCATGACCACCCCCAGGCCGACCGCCTGGAGACCGCCAATGCGTTCGCCCACCAGCCACCAGGCGTAGAGCGGCGCCACGGCCGTGAAGAGCACGTTGATGAGGCTCATCATGGTCAGGGTCGTATGGCCGTGGGCGTAGTTGGTGAGCAGGTGGCCGGTTCCCGGCAGGGCCGCCATGGCGACGATCAGGAACCAGTCGTCACTTCCCGGTAGTGCCACACCGCCCTCCATCACCAACGCGAACGGCAGCACGGCCACGAGGGCCACGAGGGTGAGGGCAAGTTGGTAGTTGGCCAAGGCGATGGTCTCCCGGGCGCGTTTGCTCACCACGTAGTAGGCGGAGAACTGGAGCATCATCACGAGTGCCAGCAGGTCACCCTGTCTGGTGGCCACACCGCTGGCACCCGAGGAGTACATGGCCAGCACCACGCCGCCGAACGCCACCAGCGACCATCCGTAGATGGTGCGGCTCGGGCGCTCCCCGAACATGGGTCCTGCCACGGCCAGCAGGACCACGGGCTGCAACGACCAGATGACCACCGCGTTGGCTGCGCTCGTACGCCGCATGGCAAAGATGAAGAACACCAGGTTGACGCCGAACAGGAGGCCGCCCAACATCGAACGCCGGATGTCGTGGAGGCTGAGGCGCTTCCCCGAGGCGAGGAGCACTATCCCGTACAGCAGGGCCGCCACGGCCAGGCGCCAGAACACGAAGGCGATCTCGTCCATCGAAACCTTCTTGACGATGCTCGGACCGAGTGCCATGAAGCCGACGGCACTGATCGCCGCTGCACGGCCCCGCGCCGCCTGAACCTGCATTGGTTCACCCTCGCGCCACAATGGCGCCGAGACGTTGTCGGAGGCCCACCGATCGTGGGACGCTCCCAGACCTGGAACGGGCCCGGTTCAGCCGGTGCCCCTACGGCTGCCGACCGCCTCGTCCTGAGCGGCCTGGAGGGCGGAAGCCAGACCCACCGTCCATGCACGCAGGACGCTTCGTGATGCCTTCGGCTCCGGTGGGTCGATGGCCGGCCCGACGACCATCCGAACCTTCACAGGCCTGGGTAGCCGTGCCCCGGTCGGCATCGCATCGCCGGTTCCGGCTATTCCGACCGGCACGACCGTGGATCCGGTCCTTGCCGCCAGCCACGCCGTCCCGTCGAACAGTTCGTCCACCGTGTCACCCTCGTGTCGCTTCCCCTCGGGAAAGACGAGGAGAAGGTTGTTCTCGGCCAGCAGCTCCCGGGCGATTCTCATCGACTCCCGGTCGGCCGAGTCCCGACGAACCGGGAAGGACCCCAGGGAGGCCATCAACCACGCCATCGGTGGTGCCTTGAACAGGCTCTCCTTGGCCAGGGCCCGTAGGCGCCGACGCGTCAGCGGCGAGAGCATCAGCGAATCCAGGTTGGAGCGGTGCACGGGCGCCAGGATCACCGGTCCATCCGGTGGGATGTTCTCCCGGCCGGTCACCCGGGTCCGTAGATAGGGCCAGAGCAGGCACCGCACGAGAGCCCGGATCGTCATGTATACGGGTCCCGACGACCAGCGATCGTTGATGCGCCGGGCGCGGTCCTGCGGATCCGAATCCATGGTCTGTACGTGACCCTCCGGGTGGCCTGGTTGGAAGGCTCTGCCGGACCGCTCAGCGACGAGCGATGCGGGCGCTGAGTACGTCGCGCAGACTGACCATGCCGAGCAGCTCACCGTCGAGCACGACCGGCAGGTGTCTGAAACCGCGGCTCAACATGAGCGATGCCGCCTCCTCGGTGTCGAGGTCCGGCAGCGCCGTCTCAGGCTCGGGGGTCATCCACCGCTCCACCGAAGCTGCCCGGAGGTCGTCCTCGGCCGCAGCTGCGCGCAGCACGTCCCGCTCGGTGAGGATCCCCAGCAGCATCCGACCCTGGACCACGACGACCGATCCGAATCCCCCGCGCACCATCACCTTGGCGGCATCACCGACCGAGGCCTCGGCCGAGAGGGTGACGACGTCGGGCGTCATGACATCTGAAAGGGCGACCATCAGCCGCTTCCCCCTACTTCGTCGACATCGCGGTCGACCCGCTCACTGGCCGGGGCCTCGAGGTCGCGGTTCAAGGTGCGCCAGAGGTTGCCGGCCCACACGCTGGTGTGTGGCCAGTCACGCCAGAACGCCTGGAGGACAACCGGGTCCAACTGCTCGGCCGCCTCGGCGGGCGTGCAGGAACCAGCCAACTCATCAAGCGTGTCAATCACGCCGAGTAGTTGTTCGGATGGATCGTCAGCCATGGTCCTCCTAGCGTTTCGAACCCCGATCATCCCCCGAATCCGTCGGATCGGCAAACGGGCCTGCTGACCCGCCGGTTGGCGCACCGGTCTGGTCAACCTCAGGCTCAACCTCAGGCTCAACCTCACGGTCCAGCAGGTCGAATGCCCCCCGACGACCGGTAACCACCGCATCCACGCACAGCGCCAGCCCCGCACCCAGCACGACCCACCGCAATCCGATCAGGTCGCCGAGGATCCCGAACACCAACCCACCGATCGGAATTCCGCTCAGAACCGACACCAGGAACACTGACATCACCCTGCCCCGGAACTCCTCGTCCACCCGGAGCTGCAGGGAGGTACTCAGCGTGGTGCCATGGAGCATGTGGGCTCCACCCATCAGGAGATACCCGAACATCCCGACACCCAGCCACGACGATGAGGCCACAACCACGAGGCCCGCCCCGTAGAGGAGGATGGAACGGCGTTCCAGGACAGCGCGGGACATGCGCCCACCACGACCGCTGATGAAGGCACTCGCCAGCAGGGATCCCACACCGAGGCTCGTGGACAGGACCCCCAGCCCACCACCTCCCCTCGCGAACAGGTCATCGGCGATACCGGCGGCCAGAGCGAAGGCGAACACCGCTCCCAGGCCCGCCACGCTGAACGCCAGACGGAAGGCAATACGCATCTCCGGCCTCATCCGGACGTACGCCAGCCCCTCGCGGAACTCGTCGCCGAGGGACCCTTCGGCCCCGGATGGCGACCACGTAGTACGCACGGTTGCCAGGATGGCGAGCCCCACCACGTAGAGGCCCAGTGAAACGGCGAAGGCGAGGCCGGGCCCGTGGAACGCGAGGGTCAACGCTGCGATGGCGGGGCCCGCCGACCGCCCGATCGTGAAGGTGATCGACACCATCCGGACTGCTGCCACCAGCGCCTCACGGGGAACCAGCACAGCCGCCATGGACTGGATCGGCGCCCACTGGAACGAAGCCGCCGAGCCACCTACGAAGTTCAGGAGGAGGATGCGCCACGGGGTCAACCCGCCTGACACGTAGAGGCCGACGACCACCGACATGACCAGCACCTGGAACGACAGGCCGACGAGCAGCAGCATGCGGCGATCCATCCGGTCGGCCAGGGTGCCGGAGAGGGGGGTACCGACCACGGCCGGGATGAGCGCCACGAACGACGAGGCCCCCACCCACGTGTTCGAGTCGGTGAGCTGGTTCACCAGGAATGGCGTGGCCAGGCCGCCCAGGAACTGTGCTGTACCGCAGAGGGTCTGACCGGCTACGAAGCGGGCGAAGGCCGGGTGGCGGAGGGAACTGAACGGGCTGGCGCCGGATGTCTGGCCGGCCGATCCGGCCTGGTTGGTCACCTGGTCAGAAACAGTTGGAACTCGACGATGCCGTGGTCCTCAACCGACACCACGATCGACGCACCGGGTGCCTCGATGCCGTGGTCGGCGAACACGATCGGGAACGAACCGACCACGGTCACCACGTCGCCGACAAGGGTCGCTGCCAGCGTCACCTCGACGGGACCGGTCATGCCGTTGATGGTGATCGTGCCGGGCACAACGGCATCGACCGACACCCCATCGCCATCCAGGTCCCCGAGGGTGACGGGCCCCAAGAGGGCGAAGGTGGCCGTCGGATGGTCGTCGGTGTGCAGTGCACTACGGACCTTCCCGTCCCTGTACACCTTGTCGGACCGTAGGCCCCGCAGATCCGCCGTCACCTCGACGGCCTCTATGGCGTCGTCGGTGAGCACGACAGACCCGACCACCAGGGGCGTGCGCCCGACTGCTGTGGCGGAGCCGATCCCGTTGCCCAGCACCTCCTGTACCCGGTAGCCGACCCACGTGGAGGTGAAGTCGCTGAACGAGCCGATGTCGGTGTCCACCGCCCAGGTCCCCGCCGTGCTGGCCGCAGCAACAGCCGTTGTCGTCGTTGGCGCCGTGGTAGCAACAGCAACAGCCGTTGTCGTCGTTGGCGCCGTGGTAGCCACAGCAACAGCCGTTGTCGTCGTTGGCGCCGTGGTAGCCACCGGAGCCTGCGTTGTCGTGGTCGTTTCGTACGCGGACGAAGTCGTCGAGTGGGTGACCGTCGTGCTGGTGGCGACCGTCGAACCGGTCTGGGCTGCGCTGGCCGTCTCCACAGCCGACGCCAGGTCGGGGGCGGGCGGAGCGGCGGATCGCAGCAGGAACCACCAGCCGATGGCGGCCACCGCCACAACACCGATAACCACCAGAGCCAGCCGCCGCCTATCCACGTTGCGACCCTAGATCCCGCTTCCCGATCGAATGCTGTCGTGCTCCGGCTCATAGGGTCGGGTGCGATGAAGTTCGGATTCTTCTATGAGCACCAGCTGCCCCGCCCCTGGTCGGACGGCGACGAGCACCGGCTCCTCAAGGACGCCCTGGACCAGGTCCAGCTGGCTGATCGGCTCGGCTACGACTACGTGTGGGAGGTCGAACACCACTTCCTCGAGGAGTACAGCCACAGCTCCGCACCGGAGGTGTTCCTGGCCGCCGCCAGCCAGCGCACGGAGAGGATCCGGCTGGGCCACGGCATCACCCTCCTACCCGGCGCCTACAACCACACGGCCCGGGTCGTCGAGCGGATCAACACGCTGGACCTCCTGTCGGACGGACGGGTCGACTTCGGCTCGGGCGAGTCGTCGTCCAACGCCGAACTGGAGGGCTTCGGCATAGACCGGACCACCAAGCGCGAACAGTGGCTGGACCACATCGAGGCCGCCACCCGGATGATGGTCGAGGAGCCGTTCGCCGGTTGGGACGGCCCCTGGCTGCAGATGCCCCCGCGCAACGTGGTGCCCAAGCCGTACCAGCGACCGCATCCCCCGCTATGGGTGGCCTGCAGCCAGCGCGAGACCATCCATCTGGCCGCCCGGAAGGGAATAGGCGCCCTCACCTTCGCCTTCGTGGAGCCCGGCGAGGCCGAACAGTGGGTTGGCGAGTACCACGACATCATCGCCTCGGAGGAGTGCGTGCCGGCCGGATTCGCCGTCAACCCCAACATCGCCTGCGTCCTGCCGTTCATGTGCCACGAGGACGAGGAGGAGGCCCTGGAGCGCGGCATCGACGGCGCCCACTTCTTCGGCTACTCGCTCGGCCACTTCTACGGATTCGGCAATCACCACCCCGGGACCACCGACATCTGGGCCGAGTTCCAGGAGAACCGCAGCGCCTTCGGGTTCGACCGCGAGACGGCTTCCCAGACAGCGGTAAGCCTGCGGGCACGCATGGAGAGTGAGGGGCTGCTCTCGCTGAGGGGAGCCATCGGCACTCCGGACCAGATCCGCCAACTCCTCCGGGAGTACGAGGCCGCCGGCATCGACCAGGTCATCTTCGTGAGCCAGGCGGGACGCAACCGCCACGAGCACATCTGCGAATCGATGGAACTCTTCGCCCGCGAGGTCATGGGAGAGTTCGCCGAACGCGACCCGGCCCACGTGGCGGCCAGGGACGAGCGGTTGGCTGGCGGTGTGGCGGCCGCCCTGGCCAGACGCGAAGGGCCGCGACAGGTGGATCCCGGATATCGGATCCCGCCCCCCACTTCCCAGGCATGAACCGGCATTCTGGGAACATGAACCGACTCTCCGCGGGTGCCGTGATAGCCGCAGTGGCACTGCTGGCATCGTGCGCCGGAGCAGGCACTGACGGACCGGTGGTGGCGCCACCAAGCACCAGCACCGTCTCACCGGCCACCACCAGCACAGCTAGCCCGACAAGCGCCGCACCAGCCACCACCGCGCCCCCTCCCACCACGACCACCGCCGCACCAGCGACCACCGCGCCCCCTCCCACCGCGAC